>Ga0351889_10238_pt2 | contig 14822 bp, 11 predicted proteins | sample TotcelFGM3001M14_FD_206767 | JGI IMG/M metagenome (GOLD analysis project Ga0351889, IMG submission 206767) | Enriched cells from coal bed in the Powder River Basin, Montana, United States - Total cells FGM rep3 HSBNCT.FGM.300.1.M14 ...
TCCTTCGACCGGGCCTTGGACTTCATGGCGGCGAACCACGTCACGTTCATCAACGACAACGTCGGCAAAGTGCCGCCCGATCAGATGCCCAAACTGGAGCGGTTGGCACGCCGGGCCGGTTACCGCTTCGTACTGCGCGAAGTCTCGCACTCCGACAGCATTGCCCCTGGCGAAATACTAAGGGTGAACATGCAATGGTCGAACGTGGGCGTGGGCAAGCTGTATCGCCGCTATCCGCTGGTCCTATACGTGCTGGATTCGACGGGCGCCGTCGTCTGCCAGCAGCCTCAGGCCGACATCGATGTGACGGATTGGCTGTCCGGTGATCGGGCGGTTGCCGCGGCGCTGCGGTTGCCCGCGAGCCTTCCGGCCGGGCAGTATACGCTGGGGCTGGCCCTGGTGGATCCGACCAGCGAGAAGCCTGCCATCCGCCTGGCAATCGACGCGCCGCATACCGACGGACTCTACCGATTGAGTTCGGTTCGCGTGAAGTGAACAGCAAATGCATGCACAGCAGAAGACAAGTTTTCGAGGAGATTCCTATGACCGTTACCAACAGCCAGTCCGGAACGAACGTGCATGAAGTTGTCGATGGGATCTATCGCATCAACACGCCGGTTCAGCTTGGAGATGGGCGCGGGTTCTCGTTCAACCAGTACCTCATCGTGGATGATGTACCGTTGCTTTTCCACACTGGCCCACGAAAGATGTTTCCGCTGGTGCGCGAAGCCGTCGCGAGCGTGATGCCGGTGGAACAACTTCGTTACATTGCATTTTCGCACGTCGAGGCTGACGAGTGCGGTTCGCTCAACCAATGGCTCGCCGCAGCTCCGCAATCGTCGCCCCTCTGCGGCAAGATCGCCGCCTTGGTATCCATCAACGATCTTGCTGACCGAGCACCCCGCGAGCTTGCTGACGGAGAGACCGTCGCTCTGGGAGCGCACTGCGTGCGTTGGATCGACGCACCACATCTGCCTCACGGGTGGGATTGCGGTTTTCTGGTCGAAGAACGGACGTCGACGCTGCTGTGCGGCGACCTGTTCACGCAGGGCGGCGCTGATCTTCCTGCCGTCACAGAATCAGACATTCTTGAGCCGAGCGAAGTATTCCGCCACGGGATGGACTATTACTCCCATACCAAGCATGCGCGGGCGCTCCTCGAGAAACTGGCCGCGACGGAATCGACAACCTTGGCGTGTATGCACGGTAGCGCATGGCGTGGCGATGGGGCGAGACTGCTGCGAAGGCTTGCTGACGCATTGTCACCGTGACCGCCGCTCAGGGCCCTCGCTGCCCCGGCGTCGCGACCCGTCTACCGGCAGCCGCTCAGCCCGTCGATCGCCGCCGACGTGCCGGGACTCTTCAGGCCGGTTGGCTCTTGGTGATCACCGCCGGGTGCCACCGTGCCCGTGGAAGCAAAACGCGACGCACTGCATGTCAGGGGCAAGCGCTGCCTTTGGAGTTGGCGGTCACTTTGATCTCGTGGTAAGCAGCCGAGGACTTCGCCGATACTTCCAAGGCTGGGTGGGGTACTTCCGGCTGGTACCCATCAAGAGCTTCTTCAGCGACCTGGACAAGTGGGTTCAGGCTCCAAGTTTCAGAGCTGCGATACGCGCTTCCCACGGACTTGCCCCCTCCGTGCAAGATGGACTAAGATATCGCCAAGCAGGGGAACGTGCGGAAGGGAACGAGCACGGAAAACGTCCCCGGGATCTGCATGCGAGAGGGCCAAACGATGTTGCTTCCCTATGGCAGCGATGCTCCGTTGTACCACTTGCCGATTGTGACCGGCGCGATGATCTTGCTGAATATCCTCGCCTTTTTCGGCGTCTGGACCCTGGAAGGGCAGATGAGCGAAGAGGACTTCGAGCTTGTCGTCAATCAGCTGATCCTGCAATACGGGACATGGAAGCCGTGGCAGTGGATCACGTCGAACTTCATGCATGCCGGGGTCATGCACCTGCTGGGCAATATGTTCTGCCTGTGGGGCTTTGGCATCGTCGTCGAAGGCAAGATTGGCTGGTGGAGATTCCTGCTGGTTTACTTCGGGATCGGGATAACGCAGAGCGGGATGGAACAGACGCTGATGCTTTTTGCCGGCGAAGGCGGATCGCTGGGGGCATCGGCGATCATCTACGGGCTCTTGGCGATGTGTGTCGTATGGGCGCCCGAGAATGAAATGAATTGCTTTCTGTTGGTCGGTTTCCGGCCGATGTTAATCGATGTCAGCCTGTATACGCTTGGCACGGGAGCGGTCTTCATCGAGTTGTTTACGAGCTTCATGGCGGGGATGTCCTGGGGCAGCCAAGCGCTGCATCTGATGGGCGCCGGATTGGGGTTCGGCGTCGGCATGGTGATGCTCAAGAACGGCTGGGTGGATTGCGAAGGCTGGGATCTGTTCAGCGTCTGGACGGGAACTCAGAACAAAGCTCGCGAGGAGGAAGCCGAAGTGGCGAAGAAAATCGTCAGCGCGGCACAGCAGAAAGCTCTCGACCAGTTGCTGGGCGCGGAAAGCAAAAAGGCGGCCGCCCAAGCGAGTCCCTCGATCGCGGACGACCTGTTCCAAACTGCGATGCCGGTCGGCCAGTTGATCGATCGCGACGAGACGCTGGCCAAGATGCGGAAAGCGATCGGCGCGTGCGATCCGCAGACGGCATATGATTTCTTTGGACAACTGGCTGAAGATCCCTTTGCGACGGATCTGCCGGAGGCCGATCTGCTCAAGATCATCTCGCTGTTCCAGAAACAAAAACGCTGGTCCGGGTCCGTGCCCGCGATGGCGCATTATCTGCAGTATTTTCAGACAAAGGAAACGCCGATCCGCATGCTGCTGGCGAAAATCCTGGTGCAAGTCGAGAAGCGACCGGGACAAGGGCTCGCCGTGCTGGAGAAGCTGAACGAGGCACAGCTCCAGGACGACGATCGCCGGACGCTTGCCGTGTTGCGGACTCGCGCCGAGCAAATGCTTGCTCAAGACCCGCAGGCCGTGGAAATGATCGAAGACTGGTAACCCCCGCTTCGCGGCGCGACGAAACCGACCGACGGCCGCTCGTCAGCGGCCCGACGGCATTTCGGCGAGTTTCTTTGCCGCCATGTCGTAAGCAAAGGACTTGGGGGGGATCTCTTTGAGCGGGCTCAGATCCGAGCCGGCCGGCAGAGCGTTGATCAGCGTGATGATCCAGCGTCGGTTGTCGTCCGCAAGAACGTTGTCCTTGTCTTCCAGTTCTTGGATATACTGCGGCACATAGGGGAGTTCCGCCGCAAACTTCACCGCGTAATCTTTAACGACCGCTTTGAGATCGACGCGATTGAAATCCCAGTCAAGGTTCTGCACGCGACTTGCGTCACGGGCTTCGCGAAGCTCAACCATCATCAGGTCGAGCCGCTCCCGGGACAACAGCCTGGCTCGTTCCTGGAGGAAACTCGATACTCCCAGCCCGATCGCCGTTACGACGGCGAGAACGGCGAGGGCAATGCCGCCGAGGATCAACAGCCGCACGGCCAGCGGCGAGGCGCCTTGGCCTTCTTCCCCGGTCGACTCTGACTTCTTTTTCGCTACTCCGCTCGCCGCTCTTGGAACGGCGGCCGTCGGCGTGATGGCCAGGTGCCTGCTGGAGTCGGCGCTGTAACCGCAGACGCCGCACGTATCGTCGGAGCCGGACATTGGCGAATCGCAGATGGGGCACACCCGGCCACGGCGCGACTTGGCGGCGTCGGGTGAGACGGCGGTGCCAAGCGCCGCCGCGGGCGGCTCCCCCGCACCACTCTGCGTTTGGCCCAGTGACGGGATCTGCATGGCGTGACCGCACTTCTTGCACGACGCCGTCTTGCCGGCCCACGCGTCGCCCAAGCGGTATTGCTGCTGACATGCTTCACAAGTTGCCGTGATTGCCATCGTTCGGTACTCCGTGCCTTGCCGCGGGGCTTTGCGGTCGTAGCCGAATCTTGCTGTGCTTGTATGCTTGTAATAGTAGACCGGGTGGTTTTCCAAACGTCAAGTCTCGGATTCTTCCAGCGTGCAACATTTTTCGGCGATACGCAGTAGGGAGACACATGGCGTGTCCCCGTTAAATCAAGTTCGACTCGGATCATGGCAATGTCTGGACCTCCACCGATACCACGGCCGGAAGGTCTCGGACGATCGGCGCCCAACTGTCTCCCGCATCGGGCGACGCGTACACTTGACCGCCGGTGGTGCCGAAGTACACACCGCACGGATCGAGCATTGTCGACGGCCATTGCATCGCGCAACACATTGACACAATAGTCGCTCTGCGGCAATCTCTTCGTCAGCGGCTCCCGCACGGGCGCGAAAACGGGGGCGGGTGACGTCGTGATCGGCCTCGATATACAACCCCTGCGGGGCAGCGTCGTCGTTTGCGATACGACACCGGGCCCTGGGTCGCAAGACGCGCGGTTCGCCGTACCGTCAGGGGGTTCAGTAATAAGACAGCGAGATCGAGAAGTCAAGTACTTGCGATCTAGGTAAAAGGTAGGTGCCAAGATTATTAGGGACTTCTACAATGTCATGGTGCGGGAAACAGTCCATGATGGGTTGTTTCTTGGCACCTACGGCGTTGCTGACGATGCATTTCAGAAACTCACAGAAGTCGAAAAGGCGAATGATCCGCATCGGTACGAAGACGAAGATCGTCGCACTCTGTCGCGCACATGTATACTCGAAAAGCGGCGTTATCCTTCCTTCAACAGAATTGCCTGACTACTTGTTTGCCGACACGATCGATCCTTCGGAATAACGAGGACCGTTGCACGCGAGCAGGCGGCAGACGCGGGTTTAGAAGTCAACGTCGCACATGAGATAAGTTGGCGGTTTGATCGCAAGCCTTCCGTCGGAGGATGTTGAATGAGCAATGGGGCATTTCAGCCTTTGCCGCCCAATGGACGGCTTATTTCTGCGGGAATGGCCGGGGCCGCTGTGCTCGGTCTGCTGATGAATCATTACCTGATCGAATCCCATCATGTCGGCAAGCTCCTCATTCTGTGCCTGAGCCCGATTGCTTTCTTCCTTGGGATCGGCGGAATTGTCGAGCCAAAAATCGTCTGGTCGGTCGGCAAATACGGCAAACATCTTCCCGTGACCTACAAGCTGATCGGTGGCGCGTTGGGAGCGATGGGAGTTGCCGTCACGATGTTCTTGCTTCTGTTCGTCTACCGACTCGGACCGCCGGAGGCGAAGTCCTCGACGGGCGTGCCCAAGATGGTGGCCACCTCTGCGAAACGGACTCCCACCCCTCCTCGCGTCACTTCCTTGAGGCCAGAGAGTCGTGTCGCACCGCAGGAGGTTATGTATCTAACCTACGCTCGCCTCAGCAAACGCTGGGAGAAAATGGATGAAGCGGCCGTGCAGGGTATTCGCCGCAACGACTCGGAGGGAATCACGACGCTGCATTATACCGAGGGGCAGCATGCACTCCTCAAAGTGCTCTGGCCCGACGTGCTGGAAGTCGGCGACCGTTTCACCGTAGAACTGCAAGGGGCGAACTCCGTTGAAATGGTCGATCTGGAGGGCGCCGACGCCAACGCGCGCACCTCCCTGCCGAACAGCGACAAGCTCGTCGTCGTGGAGATCATCCGCGAGAAAGACAAGATCATCTTCACCTGCGACCGCCAGTCGCAGAAACCTTATTATGCCAGCGGGAAGCTGCGGGGGGACGAAGCTAGGACGACGCTGCTCGGCACCGAACTCCGGCCGGGATTCAGTGTGAAGAAGGGGGGGGCAAGCGAGCTTTCGCAACGCGCAAATCGTCAAACCTTGAGCTTGGACTGAAACGCTTGTCTGTGTGCGGTTACCAGGACTGAAATTGGCAATACGAGCTGGAAACAAGCGTGGCAAAACACCTTCCCTTGCTCATCATCGGTGCTGGCCCTTATGGACTGGCAATGTCGGCGTATGCCGGGCGCAAGAACCTCGAGCATGTTGTCGTCGGAAAGACGATGGATTTTTGGAAGTCCAACATGCCCGAAGGAATGTACCTCCGTTCCGCATGTGATTGGCATTACGATCCATTCAACGAGGCGACCATTGAACGCTATCTCGAAACGAAGAATCTCAAGCGAGCCGATGTTGAGCCTCTGGCGCTCGCCTTTTATTTGAGCTATGCGGAGTGGTTTGTGAAGCAAAAAGGGATTGAGATCCTGCCGGCGTGGGTCCAACAGCTCAACTATGTCCATAATACGCTCCCGTTCTTCGAAGCCGTCTTGCAGGATGGGAAGACGTTGACAGCCAAGAATGTAGTCGTCGCACTGGGCTTCCGCTATTTCAAGCATGTGCCCGAAGTGTATTCGGCCTTGTTTCCACCAGGGCGTTTCGTCCACACGTGCGACTTGGTGAATTTTGCCTCTTTGAAAGGCAAACGTGTGCTGATCATCGGCGGCCGACAAAGCGCATTTGAATGGGCTGCTCTGAACAACGAGCACGGCGCGGAGGCGGTGTATCTGTCTTATCGCCATTCCACGCCGGCCTTTCAAGCAGCGGACTGGTCATGGGTGAATCCCATTATAGAGGAGATCGTGACGAATCCGGCTTGGTTCCGTCGGAAGACGGCAGAGGAGAAGGAGCAGGTTAACCGCCGGATGTGGGCGGAAGGGCGATTGAAGTTGGAGCCATGGCTGGCGGAGCGCATTACCAAAGATACGATCAAGTTGCTCCCCCAATCGCAAGTAACCGCCTGCCAAGAGTCTCCCAATGGCGAACTCGAAGTCAGCCTGAATGGCTCAACGTTGGCCGTTGACCAAATCATCCTGGCGACAGGTTACAAAGTCAAGGTGGAACAAATTCCCTTGCTGGCGAACGGAAACCTCCTGGCGCAACTCGAAACCCAAAATGGCTTCCCATCCCTTGACGAGCATTTGCAGAGTAACATACCCGGCCTGTTCTTTACCAGCATGTGTGCAACCCAAGACTTTGGTCCCTTTTTTGCGTTCACCGCAGCCGTCCGCACTTCTGCCAGATTGATCGGATCCGCGTTGGGATTTCGCGCGGGTGGAGCTGAGCTCCTGGAACGATGCCCCGGCGTGCGGTGCATGTCGTCTCTGGATGAACTGGATGGCTACATTCTTCAGGGGCCGGGCAGCAGGGCGAGCTCGGGGTAAGGTCACTTCCGAGCTGCCGAGCCAACACAGAATAGGAACTTGCGTATGATTCTCGCCAGTCCGACGCCCGTCATGGAGCAATTAGGGGACGCGACGCGAGACCTGCACGCGCAGCTCGAGGCGTTGCCTTTCGTTGTCGCCCTGTTGGAAGGCCGGCTTCCGCTGGAGAGTTACGTCGGCCAACTTCGGGCCCTGGCGATTCTGCACGGCGTCTTGGAACGGGCATTAACGGGCTTGACTCATCCGGCGATAAAGGCCGTTTGGGAAGAGGGAATGAAGCGGCTGCCGCTGCTTGAAAACGACCTGGCCTATTTCCAGCCGCGCTCGAAGGGGGACGCGTGCGAAGCTTTCGAGGGACTCGCACGCGTGTTCCGGGCCCTCTACCCGGTCAACCAGGAAGCTTTGCGAACGCTCGTCACGTCCTTGAATCCAGAGGCCGGCAGCCACCCGATTCCCAGCGATCCACGCGAGCTGCAAGCGGCAGTCAGGGCCGGCGAACGGTGCTGGCAGCGATTCCCCTATTTCTCGCAGCGTTATGGTCATCGCGGCGAGAAGTTCACATCGAGCGACAGCGCATGGCTGGTGACGCTGGTGGAGTACGACCAAGCTCGCGTGCATCAACAAGTCGCTTGGCTGGGCCAAGTCCTTGCCGCCCGAGGCATGCCTCGATTGCTGCTGGAGACGCACTGGAGTTGCTGTACGAGGAACTGACGAGCGCTGTCCCTGAAAAACAGGCCGCTTACCAGAAGTTAGGGAACGCCGCCCGTCAGTTGGCGGAGCTTCGACGCCCGCACGTGGACGAGGCCCTGTCGCGAAGATTGACGATTGAACAACCAGTCGGCCGCCATGTACCGTGAGGTCAGCAGTCTGCAACGGGCTCTGCTCCAGGAGAAACGCCGTCTGGCGGAGACCAACGAGCGGCTCCGCGCGCTCGATGAGCACAAGGATCGGCTGTTGGGGATTGCGGCCCACGATCTCCGCAGTCCGCTGGCCGGCATCGAATCCGTTGCCGAGTTGCTGAAGGGACCGCTGGGTGGGGACGCCACAGAACGCGAAAAATGGCTGGCCTTGATCGTCACCGCGTGTCGGACCATGCGAAATCTGATTAACAGTCTGCTGGACGTTGCCAAAATCCAGCAAGGGAAGATCGACCTCGATCCCCGCCCGGTGGATGTCGGCGACTTTGTGGCCTCCGTGATCCCGTTGCCTCGGCGGATTTGTGAGGCCAAAGGGATTCGCTTAACGGCGGCGGTGAGCTGCCAGCGGGCCGAGCATGTTTTCGACACGGATCGTATTGGCCAGGTGCTCAACAACCTGATCAGCAACGCGGCAAAATTCTCGAACTCCGGCACGAGCATACGACTGGAAGCCAGCGACGGGCCCGAGGGGCTGACCTTCGCTGTCTCGGACGAAGGGTTAGGGATCCGAGCGGACGACATTCCCAAGTTGTTCGGAGAGTTCCAGCAGACGCTGACGAAAGCCACCGCCGGTGAAAAGGGGTCAGGATTAGGCTTGGCCATCTGCAAACGACTTGTCGAATTGCACGGGGGCCGGATCGGCGTGGAGAGCGCGCCGGGCCAGGGAAGTCGCTTTTGGTTTACGTTACCCGGAGAACTGCCTGACGCTTAGGACCGGCGCTGTGATCGGCAGTTGGAACAGCGGATGGCAGGTCACACTGCTTGGCCATGATCGGAACCTTGCCGGGACGCATTCAATGCCAATCTCCGTGATTCTGTTTTTGTTCTGTGTAGAACCTCCTAGCGGGGTTTGAGCCCTTTTTGGAGTGCGGTGGCTTGACACCGCTTTCGTTTTGCGGCAACCTTGCGTTTTGCATGATAGCTGTTGGAGGAATTGAGAGAAGGAAAGGCACAGCCAAAGCGGCGTCAAGCCACCGCACTCCAAGGAAAGCGGACCGGCCAGTGGGGAACAAAAATCGTCACGTTCCAGCAGTAAAAAATTGGGCGAAAACGGTACAAACTGAACACGCCAGGTCGGGTGTCTTTGTTTCGGGTGCGAAGCCGAATCCGCACCGAGAGAAACAACTCCCGGCCCCCTGGCCCGACGGATGCGGGCTGATCTCGTAGGACACGAGCCTACATCACGCGCGTCTTGCCCGGCATGGCGATCTCGTACCGCTCGTCGGTGTGGAACCCGTCCGGGTTCGGTTTCAGCGGCGCTTCGTCTTGGAAGGAGTTCAGGCGGTCCACGTCGGCCAGGGCGACGGTCGAGTTCAAAGCCTCGTCCCATTTGACGGCTTTGCCCGAATAGGCGGCCAAACGGCCCATGATTGCGGTCATCGTGCTGTGCGCGCCGAATTCGGCTTCGTTGTAGATCTCGCCTTTGCGGAGCGCAGCGAACAGGTCGTAATGCTCCTCTTGGTGACCGCCGCCACCGCCTTTGCCGCTCCAGACCAGCTCGCCGTCCGCGCCGTAGATCTTGGCACCGCTGATATCGGCATGGCCCTTGGTGCCGTGGGCGTGCTCGGCCACACTGTTCCAACAGTTGCGGATATGCCGGCACTGGCTGAACATTTTGACGCCGTTGGGATACGTGAATTCGCAGAAGTGGTGGTCGTAAATCTCTCCGTATTCCTTGCCCGTTCGAACTTGGCGGCCGCCCATGCCGTTGCACTCGGCGGGATGGTCCTTGACCAGCCAGTTGCCGACGTCCAGGTTGTGGATGTGCTGTTCGACGATGTGATCGCCGCCGATCCAGTTGAAGTAGTACCAGTTCCGCAACTGGTACTCGAGTTCCGTTTGCTGCTCTTGCCTGGGCCGGACCCACACACCGCCACCGTTCCAGTAGACTCGCAAGCAGACGAGATCCCCGATCGCGCCGTCCCATAGGCGGCGGACCGTCTCTTGGTACTTCTTCTCGTGGTGCCGCTGCAGGCCGACCGCGACCAGCAGGTCGCGTTTCTTGGCTTCGTCGTTGGCGGCCAGCAAGCGGCGCACACCGGGCGGATCGGTGGCCAGCGGTTTTTCCATGAACACGTGCTTGCCGGCGTTGACCGCCGCCTCGAAATGCAGCGGCCGGAACCCGGGTGGTGTGGCCAGGATCACCAGGTCCAAGTCGCACTCAAGAACTCTCCGATAAGCGTCCAAACCGCTGAACTGCCGCTCCGGCGGCACGTCAACCAGGTCCGCGTGCTGGCCTTTGATCGAGCGATACGCGGATTGCAGCCGATCCGAGAAGACATCGGCCATCGCGACCAGCGTGACCGGTCCATTGGGCCGGATCGCCGAATTCTTGACCGTATTCAGAGCTTGCTGTACCGCACCGGTCCCTCGGCCGCCACAACCGATCAAGCCGATCCTGATCTCGTCGCTGCCGAAAGCGTGTGCCGTCCCCGCGACGGTCAATCCGCCGCCGACCGCACCGCCGGCGACCAGCAGCGAAGACGCTTTGATGAAATCGCGCCGCGAGGGAGCATTGGTGGATGACAGGATCTGTTTTCGCATCGGAGCTGGGCCTCGACACGCAAGAGTGACAGGGGAAACTAAGGCTGACGGAAACCTGAGACAATCCCTATCCTAGCGTTTCGGCGGGCGGAGTTCAAGGAACAGGCGGGGCTTAATCCGGCCGGGGCGCGACGGCAATCTCGTGCTTCTTCCACTCGCGGGACTCGATCACCTGCGGTTTTTCGTCCTCGATGCGGACGATCAGGCACGCGGCTTTGCACGTTCGTTCGACCAACGTCAAGCCTCGCTCGGCGCCCAGCACACTCACGGCGGTTGCCAAAGCGTCCGCGGCCATTCCGTCGGTCGCGATCACACTGACGCTGCTCCGCGTGGTCAAGCCGAGTCCGGTCTGGGGATCGACGATATGGGAATAACGGCGACCGTCGATCTCGACATACTGCCAAGCGTCGCCCGAGGTGGACACGCCGCAATGGGCTAATCGCAGCAAGCGGCTGGGAGGCTGGTCGGGCTCCAGCGGCGCCACGCCGATCCTCCAGCCGATTTCGCCGGGCGGAGGATCGCCCAATACGATGTCGCCGCTGCCGTTGACCAGGGCCCGCGTCAGTCCGTGCCGGTTCAGCACTTTGAGCGCTTCGTCCACCGCAAATCCGACGGCGACGCCGCCGAAGTCCAATCGCATTCCCGGCGCCGCCAGCCGGGCTGTCCTGCCGTCGGCGTCCAGTTCCAACTGCCGGTAACCGACGCTCGCCAGTGCTTCCTGCAGCCGCTGCGGCGCCGGCAGCTGTTTCTGCCTGCGAGCCCGCCGCCACAGCCGGCTGATCGGTCCCACCGTCACGTCGAACCCGCCGTCCGTCTCCCGACTCAAGCGTGCCGAGTAATCGAGCACGGCGAACATCTCATCGCTGACCGGCACCGCTGCCGGCATCGGCGAGGCGTGGCTCAACCGGCCGGCCTCGCTTTCGGAATCGTAATCGCTGAAGACCCCGTTCAGCTGTTCGATCCGGGCAAACGCAGCGTCCAGGGCTCGCTGAGCGGTCTGCTCGTCGGGCGCGTAGAGAATGATCTCGAATGTCGAGCCCATCCCCGGACGGATTTCCCGAAACCGCTGGAGTTGCTCGCCGTCCGCGACGGAAACGGCAGCGGCCATCAACAGCAATAAAGCAGCCAACAAAGGTTTCTCCAACGGGGAAAGACTTGGCAGGATCATGGGGGGCAGAATCACAAAAAATTCCGTTTCCCTATTCCCCAGCCCGCGATTCCCTTGCCCCCTATTCCCCTGTCCAACGTCTTTTGCGGTCCAACGTCTTTCGCGGTCCTACCGTCTTTCGCGGTCCTACCGGCTTTCCCGCAGCTTTTTGATAGCCTCCGGCAGGGCGGGATCGACCAAGCCGCGGCCGCCACGGCCTTCGCTCATCCGGTTGTCGACACCGTCTTGCGTGTCGCCGTCGTCGATCGCCCAGTACCGCTCCTTGGCCGTTCGCGAGTCCGGTTCGCTCAACGGCCGGATGATCCGGAACCCGACGCCGCGAGTCGGATCGCTGGTGAACCACCACGGGCTAAGCGGCAAATTGGGATCCTCGGTCTTCCAGTCGCGTTCTTCCGAACTCAGCCGCGCCGCGCTTCGGCACGCTTCGGCATCGTCATCCCACAACCCGCCACGGATCGCCCGCGGCACCAGTTCGGTCGGCCAAGCCAAGGCTTCCGCCGACGTCACCGTCTTGCCCGCAAAGCGCTGATAGCCGTCTTCCAGGATTTGGTCCAGTGTCCACTCGGCCACGTTCCCGTGCATATCGTACAGTCCCCACGGGTTCGGCTTTTTCTGACCGACCAGATGCGGCTTGCTGTCCGAGTTTTCGAAGTACCAGGCATAATCGGGCAACGGCGTCGCATCGTCACCAAAATGGTAAGCTGTCTGCGTTCCGGCACGGCAGGCGTATTCCCACTCGGCTTCCGATGGCAGTCGATAGAACTGGCCTGTGATACCGCTCATCCATTTGGTGTACTGGCGGGCCGCGTACTGGGTCATCGTAACGGCGGGCAGTTGCGGATCCTCGCCGTGTTCGAACGTATAGCTGGGATCGTACAACTCCGTGGGCGCCGTGATCGAATCGATCTCGGTTTCCTTGGTGACTTTGCGCTCTCCGCGACTCTCGAACTCCTTGAAAATTCCGTACAGCGCCATGTACTGCCGATACTCGGCCCAAGTCACCTCGAACTTGCCCATCCAGAACGGCTCGACGTTGACGACAAACTGCCGACCTTCGTTCTCCTGGCGCCCTTCTTCATCCTCGGGGCTGCCCATTTTGAACGAACCGCCGGGAATGGGAACCATCTCGAACACCACGTTCGTTCCAGGAATCGTGACCTTGTACTCGGTCATGTAGCCGAGTTCCGTCTTGATGGCACGGCCTGCGGCCGGAGCGGTCGCCGACAATCCGACCGTCTCGGCTGCGAAACCAGACACACCGGCCACCCAAAGTACCATCGCTGCCAACCCAGTCACTTGACAAATCCGCATGATCTCCTCGTCGCCTTTCCTACAAAGTTTGATAGCAAAACCCGTGACGGCATTATTCGTTCAACGCCCAACCAAAGGCGCCGGCTCGCCTGCGGCAGCCGACGCATTCGGCTGGGCGTTAAACAAAGTCAATGCGCACACTCTAACGAGCCTGTAGTCTACCCGGTCCTCACGCCTTTGTCGAGCTTCGCGAGCGGATCAATTCGCGGGCGGATCAATCCCTCGACGTAATCCAGTAGCAGGGCCGCGATATCAACCTGCAGAGTGGCGGACAGGGCCTTCCAGCCCGGCACTCCGTTCACTTCCAGCACGAAATCCCGGCCGTTTTTGTCCGGCAGGATATCCACGCCGGCAAACGGAGCGCCGATAGCGGCGGCGGCACGGCGCGCCGTCTCGATCAATTCCCAGCTGGGAAACAGCGGTTCGGCACGGGCCCCGCGACTGACGTTGGTCCGCCAATCCGCCGGATTGACGCGGCGCATGGCAAATACCTGCTCGCCCAGCACCAGCAGGCGGAGATCGAAACCGTTGTGGGGGATGTATTCCTGAAGATAGAGCACGCATCGCAATTGTGCCAGGGTACTGAATACGCGCCAAGCCAGCGATTCGTCGTTGACCCGCACGATTCCCCGGCCTTCGCCCCCAAACAACGGTTTAACGACGACATCACCCCCCAAGGCGTGAAAACCCGCCAAAGCGTCCGTCAAGCTCTGGCAGGCCAACGTGCGCGGCGTCAACAAACCCGCAGCGTGTAACTTGGCGGAGGCCAAGTATTTGTCGACCGCCGTCTCGATAGCGCGCGGCGGATTGATGACCACGACGCCCGCGTCGGCCAACGTGCCCAAGGCGTCCATGCGGAACACGACCTGTTCCAACGATCCCGGCGGCATCGTCCGCACCATCACGGCATCGAATTCATTCAGAGCGAGTCCGTCCGCGGCTACGCGGCGACCGTGGCTGTCCAGGCACGACGTCAAGCGGTCGAACGCCACGCCGACCACCTCGTGACGCGAACCGGCGGCACGCTGCAGATCGTTCAGATACCAGCTGTCGGAGGCGGCAAGGACGGCCAGACGCATGAGTCACCCGGGTGCGGAAAACGATTGTTGGATGACTTCGGGACACAGCCGGCCGAAGCGATGCGTTCGGCCGCTGGTGGCATTGACCAGCGTCACCACGGCAGGACTGAACAGCAACGGGTCGATGCGGTAGAAGTCGTGATCGTAACGCGCGAAAATCTTGCCGAACGGCTGGCCGTGATCGGCGGACGAATCGCTGGGAATCCGCGGACCGATCTGCTGCAGTTGATCGTCGTCGGCCCGCACCCACAACGTCACTTCGCCGCCGTACAGCACCGCATCGTTGGTCCGGCCGATGCCGGTCAAATCGTCGGCGGCGACCGGCGGCAGGGGAGCGACTCCGTAGCCGCTGTGGACGCATGCTAAATCGAACCCCAACTCATGCAGTTTATGCAGGCAAGTCTCCACCGTTCGTGCGACCACTTGGACCGTTCCTGCCAAGCTGGCGGTCCGCGCGACCAACAACGTCAAGCGTTCGGGCACAACGCCGCAATCCGCGGCAATTCGCTCGGCGACCTCCGGCGGCGGCAATTTGCCGGACTCGAGCACTCCGACGGCGTGCGTGGCCGATTCTCGCAAGCCGATGCTGGCGTACAAGTCCTCGCGCCCGCGGGCCGCTCGCATCGGTCCGGAGCCCATCGCAAAATAGCCGTCGGACACGATCTGCCAGCCAGCGTATTGCGAAGCCAT
>Ga0351889_10273_pt1 | contig 14777 bp, 10 predicted proteins | sample TotcelFGM3001M14_FD_206767 | JGI IMG/M metagenome (GOLD analysis project Ga0351889, IMG submission 206767) | Enriched cells from coal bed in the Powder River Basin, Montana, United States - Total cells FGM rep3 HSBNCT.FGM.300.1.M14 ...
GCACCCACGCGTTGCCGGATGTGTTGCCGGACGCATCCGCAGCTTCCGCGCCCACTGGGGTTCAATGCCCTACAAACATGCGGACCGCCCGTTCGGGCGAACCGCTTCCACGCTCCGCCAGTTCGTGCCCTCCGGTTCCTCATCCCGAATGCTGCGTAAAGAATTGGGATAAGCCTTGACAACGGCATGCCACCGTGCTATGATACTCTTCGCCGTCAATAACGGCATGCGTCGCGGGGTAGAGCAGTCCGGTAGCTCGTCGGGCTCATAACCCGGAGGTCGTGGGTTCAAATCCCGCCCCCGCAACCAAGTGTAAATGCCAATTTCGATCTTGGTCGGAGTTGGTTTTTACGTGGCGGCGTAGCTCAGCTGGCTAGAGCATTCGGTTCATACCCGGAGTGTCGTTGGTTCGAATCCGACCGCCGCTACTACGAAAACAGTGCACCTCGGACAAGAGATGCACTGTTTTTATGTGTGCTGTGCACTGATTTGTGGCAAAAACCGCTTAACCGGGGCTTCATCATCGTTCCCAAAGCAGAATTTCTGCACAAAATAGGCACGTTGTTCATTATCGCGGGCCTTCAGGTTTAACTGGACTAAACCTAACCGGCGAGCTTCCTGCTGACGTTTTTAACCGCCTCTACCTCTTGCTCCTTGTCGCTGTGCACATATCGGTTCATCGTGGTGCTGATGTCCGCATGACCGATAATGCCTTGAATCGTCTTTGGAGAAGCGCCCGTAGCGTTTAACATCGTCGCATAGCTGTGCCGGAAGATGTGCGCCGTTGCGCCGTGCATGTCTATCTTACGCTCTATCCGCTGCATTGTCCTATTATACACCATCTTGGTAATGGGAGCGTCCCCGCCAATCACATAGCCGGTATCCAATACCGGTTGAAGAAGCTCCCATAGCACCGGGTCAAGTGGAATGCTACGCTTCCCCTTCTCTGTCTTTGGCGTTCCAATAACCGCATCGTTCTTCCCACCTGGAAAGACCGCATTCCGAACAACATGAATCCATCCGGCTTCCGCATCGATGTCTTCCCAGTGCAAACCCAGAACTTCACCACGCCGCATGCCCGTGAAGATGAGCAAGCTCATTAACCGCCTGTCATCGTTGGACAGCTTGCCAAGTGACCGGATAATGTCCGTGAGTTCGTCCAGCGTCAAGGCCTTGCGTTCGGTCTTCTTACTGGACGGAATCGTAAGCCGGGAACTTTCGGCGGGATTGTCCAGAATCAGCTTATCCTCTTTGGCTGACCGGAAAATTGCCCGGATCAGAACGAGCAATTCCTTCAGCGTCTTTTCGGCAAGGTGGCTTCTTTCGTTCAAAAAAGCTTGAATGTCAGCCGTCGTTATCTGATTGATTGGCCTATCCCCCCATGCCGGAAACAGGTGGCAATTGAAGCTTGTGAGATACCCGCTTGCCGTCGTAGGCTTTATCTTGTGTTCCTTATAAGTCGAGTACCAGCGCAGGGTATAAGCTTTGAACGTTTCTGCCCTGCATACTTGCTTTGCGGGCATTCCATGCAGAAACTCGCACAGACGGCCAGCCTTGACGTATTCCGCTACTACCCTGTCTGCCAGATCAAACTCACTGTCGCCGCTGATGTGCTTGACAATCGGGCTTCCGTCTTCTTGATATCCCAAACATATCCGTAATCTGTGTTTTGCCATCTCAACGCCCTCCAAACGTCGCGCCGAATATGGCATGTTTTGTGCATACCCTGTGCAGCTTTCAAGATTCGCATGGCTTATCGCGCCATTATCCAGATTGACAATACTCTGGAGAATTGAAATTAACCCCATATAGTTTCTGTTGTCTACTGGCAGCGCAACCGCCATATCAACAGTATACATTACTGCTCTATTAAAGTCAACCAAGCTATTCATCATCCGTTCTTTCTCTCGTTTCCCGTCAGTGTATACTTCATCAAAATTCCTCCGTTAGTTTATGACTATATATATTCTCTAAGGCTATCGCTCATAAAACCTTTATCTACAAGGGTCCTTGCCTAGTCTCTATCTGCTAAGCCGATTGCACCATCAATCTATCCTCATTACTCAGCCAATCGCGCAAAATGCGACGCATTCTCGACGATGGAATGTATATCTTAATAGGCTCATTTTCCCTTATTGCTGACCGCCATATCCACTGTACTAGTCGAGCTAATACCACCGCTTCGACGTTTATTTTCCTTCCGTTCTTGCTAAAAAATCTCAACTGATAAGGATGAATATATGAATTACACAGAAATGCGATATTGTGACAATTCTTATAATTATTAGTTGCTCTTGCGTTGCTGGATAACTCTCTTAAAACATAATGCGGTACGACTCGCCTATACGTGTCGTTATCGGCGTCTCTAGAACGCACTCCTTTGTCCATCTCGTCCTTAAACACACACCAAAAACAATCGTCTGAACTTGTTGCCCTAACGATGCGGCTAAAATAGTTATATGCGTTATCGGTAAGCACTTTAATTTTTCCGGTTCGCTTATTCTTTTTGTACCAAGTTGAAGATAGCGCAGTTTCATTACCTCCGATCTTGTTTAAGTGTCCTTCATAAATATCTATTAGATCTTTGAGCTTTGCTAAATACTCGAGATGGCTTTGGTTTCCGATTTTCAGAATACCATTACTTACATAGTAAAAAGAATGTCGAAATCCGCTCATATCTAAGTATTCCCACATCATGCTCGTCTTGTACATGTATGTTATTACTGTAATTGACGTGAAACACCGTAGCATTTCTGTATTGAGTATCCACATTAACTTCTCCTTATCAAAATAGTATAGGGAATTACTTTCTGCCATTCTCTTAATTTCTTTAAACTTTCCGTTATAATCATCGTCTTCCCATTTTACCATGCCAGATTCGTTGGTTGAGATAAGGTTTTGATTAAACAGTATTTTTGTGTCGTGGTCAGTAATTTTGATAGCTTCTACAACTTCAAGTTCTTCATCCAGTACGAGATTGTATCCGTATTCTCGAATTTTTGTTAATGTCGTTTTGCTGATCTTTGATTTTGAGAATAGCGAGTGGCTCATTGCGATGTTCTCGCCGTCTCTCACAAGCTCTTCAAATGATACCGATTTGCTGATTGTGTTTACTGGCTTTTTAAACCAAAGTTCGCGACACAAATCCTCGATTCTGCTCGCCTCAGACAGAAACGGAGTAACATAGATGTATCTCTTATCTGGGTTGTTGTTCATTTCAGACACAATGTAAGTTGTCTTTCCAGACCCCATAATCGAGTCTATAACTCTTACTGATGGCCTTTCATAGTTATTATCCAGTCAATATCTCTCCTTTTTAGTTTTCAAGATACGCAATGGGTTAGCCAGCCGACAAGCAAACGCACCACCTCCTTTCTAGAAGCCGCTACAGTGCCTCTGGGGTCTTCTCTTGTGATACCTTAGGATTTTGCCGCTCCTGTCATAGAAGCCCCAGGACGGCTTACATAGCCCGTACGTCATGCCAGTCAGCGGCGCTCAGTCACCGCAGGGGGGCTGGCTGACGCGCTTCGGGGCCTATGGACTTTTTATGATGGGCTGTTACATAGACTCTCGCTTGCAGTATCTTCCCGCTGGAATGAGCCGTGGCAAGCATTGATACCGCCCGTGGCAGTAAAAAGCGGTTTGAACTTTTCGTGGGAGCGCGTGATGAATTCAACTAAGAGAGAACCGGAGAATGAGACGACCGGAGCAACAACTGAGATTCTGGCCGCGATGTAATTATAACATCACTAGCACTATCATTATACGGTAGTTCAACGTCAATGTATATATCTTTCTGTGTTATTTTGCAGTAAATTGATATTATGCCGAGTTATTTTAAGTCTATGGCGCGGCTAATTAATAAAATTGTGTTGGCTTGTCAATCCTTTTTGCTGATTTGTCAATCCTTTTTGTTGATTTGTCAATCCCTTTTTTTATTTGTCTGTTCTTTGTTCATTAGAGTTATTTGCATTTCTATACATTTACTATTTTTACCGAACCGACATTTCAGTTCTTGCCACCAATATGAATATTGAATTTAATGATTCGCAACTATTATTAATGTTCATAATTTAGAACAAACTGCTGACTTCGCAGGCTTTTCCCGAAGCGGTTACCGATCTATCCATGTAGCGAGAATTAAGGTTCGTATTTCTAGCAATAATACGAACTATTCAGCAAGGCAGGGCACTCTAGAGAGCAAAGTTTTCAAATACGAATTATAACGCTTGATTAATACGAACTATAATGCTATAATTACACTAGTAGAAGAAAAGAGGGGGTTAGGCAGATGGCAAACTATAAGACGGTTGCCTTATCGGAAGACGAGTACGCGGCGATTATCAGGGCACTACGGGAGGGCTTTGAGCTGGATGGCGTGAACGTCGAACCGAATGAGCGCATAGCGACCATTTTAACGCTGGAGGCGAACTTGGGTCTTCGTGTAGGCGACATCCTCAAGCTGAGGCTGACTGACATCATCCGCGACGGGAACCGCTACAGGCTGGATATAACGGAAGAAAAGACAGGCAAGCCCCGCACATTCACAGTACCGCATGAGGTGTATAGCTACCTGTGCGACTACGCAATAAAAAGCGGCTTGCCGAAGACTGCCCACCTTTTCTCTATTACCGAACGCGCTGTACAGAAGCACTTGAAGAATGCCACCGACCATTTAAGCCTGAGCCGAATCTCCACGCACAGCTTCCGCAAATTTTTCGCGACGAGAATCTACCAGAACAACGGCCACAACGTGATTTTAGTCCAAAAAATACTTCAACACAGCACCGCAGCCGTCACGCAGAAGTATATCGGTATACAACAGAAGGATATCGAGGACGCGCTCACTATGAATGTGAAGATAATTTGACCAGAGACAATTTCATCAGCAATATCCTCTATTCATCTACCCCGGTAGCTTTACATTTTTACTTGTCTTCTGCTAGCGCTTAAAAGCACTAGTACATATCTCTCAATCACTGTTATACATCTGCGTATCGATTGCTATTTTTGCGAACACGCCCCTCCCCAGAAATTCTTCTCCTAAGCCATCATCTTCTGTTTACTAATGGAGAAAAAAAGGCTATAATTATCTTGGAGTCAGACGAGCGATTTTTGTTTATTTGTAATGTATATTTGCTTGAAAATTTAGTATTTTTGCCGATTAGGGTTGTATGGAAAAGCGCTGTCAAATTTTTACTCCTAAAGATATCGTGATTGACATGCTGGATATGGCAGGATTTTCTCGCAATTTGTGGGGGAAGCGGTTCCTTGAGAATTCGTGCGGTCGTGGCAATTTTTTAATTCATGCTATTGATAGATATATTAAAAGCGCTCTTCATATGGGAAAAAGCACTATAGAGATAAAGAATCGCCTTCAAAGCGACTTCGTGGGATATGAAATTGATCCCATTTACTGCTCAGAGTGTAAAACTAACTTAAACAAAAAGGCAGAGGAATTCGGTATAATAGGAATAAACTGGGATATACGCAATGAGGATTTCTTGCTTAATTCCTCGTCCACTCTATATGACTTCATTATTGGGAACCCGCCATATATTTCATATAAAAGTCTATCCAAAGATAAACGCAAAAAATTAAAATCTTTGTTCGATTCTTGTAAAATTGGAAAGCCAGATTATTGTTATGCTTTTATTGAGCATAGTCTTAAGAGTCTCAGCGAAGATGGCATGTTTGTTTACTTAGTGCCAATTAGTATTTTTAAAAACGTTCATGCTGTTGCTTTACGAAATATACTGAAGCCGTTCATATCTCAAATAATTGATTATAACATTTGCAAGCTTTTCAAAGGGATTGGCACTTCTTCAGCAGTTATCATCTGCAGTAAGTCTAAAAGCTCAGATTATATAAAGTATGAAGATCGTGGGAAATTACCTCAAAAGATTCGATATATTAGTAAGTCCTCCTTGGGCAACAAGTGGATTTTTGATGAAATTCGGGTCTTGAAAGAAAATACAATAAAGTTCGGGGACTTGTACTCAGCTTCAATAGCAATAGCAACACTTTTAAACAGAGCATTCGTTGTAAAACACAGTCGCGAGTCTGGCGACTTTATAATTACTAGCGGCGGTACATTAATCGAAAAATCGGCTCTAATGTCTGCTGCTAGTCCGAGATCTCTCCGATATAATCACGAAGAGCATATTATTTTCCCATATTATTATAACTCTGATGGAAAATTGATGAGATATAGCGAAGAAGAGTTTGAGGGAAAATTTTCTTATACTTTTGCATATCTCTATACTTATAAAGCCGATTTGGTAAAAAGAGATTCAGACGTTGGTGCTAAGTGGTTTGAATACGGTCGATCTCAATCTCTGGCATATATTTATAACCCAAAGATACTAATTTCAACAATTGTTACTAATAAAGTAGAGACATATAAACTCAAAGATGCAGTAGTACCGTATGCTGGTATATATATTAGATCGAAGAACGATAGTTACTCCATAGATGTTGCCGAAGAAATTTTGCGAAGTGCTGATTTTTATTCGTATGTGGAAAAAATCGGAATATATGCCAGTGGAAACTCAATAAGAATAACACCTTCTGATGTCGGAAATTATGATATACCTCGTTCGATTTTGGAGAGCATCGCATGCGGCACGAACAACGATTAAGAACGGAGTGATATCGTGGAAGAATTAAAATACGTTATTGAAGACAGAACTATTGCGGAGGTTCTCGGAGTTCAGAACTTTAACAACAAGGAGTCCGCCATTCTTGAAATAATTAAGAACTCTTATGATGCGCATGCATCGCTTGTGAGCATAAATATACTGAACGATGAGATTATAATTACCGATAACGGATGCGGCATGAATGAATATGATATACGTATGTATTGGATGCATATTGGTGTTAGTTCTAAGGATTATCAGTTAAACGGTAGAATTATGTCTGGATCAAAAGGGGTGGGTAGGTTTGCGTTAGCACGCTTGGGTGAGTGTATTGAAATAGTAACTCAAAGCAATTCAGAAGATCACGCGATTAAGTGGTCAACTGACTGGAATTCTAGCAGAATGACTATACTTAATGAACGTCATTCTTCTGGAACAAGCATAAGAATATCTGGTTTGCGAGACAAGTGGAACAAATCTAGTGCAGATCAGCTTAAAGATTATTTATCACGCACATACAGGGACACTTTGATGCGCGTAGAAATTTGTATCAAGGATGCAGTTCTTGATGTGACGCCATATTTTGGTGAAATGAATGTTGGTAATGAATACGTAAGTAAAATTGACTTACGATATGAAAGCAATAAACGCATGCTGTTTTGTGACATTAATTCTGATGAATTTATAAAGGACGCGCAAAATTACTGCGATATAAACATTAGTACCTTTACTGCGGCAATTAATATGAAATTAGAACTTAAAAGCTATGTTAACCTTCACACAACCGAAGAAGAACTGAGTGAGATGCTTTTAAAACTAGGAAATTTTGAATGTAATTTATACTTTAGTAATGTTCCAGTAAAAGCCGATATGGCAAAATTTTTTTACAAATATTCCATGTCAATGTCAAATAGAAAAAGCGGTATTGTTCTGTATCGTAATGCATTTAGTATCTCTTCTTACGAGGGTAGAAGGGACTGGCTTGGCCTTGATAAAAGGGTAAGGAAATCGCCAGCAGCTGCAACTCACCCAACTGGCTCTTGGCATGTAAGAGAAAATCAAATTGCTGGACAGGTAATAATCGATCGGCAGAATAATAGTGTTCTGAGAGACTTATCTAATAGACAAGGCATGGAAGAAAACGAGTATTATTGGCTTTTTCTTGCAGTAATTGAAAGCGGACTTGCATGCTTTGAAAGATATAGGCAAAGTATAATTCGATCAATAGACAAAAAGAATAAATTGTCACAAACTAACGATTCGTCAACAATCATTAACGAAGTACTTGCAAAACCAGGGATTTTATCATCCATACAAGCTAGAGACGAGTTTATCAAAGAACTAAAGAATTACACCCAAACTGCATCGAATCAAAAAAACGATTGGCGCGAAGCAGAGACAAGATATAAATATGATGTTCGAATATTGAATACTTTATCTACTCTCGGGTTAAGAGCGGCTTCAATTGCTCACGAGATGCGAAACGACCGAAATTCAATATCGTCAAGTTACGATGATATTGTTTCAGCATTAGTCACATTAAATTTATGGGATTTTTTAAATCAGCCCGAAAATATCAGTTATAAGTATTTGAACGTCCCTTCGATGCTGCTGGACACAAAAAAAGTCAATAATAAAGTTCTTTCTTTTATGGATGTTATGTTGACGCAAATAGAAAAGCAACAGTTTGTCGCACGAGATTTGTTGGTGTGCGATGTTATTGCTGAGATCGAAGAACAATGGACAAAGCATTATGCATGGATAAATTTTGATAGTTTGGCAGATAGGTCGTTAAGATTTTGGGTGTCCGAAGATGTAATAAAAGTCATTTTTGATAATATGATTTTAAATAGCGTACAGCAGAATTCGCTATCAAGTAAACTAATTATTACTATCGAGTGCTCACTATCAGATAACGGCCTGCTATTTAAATACTCAGACAACGGGGTTGGTCTAGATAATAAGTATGTCAATGACCCAAGAAGGATACTAGATGTACATGAGACTTCAAGAAAAGATGGTCATGGATTAGGTATGTGGATAGTTAATAATACTATTAATATGACTGGGGGAGAGATTGTTAGTATTGCAGGCAAAAACGGGTTTAGTATGGAATTTATTCTTGGGAGGAAAAATATGTGAATAATGTTATCAATCTTGTTTATATCGATGACAGTATTGACACTGGGATATCAAGATATATTCGAACAACTTACAAAAACGCGAACTTTGCAATTAATTATCGCGAAAGACAGTTTATGGACACGGACGAATACGAGACTTTACTAAAAGACGATGTTGTAATTAGTGCTCATATTATACTGGTAGACTCAAAACTTTTTGAAGACGTGTCTGCAACTCACGGCAAATATACAGGAGAGGAGTTCCGAATTTTATTAAACAAACTTTATCCATTTATTGAGGTTATTTTAATTACACAAAACGATACAGAACTCAAATGCGATGTGGTAAAAAAGTATCCAAACTTGCCATTAACAAGTTCGCTTGAGTATTACAAGCAAAGATTAAGTGTAGCAATTGACAAGTCAATCGAACGCGTTTGTGAAGCCAGGAAATTAGTTGACCGTATGAAAACAAACAATACAGTAGAACAATACTTACTAGAAAAAATAGATAACTCCATTAATGGAGTTGAAAAATACGACGAACTAAAGGTCTCCGATGTTGATAAGTTAGTCAAAGCTTTTAGAGATTTACTTCAGGAGAGATAGAACATGAGCGATTACAGAAGAACTCCTCTATGCCCAAAACGCGGAGATGTTAAGCAAAAAAAGGAACTACTAGAAATCGAAATTCGTTCTAGCGGACGTATCACGACGCAAAACATGTACGCTTATGTCAGCGATCGCAACGGAGAATTTAATCACAAATTCATAGAAGCTTACGACTCTAGATGCTCTTACTGCGGATGTTCTGTTGACATATTGCCAAGAACACTTTTTGAAATTGATCATTATTTTCCAGAAAGCAAGTTTAATAATAAGCCAGAAGCCGGAAAGATGAGCAATATCGTTCTAGCGTGCAGAAAATGCAATGGTGCGAAATCGAACAGCACCGACGACACATATGACGAAAAAATGCACCCATACAGAGACGAAATATTGGAAATATTTTGTAGAGACGAAATGTTTAAAATCGCGATTACGGAGACTCATAAAGATAACGTCAGTGTAAGAAGTTTTTATGATGCATTAAAACTATACGAGCAGACAAGACGACTAGATTATTTGCTTGTGTATTTACATGCGTATATAAATATACTTGATAAATCAACTGAAAGATATACGGTTTTACTCGGAGCCTTTGAAATGCTAAGACAAAAACGCAATTATGTACTGTAATGAATGGGGCGGCTATCTCTGCACAGTTTGTGCACAAAACATGCCAACATTTCTAAGCGCATATAATAGGAAATAAAAAATAGTGTCCCCAAAATAATCGTGTTCATACCCGGAGTGTCGCTCAATCGAATCCGACCGCCGCTACCATGAGAGAAACCCTGAAATCGAAGGATTTCGGGGCTTTTTTGTGCCTGAATCGTCGGCTGGATCGGTCTTCATCTGTTACTTCTTGTCCTTTCCGCATGTGTGGCGAGGGCAAGCGGATCAGCGGAATCCGGTATCCGCGACTGCATGCGTTCCGAGCATGGGTTCTCCGTCCATCATGCCGACAAACTGCGCCGCCAGATCGGGATCAAACCGGACGCCGGCGCTGTGGCGCAGCGTTTCCAGCGCTTTTGCCGTGTCGCCCTGGCCGGAAGGCGTCCGCGGGCGGGCGGCCTCGTCATAAAAGCGGACGATGGCGAGGACGCGCGCCAGCACCGGGATTTCCTCGCCCCTCAGCCCATGGGGGAAGCCCTGCCCGTTCCACCATTCGTGCTGGCACAGCACGGCGTCGGCCACGGGGACGCGCTCTCCCAGCGCGCTCAGAATCCGGTAGCCGATCTCGACGTGCTTTTTCAGCACCGTCCATTCGCGCTCGTCCCGGCTTTCGTCCTGGCGGACGGCCTCGTCCGGAAGTGCGACTTTCCCGATGCCTGAATACTTCACCGCCATCAAAAGGTCGGCCCGGCTGTCCGCCGCGAGGCCGAGGGCCGAAGCAAATTCCGCCGCGAGGGACTGGAGCCGCTCCAGCCGCTCTTTCGTCTCATAGCCCTTTTGCCGCATGCGCGCTTCGATCGCCCGGATGATGGCCGACCTGGCCACCTTGCCCTCCACAAGCTTCATTTCGTACATCGCTTTTTCCGACGCCCTCAGCACGTCGTTGAGGCTGGTATCCATGCCCGTCTTGGTCGCCAGGCCCATCGAGATGCTGACGGGGATCTCCCCGTCCCGCTGCGCCGCGCAGGCCGCAAGAATCCTTTCAAGAACCGCGGAAGCCCTGTCCCGATCGGTGCGCGGGAGGATCACGGCGAATTCGTCCCCGCCCCACCGCGCGATGATGTCCTCTTTCCGGCAGGTCTGCGCAAGCAGGAGCGCCGCCCTCTTGATCCATCGGTCGCCTTCCTGGTGCCCAAAGGCATCGTTGACAAACTTCAGCCCGTTCATATCGCCGTAGAGCAGCGAAACCGGGAGGCAGTCCTCCGCCTGATCAAATTCCCGGATTTTCGCGTCAAAATAGCTCTTGTTGTAAAGCCCCGTCAGTTCGTCGTGCTCCGACAGGCGCTTGATGTGCGCAAGTCCGCTCTGGATTTTGCTCTTCTGCGCGCTGAAGCTCATCTGGATCAGCCCGATTGCGTTGACAAACCGCATGCCGTGCATGACGACATAGAAAAAGATCTGATCAACCCGAAGCACATAGGAAAAACCTATCGCGCCGAAAACCCAGACGATGTTGAGGATGCCCAGGAAAAGCGCAAGCCCGCCCTGTTTTTTCCCGACCCGAATCATGAGTTGGCCGACCCGGAATGCCATCAGGAAGAGCGCCGCGTCGACGTAGGCGATCAGCACATAGTCCCAGAAATCGGAGAGGGCAAGGGAGGCAAAGCCTGCCAGCCACGCCGCCGATCCGCCGATCCACAGCGGCTTTCTGATCCTGATCTCCAGAAAGCTGTAAATCCCGCAGACAAACAGCAGATTCGCAAAAAAGTAGGAGGCCGTGCTGGCCAGAAAAACCAGCCTGTTCCCTCTGAGCAGGTCGGGGAAAAAGGCGTCCAGGGAATAATTCAGCGCGATGACGGCCCAGCCGACAAACCACAGCGCAAGGTAGGCCCTGCGCTCGGAAGCGAAGATGTTGACGTAGGTGGTCAGCAGGATAAAAACGGCGCCAAGCGAGGCAATCAGAAGCATGGTGGATGACTGCGTAAGCCTTCCCCCTTTTTAATACCAATCCAAAACATTCTTTCATCGTCGCGGCGGATCTTTTTGCCCCTGCAGGTTGGTTTCCCAAAGGGAAACCAACAAATGGATTTGAATCGCGCGCCGCGTTGTCGCTCTCCGCTTGACGTAGCGCTGCATTTCACGCCGAAGGCGTATCCCGCAGGGTCGCCTGCGCTGCAGCTCCTAGCCAGGAACAAAAATCTCTCGCCGCTTTGGACGAAATAGTACTTCGCATTGATATAATCGCGCGGTCGCCCGGTTCTTCCCTCTTGCGGCTGCGTACATTGCCCCGGCTAAGGTCGCCGCCGCCATCAAAGCGCCCTATAGCCTTTATCGGCAGGACTCATGGCATATTTCACTGGCGGGCACGTGGTTTCCTTACATTTTTCTATTTCACGCAACCGCCGAAGCATTACTCCTCCTGCGGCGGGACGGCCTGCCTTTTCGGCACCGCGTGCGCGATGCTCGCGCGCATTTCCAGCTGCTTTCGGAACATGGCCGAGAAGAGCGCCTGCCGGTCCGCCTCGGACACGTTGGTGTACCTGAAGCGGTAGAACGTCTTGCCGTTCATCGGCTGCCGGAAGACGATGATGCCCGGGAGGAAGGTTTCCGAGTTTTCCTTCAGGGCCACCTTGACGATGCCGCTGGTGAACGCGGCGGGGTTTTCTTCACTGACGATGTGAAAGTCCATATAGTCCCCGCCGAGGATGCTGATGTAAATGCTGTGGATGGCCTTCTCGTTTGTGATCAGCGCGCCCTCCATGTACCAGAGCACGGAGAACATGTCCTCCGTCCGCCGCGCCTCCACGCGGCTTAAGAGGATCCTGTCGGGCAGGAACTGCCGGATGTCCACATCGAACTGCAGGATGCGCTCGTTGACATCCAGGTACAGCGCGCAGCTGGAGACCATGGCTGGTTCAACAGAGGGCATTTTATCCAGCGGGTAGAAGACATGGAGGTTTGCGATTCGCCTTACCTGCCCCAGCATCTGAATGGTATTGCCCGACTGGCCGCTCACGGTGATGCTGAGGGTCGCGTAGTTCCCCATGCCCGCGAAGAAGTCGGCGTTTTCATAGCGCTTGTCGATGAGCAGCGCCAGCGCCGCGCTTGCGACCCGCGCGTCAAACTGCGTGCCCGCGTTTTTTTTGATTTCGTGGACGATTTCATCCAGGGTCTTGGCCTTCCGGTAGTGCTTGCTGGAGAACATGGCGGTGATCGCCTTGGCGACGCACAGGATCCTGCTCAGTAGTGGGATTTGCTCCCCGGAGAGTCCGCCCGGATAGCCGGAACCGTCCACCCGCTCCTGAAACCGCCGGATGATCTCCGGGATATCCTCCAGATCGTAGATCCTCCCAAGGCGCAGCGCGAGTTCATAGCTGCGCTCGGTGCGCTGCCTGGAAACCTCCCGGATGGCCTGAATGTCGCCGCTGTCGCCGAGCTTTTGCTCGTCGATGTAGATTTTTCCGAGGTTGTGCATCAGCGCGGCGAGCTGAAGCTTCTGGATCTCCTCTTCCGGCAGATGCATCTGCCTTGCGATGCGGATGGACCAGAGCATCACCGCGTAGGAATTGGAGATCATCATGGGTTCCTTGGCGTTGATGATCTCGCAGAGCATGAGCACGGTCTTGCTCAGCTTGTCCTCAATGGCGCGCTCGTAGAGTTCCCGCTCCAGCACGATGATCAGGAGGCGCAGGTTGCACAGGTACGCGTCGCTGTGCGCAAGCACGGCTTCTCCGCTCTGCTTGGCCATATAGATGAAGCCGGCCACCTTGGCGCTGCCTGTGAAAAGCGGTATGAACGCCTCCACCGCGAAGCGCATGTTGATCTTTTTGTACGCGATCTGCCCGATGGTGGTGAGCGGATCGGTGAAGACCACCGGATTCCTCGTGCCGCTGAGAAGGCTGATGACTTTTTCCAGGGCCGAAAACGAGAAGGCCTCCTGCTCGATGCCGCCCCAGGTGCGATCCAGCGTCATCTCCTCAAAGATCAGCCGGTTGTGAAAATCCAGGCGGACGATTTTCATCAGGTGAAAGTCAACCGCGTTCAAAACGTCCGCCATAAGCACGGATTTGCTTTTTTCAGGCATATCCACCATCATAGGGTACTCCTTTGGCTGGGGCAACCGGCATGCCAACCCGGGCCAGCAAATCGGGGCGACTTTCCCCTCATCGCTATATATCGGAGGAAACGCGCGGAAATCCACGCGAAAAGGCCGGATTCCTCCGACTGATGAAAGAAACGGCCATTGCCGCCGCTGCGTTCGGTCCGGGAATGACCGCTTGCCAGCCCGGCCGCGGCGGCCGGTATCCTCGCTCCAAACAAAAGGCGGAGGCCTCGCCCCCGCCCTGCATGGTTCTTACTGTATTTCAGATCCTTTTGTATATCAACAGCGTTCGTATTTCACTGAGAATTTTCTACTTCAGCTTCAGTTCCGCGATGTCGTAAATGCCCACGACGCCGACGTCCCGCTTGATCCGGAGCGTAAGGTCCTTACCGGCCGCGGAGGCCAGCGTCTCGATGTCGAAGGTATAGGAGAGGGGGTCGCCGCTGCGCCCGAAGGTGCAGGCGGTGCTGACGGGTACGTAGTCGTCGTTTGCGGTTGCAGATTCGTCCATCGTGTAGACCTGAACGGTGAATCCGTTGTCGGTTTCGTAGCAGGAATCGTCCGGATTGAGAAAGGTGAGCGTGAATTGGTACGTTCCGCCGGCGGCTTCCACGCGGCGATCGGTGTCGAGCGAAACAAACGGCGGATGGCAATGCGCGGTATCGCCCTTGTCGCCCTTGTCGCCCTTCTTGC
>Ga0351889_10001_pt2 | contig 14724 bp, 17 predicted proteins | sample TotcelFGM3001M14_FD_206767 | JGI IMG/M metagenome (GOLD analysis project Ga0351889, IMG submission 206767) | Enriched cells from coal bed in the Powder River Basin, Montana, United States - Total cells FGM rep3 HSBNCT.FGM.300.1.M14 ...
GGGTTTTAATTAAAATAAAAACTCTTGCCCCCACCACACTTATTTTTGTGTTCTTCCCGTTCCTGTTTTAATATTATTAATACCACCCCCCCCCGACCCCCAACTAATCGATGATCTTGTTGATCGGGTATTCGACGATTCCCCTGGCGCCGACGGACTTCAGTTGGGGAATCAGGATTCGAACGACCGACTCGTCCAGAATCGTGTTGACGTCAACCCAGTCGGGATCAGACAAGGCGGAGATGGTAGGCTTTTGCAAGGCGGGCAGCAATTCGAGGATTCGGTCCAGGTCCGCGCGAGGTACGTTCATCATCAATCCGACTTTGCCCTCGGCGTTCAAGCAAGCTTGCAGCATCAGGGCGATGTTGTCCAGCTTCTGACAGATCCAGGGATCGGCGTAGGACTGGCGGTTGGCGATCAACCGCGTCGTGCTCTGCAGCACCTCGGCGATGATCCGCAGGTTGTTGGCTCGGAGCGAGCTGCCGGTCTCGGTGACCTCGACGATCGCATCGGCCAAACGCGGCGGCTTGACCTCGGTCGCGCCCCAGGAAAACTCGACGGTTGCGGTCACGCCGTGTTGGGCCAGAAACGTCTTAGTCAAACCGACGGCTTCCGTGGCAATCCGCTTGCCCTCGAGGTCTTTGACCGACTTCACCGGCGAGTCGTCCGGGACGCACAGCACCCAGCGCACCGGCCGGCGGCTGGCTTTCGAGAATACCAGTTCACAGACCTCATGCACCTGGGCCCCCGTTTCCAAAATCCAATCGTAACCGGTAATGCCGGCATCCAGGATTCCCTGCTCGACATACCGCGCCATCTCTTGAGCGCGGATCAGCAGGCATTCGATCTCCCGGTCGTCGATCGACGGGTAATAGGATCGCGACGAGAAGGTGATCTTGTATCCGGCACGCTGGAACAACTGGGCCGTGGCCTCTTGCAGGCTGCCGGCTGGGATGCCTAGCTTCAGAACTCGGTCGGACATGGGACTCCTGCGGGGGGTGGATGGAAATTTTTTTGGGGAACGGTCTGGTTTGGGGTCGGGCGTTCAAATTTCAAAATTGGTCAGCCCAACGCTTCTTGTTGGGTTAAGTCGTTCCCGGCCAATTTTGAAATTTGAACGCCCGACCCCCACCCTGGACGCTAACTTTTCTTGTACACGATGGCGGGATCGAAGACGCGGTCGCCGACCACGTCGACCTGTCGGGTTTGTGGATCGATGCGGCGGAAGAAACAACTGCGATAGCCCTCGTGGCAAGCCGCGCCGCCAAGCTGATGGACGCGAACCAACAGCGTGTCGGCATCACAGTCGAAATAGAGGCTCTGCAACTGCTGCACGTTTCCGCTTTCTTCGCCTTTGCGCCACAGTTTCTGGCGGCTGCGGCTCCAGTAGCACACGCGTCCGGTCTGCAGCGTCTCTTCGTACGCCGTCTGGTTCATATAGGCCAGCATCAGCACGTCGCCGGTCGCGTCGTCCTGGGCGATGACGGGAATCAACTCGTGCCTGGTAAAATCGGGACCGTTCATGGATGTTCCTTCTTTCATACTCCTGCCTCCCTATTGGTTGCTGTTTTCCCCTGGTAGCCCGCGTCTCCGGCTGGGCGCTGAATAATCTTCCGCTGGGCGGCTACTTCCGAGCGACACGCAGTTGGGCTCGTGCCTGGGCGAGCGCGCGGTCGCGAATCTGCTCCTGTTGGGGCGTCGTAATGGGTTGCTTGAACGCCCGGTCGAGTTGCTCGCGGGCGGATGTTTCGTCAATCTCGTCGACGGGGACAACGTCCGACGTCAACACGGTAACTTGGTTCTCCGCGACGTGGACGAAACCGCCGTCGACATAATAGCGGGTTACTTGACCGCCCTGCCGCAGCCGCATTTCGCCGAATCCCATGCGGCCGATCAGCGGCGCATGGTCCCGGGCGATGCCGATTTCGCCGTCGTACAGCGGCAGGGCGACGAAGTCGACGGCTTGCTCGATGGCCTTACGCTCCGGCGTGACGACGACGCAGTGCAGTTGATTGGTCATGTCAATACCTGTGCGGGCAAATGTTTCCTAACGTCGGCTATCCCGATGGTACAGCGCCGGTTTGCGAGCCGGTTTGTTACGCGTTTTCAGCAAGCTCAGCCCTACAACACGGCTACCGTCCGGTGGCTTTGGCCAGCATCTTTCGCGCCTGTTCATCCGCCTGCTCGATCACACCGACATACATGAATGCTTGTTCGGGAAGATGGTCCCATTTTCCATCGCAGATCTCCTCAAAGCTGCGGATGGTCTCTTGCAGCGGAGTGATCTCCCCTTTCTTGCCGATGAAAACCTCGGCGACCAAGAACGGCTGCGACAGGAACCTCTCGATGCGTCGAGCGCGATGGACGACCAGTTTGTCTTCATCGCTCAGCTCGTCCACGCCCAGGATCGCGATGATCTGCTGCAGTTCCCGGTATCGCTGCAACGTGCGTTGCACGCGGCGGGCCACGGCATAGTGCCGCTCGCCGACGTATTGCGGGTCCAGGATGCGGCTGGACGACGCCAGCGGATCGATCGCCGGGTAGATGCCTTTCTCGGAAATCGAACGTTCCAGGTAGATGAACGCGTCCAACTGGCCGAAGGCCGTCGCCGGGGCGGGGTCCGTCGGATCATCGGCCGGGACGTACACCGCCTGGACGGACGTGATCGCGCCGCGTTTGGTCGAGGCGATCCGTTCCTGCAGGGCGCCCATCTCCGTGGCCAACGTCGGCTGATAGCCGACCGCCGAAGGCATCCGGCCCAGCAACGCCGACACTTCGCTGCCGGCCTGGGAAAAGCGAAAGATGTTGTCGATGAACAGCAGCGTGTCTTTGCCGGTCGTGTCGCGAAAGTACTCGGCCATCGTCAGCGCGGACAAGGCGACACGCAGCCGTGCGCCGGGAGGTTCGTTCATCTGGCCGAACACCATACAGGTCTGCTCGATCACCTTGCGGCCTGTGTCGCCGATGGCGGCTTCCCGCATTTCCAGCCATAAATCCGTACCTTCGCGGGTTCGTTCGCCGACGCCGGCAAACACCGAGGAACCGCCGTGCGCCGAAGCGATGCGGGCGATCAATTCGGTCAGGATCACCGTCTTGCCCAGTCCGGCTCCGCCGAATAACCCCGCCTTGCCGCCGCGCACGAACGGAGTCAGCAGATCGATGACCTTGATGCCGGTCTCGAACAGCTCGGTATTCGTCGATAGGTCGTTGATCTTCGGCGCTTCGCGATGAATCGGCCAATAGTCCGAGGCTTCGACGGCGCCCAACTCGTCGACCGGTTCACCCAACAGGTTGAAGACGCGACCCAGCGTTGCGTCGCCGACCGGAACCGACACGGGCCGGCCGGTATCCACGCATTCCATCCCGCGAATCATCCCGTCCGTGCTGCCCAGCGCGACGCAACGCACGCGCCCGCCGCCCAGATGTTGCTGGACTTCGCCGGTCAGGCTCAAACGCATACCCTTCTGCTCGGAATCGATCCGGACGGCATTGTAAATCGCCGGGAGCCGGTCTTCGGGATATTCGGCGTCGAACGTCGAACCGATGACCTGGGTGACGCGGCCCACGTTCTTCTCTGCGGTTGCTGCTGTCATGTCTGTACTCTCGGACGGCACACGGAGTGTGCCTGCTACGTTGACTGGTTGATGGCACACGGCGTGTGCCGACTACGATCCTTATGTATTTTTCAGCGCCTCGACGCCGCCGATAATCTCCGAAATCTCTTTGGTGATCTGCGATTGACGGGCCCGGTTGTAGGCCCTTGACAATTGCCGGATCATGCCCGTTGCGTTTTCCGTGGCCGACTTCATGGCCACCATCCGCGATATCTGCTCGCTCACGCCGGCGTCGAGAAAGCACTGAAACAATCGCACTTGGAAGCTCGCCGGGACGACCTCCTCGAGGATGCTTTCGCCGGAAGGCAGGAATTCATACTGCCGGGCCGGCTGAGGCGGCGCTGCGGCGCTGTCTGTTTCTCTCGCCGCGATCAGTCCGCTCAACGGTAACAGGGTTTCCACCACCGGTACTTGACGGGAGGCGTTAAAAAACTTGGTGTACACCACGTCGACACGGTCGAGCTGGCCCTGCGCGTAGGCGTCCAGATAGCGATTGGCGATCGCCACGACGTCCTGAAACTTGGGCTGATCGTCGAACTGAAGATACGTCTGGGCCAGCGCGATATGACGAAACCGAAAGCCCGAGATACCGCGTTTGCCCGATACCTCCAGCTGGACCGACGGGACTTCCCTCAGCAACTCGTCGTAGCGGGGAAACGCCAGCCGCAGGACGCCCGAGTTGTAGCCGCCGCACAGTCCGCGATTGGCCGTCAGGACCAACAGAACGGCTCGTTCGGTCCGGTCGCGAGGTTCCAAGAGCGGATGCCGCACGCTCTGCCCCGATTGCGCCAGCTCTAATACCAGTTGATTCAGCCGCTCCGAGTATCGCGCCGCGGCCGTAGCGCGGTCCATGGCCCGGCGGAATCGTGCGGTGGCGATCAGCTCCATCGTGCGCGTGATCTTGCGGATGTTGCCGATCGACTTGCGGCTGCGATCGAGTTGGCGGGCGTTGGACATAGGTCTGACTCAAACAAAAAACGGGGCAACAGTTCGATTCCGGCTGCGGCCGGCGCGTCACGCCGGCTTCGTCACGCCCGGTTCTTGGGCGGCCGTGTTCTGCCTCTTAAATTCCTGGATTGCCGCGACGACTTCCGCTTCGATGTCACCGCCGATGTCCTTGCGTTCGTCCAGCGTCTTCCACAGGCCGGGTTTGCGAAAACGAACGAAATGCAGGAACCGCTCTTCCCAATCTCGCACGGTGTCGACTCCCACGTCGTCCAGATATCCTTGGGTGCCGGCATAGATGCTCAGGACCTGATCGACCACGTGCATCGGTTTATACTGGGGCTGCTTCAACAGCTCGACCATCCGGTAGCCGCGGTCGAGCCGGGCTTGCGTCGCGGCATCCAATTCGGTGCCCAGTTGAGCGAAGGCTTCCAGCTCGCGGAAGGAAGCCAAGTCCAGCCGCAGGCCGCCAGCCACCGTCTTCATCGCCTTGACCTGGGCTTTGCCACCGACTCGAGATACCGAAATACCGGCGTTGATCGCCGGCCGCTGGCCGGCGAAGAACAAATCCGGCTGGAGATAAATCTGGCCGTCGGTGATGGAGATCACGTTGGTCGGGATGTACGCGGAAACTTCGCCTTCGAGGGTTTCGATGATCGGCAGTGCCGTCAGCGAGCCGCCGCCGAGCGCGTCGGACAGCTTGGCCGAACGTTCCAGCAATCGGCTGTGACAATAAAACACGTCGCCGGGGTAGGCTTCACGCCCGGGAGGCCGCCGCATCAGCAGCGATAACTCGCGGTAAGCCACCGCCTGCTTTGAAAGGTCGTCGTAGATGATCAAGGCGTGCTCGCCCTTGTACATAAAGTACTCGGCCATCGCCGTGCCGGCGTAAGGGGCGATGTACTGCAGCGGAGCCGGCGTGCTGGCTCCGGCCACGATCACCGTGGTGTAATCCATGGCCCCGTGGCTGTGCAATGCGGCAATCATGCCGGCGACGGAAGAGTCCTTCTGCCCGATCGCCACGTAGAAGCATTTCACGCCGGATTCCCGCTGGTTGATGATCGTGTCCAGCGCGATCGCAGTCTTACCCGTGCGGCGATCGCCGATGATCAGTTCGCGCTGGCCGCGGCCGATGGGGGTCATGGCGTCAATCGCCTTGATCCCCGTCTGCAGCGGCTCGCAGACCGGCTGGCGCTGGGACACGCCCGGCGCGATGACTTCGACCGGCCGAAACTCGGTCGTCGCGACGGGGCCTCCGCCATCGAGCGGATTGCCCAGCGGGTCCAGCACGCGACCGACCACGGCGTCGCCCACCGGAACCGACAGCAGCCGGCCCAGGGAACGCACTTCGTCGCCCGCGGTGATCCCCAGGTGGTCGCCGAGAATGATCACGCCCACGCTGTTCTCTTCCAAATTGAACGCCAGCCCCTGGACGCCGTTGGGGAACTCGACCATCTCGCCGGACATGGCCCCGGACAGGCCGTACACGCGGGCGATCCCGTCCCCGGCTTCGAGGACCGTCCCCACCTCGCGAACGTCAAGTTGACTTTCGAACTGCTCGATTTCTTGCTGCAAAACCGAAGCAATTTCGTCTGCATTGAATCTCATGAATGTCCTCACAACAGGCGGCTCAGAAACCAATTTCCCGAATCCACCGAGTTTTCCTCTACGCTTCGGAACCCGTATACGCCGCGGAGCGCGGAGATGCAAAGCGATCCAGCGATTCGCGCACCGCGCGGGCCACCTCGTCCAACGCCCTTTCGCGCAGCCGGCTCAGTCCTCGAGCCACGCTGGCGTCATAGACCGTATCCCCGACGCGAACCACCAGTCCGCCGATCAGACTCGCGTCCAGCCGCACGACGAGGTGGACGCGTTTGCCAAGCAACGACTCCAGACGCCTCGTGACAAGTTCGTGAACGTCATCGCTCAGCGGCATCGGCGTTCGTACCTGGACATCCACACGGCCTATCGATTCATTCAATTGCTGCCGCGCGGCCTTGCGGATCGCTCGCAGGCTCTCGAATCGCCGATGCCGACAAACCACCTTGAGAAAGGTCAGCAAGGTGCCTGACATGCGTCCGGCCAACGCCTTGTCCAACAGCCCCAGTTTGGCGGCGACCGGCACCCGCAGCGACGCCAGCGCGGCCTCCAGACGCGGCGCGAGGTCCAGCACTTCCACGATAAAGGCATCCAGTTCCTCGACGACCGCCGCGGCTTGCCCGTCCCGCGCCGCAGCGCCCAGCAGGGCCCGCGCATACTGCGTCCCAAGGTGCTCTTGTCCCGAATCGAAAACAGTAGGTTGTCGGACAGGCTCACTCATCGGTGTTGATCCGTGGCGGACTAATTCTGGCTGGGAAAGTTTTCCAGGGCCTCGACAATCAGTGCCGTATGGTCCTGCGGGCTGAGTTCGCGGCGGACAATTCGTCCGGCCAATAAGACGGCCAAGTCGGCTGCTCGCTGGGCAACTTCCCGCACCGCCACGTTCTTGGCCGCTTGAATGTCGGCGATCGCCCGATCCCGCTCGCGGGCGGCGGCTTCCTGGGCTTCGCGGCGGAACGCATCCGCCGCCGTTTCCGCCGTGTGGCGAGCCTGGTTCACCAATTCCTCGGCTTCGAGCGCGGCGGCGACCAGTTTTTCCTGATATAAACGCAACTGCTCGGCCGCTTGGTCCGCGCTCCGCTGGGCCGCTTCCAACCGTGCGGCGATCGCCCGTTCGCGCCGATCCAGGCCGTCTCGAATCGAGCCCCAAGCGAATCGGCTGAGCAACAAGAACAGCACCACGAACACGGCGAACGACGCCAAAGCCAAATCGTAACGCCATTCGATCGGGTTGTTCATCAGCGGCCCAGCGTTGCCGTGGCTCAAGTCATACGGGTCATGGCCGTGATCGCCGTGGCCTTGATCAGGTGCCGCTTCGACTTGACCGGCGGCCGCACCCGCGCCAGGAGCCCCAATGGCGGGCTGGTTCGGCTCCTCGACGGCATGCAGCGGCGATCCGGCCGCAAGCCACGCGGCAAGTGCGACCATCCACAGACCAAGAAAGAATCGAACTGTCACAGAACTACCCTCTGCAAGCTCGCGCCTCGTGGGAAGGTTAGAACAACATGCAAATCAGCAGCGCAAAGAAGGTGAATCCTTCGATCAACGCGGCCGCGATGATCATCGCAGTCTGAATGTTACCCGCCACCTCCGGCTGACGCGACATGCCCTCGTAGGCGCTGGAGGCCAGCTTGCCAATGCCGTATGCGGCTCCAATCACCGTGAGGGCGACGCCGAAATACTTCGAAAAAATTTCGGGATTGCCCATGCCGTTGCCCGGATCGGCGGCCAGCACGGGAGCGGCAGTGAGCATTAAGACACCACAAGCAAACAGCCACAATTTTGCAAATTTGTTCACGGAAACCATTCTCCTTTTTCTGTAAGAATCAACGCTGCGTCTCACCCACCGCCGCCGGTCATCAATGGTGATGAACGGCCGCCCCGATGAACAAGGCGGACATGAACGTGAAAATGTACGCCTGCAGAAAAGCCACAAACAATTCCAAGCAACTGAACAACGCCGAGGACAGGATCGACACGACGGCCGTGCCCAGCCAAAGCCAAGATGGAAGCTCGACAAAGTTGGCCGCCGCCGTCGCCCCAAAACCCAAACCCAGGATGCCGAGTAAGACCAAATGCCCGGCCACCATATTGGCTAATAACCGGATAGCCAGGACCGAATGCTTGATGACCAGCCCGACCAACTCCAGCACCAGCAACATGGGTTTGATCACGATCGACATGATCAAGGGCAGAGACATCTGCGGCACCTGATTAGCAAAAAAACCCGCCACGCCGAATTTCATCATGCCGGAAAGCGTGCCCGCGGAAAACGTAACTGCAGCCAGCGCCGTCGTGACGCCAAACGAGCCTGTCGGCGAGCCGACCCAAGGCAACAGGCCGCACAGGTTGCAAGCCAGCACGAACATGAACATCGTCCACAGCAACGGCACAAACCGATCGCCGTCATGCTTGCCGATCGCCGACCGGGCCACGTTGTCGCGAAGGTAGATCAGGAAGACTTCGAGCAGATTCCAAAGCCGTCCTCGCGGCGGCTGGCCAGTCGCGACCTTCCGTCCCAACCACGCAAAGACCGCCAATAAGACCAAGGCTACGGCCACTTCGATGACCAGAAACTTGGAAATGCAGAAGCCTGACTCGGGTTCGTATAAGTTACGCAGGGTGGCGCCCGGCGGCTGCGGAATCAGGATCTTGCCGCTCAAGCGATCGTTGTACGCGGAAATCTTCTCGACGGACCAATCGACGGCGGATGCTTTGTAGGTGGCCACATCGCCGGCCGTCTGCTTGATTTCGGCCCATTGCTCGCGAAAGCTCGCATCGTTCCACTTGCGGCTAAACCAAGCGTGAGGCCGTGGCGTCGCTTGCAGATATTGGGCAAAGGAGACGGTGGATCGGGATAAATCCGCTTTGACCCAATTGGAGTACGCCTGATGCGTTTGCTGGTCGGCCTCCTGCAGCATCACGTCCAGCGGTTTTCCGAAGTTTGCGTGATCCTGACGCCACTCGAGGTATTCTTCTCGCAGTTCTGGCCAAGGCGGCGCCCCGTCAATCGCCTTCAAAGCCTCATACAGCCGCTCAGCCTCCCAAGCCTGAAAGTCTGGGTCTAAACGTACCCACACATCTGGAAATTCAGATTTGGTTCGAAAGCTCGCCTTCCAGAGGAGCTTTGGCACCTCGAAGTAGTACGAATCCTTGATGTGAAGTACGGACGATGCCATCTGACTCTAGATGCCTTGCCTACGCGATTTTTCCTCGGTCCCCGCTTCTGGATACTTGCTCCGCTCCGCCCGCTCCTGCGGGCCTGCTGCTGGATTCGCCGTTGCGTCTGCGGCCATCAGCCGCACCAAGAGCCATGTTTCCGCCACCAGCATCAGCAGATAGTAGCCCAAAATCATGATCGGCGCGCCGGCTGCAACCAACGGCCCGCCCCAGACCAGCACGACAATGCATGCTGTCAACGGCACGCCCATTCGAATGAACATGCCCAACAGAATCCAGGGGACAGCCTGCGGCACCCGACTCACGGGCCCCACCACCAACAGGCTGGCCACCGCGCCTCCGCAACAAACACTGCCTGCTAGCAGAGCTGCCAGGATACCCGCTGCGCCGCTGCGCGCGTAGCCCACGGCACTCAAGAAAGGCAGCGTGGCTGCGGTCAGCAGCACAAGCCGCCAGCACGCTCGGCGCATTGCAGCGGTGCTGTCGGATGGAGGCATATTCACGGGTAGCTATCCTGCAGATTACGAGCGCCGATCATCGTTGTCGTTCGCCTGCTTGCGCGACCGCCCCACCACGCCCGTGAGTGCCAGCAAGTGCCAAAATCCCAGCATGGGTCCCAGCACGGCCCCTACGATTGTCCACACAGACGTACCCCAACGCTGATCCAACCAGCGCCCAAGAACAACTGGTAGAATGACTTCAAAAGCCAAACCAATGATCTGAGACGCCCAGTTGGCGGCTATCGCCATCGGAGGCCGATCGTCGTCAGGAGTATTCACACCTCAAGGTAGCGAATCGTGGTAGTTAGGTGTGATCGAAGAAACCACAAGCCACACCGCGGTCCGGCTGCGAACCGAACGGTCGGCGATCTTCGATGCACCGCGTTTGTCAGTTGACCCACTCTATATGAGACGGTGGTGATGGTCAACGGACTGCCATAGTAAAAATCGGCAATTTCCCAACGGTTCAATCGTCGTCATAAGCGGCAGCGGAATACCGCCGCCGACGTCGCGTCGCGGGGCGAAGGCGGGCCCGCGGATGCTCGCCTTCGACAAACCAATAACCGGCTAAAAGCCGATAGAAGGCCAGAATAATGAAGGCGCCACCGGTTCCGACGGCGAACCCCATGGGACTGACAGGCGTCACGCGCTGACCTTCGACCAGAAACGAGAGGATGCCGCAGCCGATCACGGTGCCGCCGACGCCCATGGCCAGCGTCGCAATTGCGCCTCCGGGATCTCGACCCGGCATGATGGCCTTGGCCAGCAAGCCGACCACGGTTCCGAAGCCGATCCATACAAAGATATCATTCATCAGCTGCTGGATCGTTTGCAGCGCGTCCGCGTTGGTGTCCAAGTCAAGGGCTCCCAGTGCCAACGTACCAACCATTACGGTCGAGATCGGCATCCGGCCGGGATCCACTTCAGGCCCCGCGCCGGGCAAGAAAAGAAAAAGCTCCCGGAAGCCACGGTATCCCAGGGGGGCAAAGGATTCCGAACTTGCTCCGGGAGCGATTGGACGATCAACCACCAACTTCCTGCGGGTGGCAGCCGGTCCGCAGATTCCTCTCGTCGCCGTAACCGAGGACGTTCACCAGCCTCCATGCCGGCTTCCAGCCTCGTGATCCGCAGAGACACGGCTTGCCGCGCTCCGGATGCAGGATCGTCGCTACCAGCGATCGAACATCACGCGAGTTCCGCCGGACGAACGTCGCTGAATTCCCCAGGACTTCTCGACGCCGCATCCGAGTTGCATTGCTCATCGTGACGAGGCGGAAAGATAGGACATTCTCCAGCACCGGTCAAGAGCGTTTTCGAGAATTCTCGCCCGCTTCGTTGAGGCGTGGTTTTCCGGCCTCATGGCCCCGGGGCGGTGTTTCCCGTGGACGGCGGCCAAGGTGCATCGGAAAAAAATTTCCGTCGCGTCTTTCGTTTTCGATTTGACAGCGGGTGCCAGTGACATAGGTTTCGTTCGTAGGGTCAAGGTGCGTTACGCATCGGGATTCTACGGCGTTCCAAGCAATTGCCATTTCTGCCCCGTACCCGGGACTGCGGTTTGTGAATGGCAATCCGGATTGGGCCGCCATGTTCTGCGGCCTTCGATTCCCCGACAAAGGCAAACCAGTCGCAAGGCTGGGACGCAAAGCCAAGGGTCGCGCCGGCGTGTCCGGCGGGGCAGCCTGGCTGCCGAAGGGACAAACGTGTTTTTCGACGGTGGCAAGCCACAGTCTGAAGACAGGGGAAGAGAGGCGCTTCGTGTGTAAGTCCTTTCAAACCCGGCTGCACGGCGGAAAACGTTCTGCCGCGATGCGGCCCTGACTACAGTGGAGTTTCGTATGAAAAGCCTGACTTTGAAGATTTGTGGTTTCCTCGGTTCCGAAGATGGCGCAACCGCCGTCGAATATGCCGTGATGGTCGCCCTGGTCATCGCCGCATCGATCGCAACCATCGGCACAATGGGGCAAGGCGTGAAGAACACGTTCGATAACGTCAACGCCACCATGCCGTAGTCGTCGCGCGATCCGCCCTCTTGGGCAAAACCGCCAACGAGATCAAATATCGCCCAGCGGTGCCCGTCCGGCACCGCTGGGCTTTTCGTTTCGAAGCTTTCCATCGCTCTTGCGCGGGACGAACGCCTCTCTGTTCGCACAACGCGGTGAATGCTCTGCGGCCGCTCCTCCCTCCTAGTCTCGCCGGCTGAGATCGCCTACAATTCCGACGTGTAGTTTCAGTGCGGCCGGATGCATCGGCACGGTAGCCCCGGAATACGCGAAAATCAACCCCCTTGAGAGGAGTTCCTGCCATGCCGACGTTGCGCTCGAAAAACCTGCATCTGCCGATACTTGCCCTGCTCGCCTTTCACGTCGCCTGGACTGCGCCGATGCCCTTGCCGGCAGCCGAAAAGCTGCCTCGGTGCTTCTTTGATATCACCGCGGACGGAAAACCCTTGGGCCGCATCGTGTTCGAATTGCGATCGGACGTCGTACCCAAGACCGCGGAAAACTTCCGAGCCCTCTGCACCGGCGAAAAGGGCTTCGGCTACAAAGGGTCCACGTTCCATCGCGTGATTCCCGGCTTTATGTGTCAGGGCGGCGATTTCACGCGGCACGACGGCACGGGCGGCAAGTCGATCTACGGCGACAAGTTCGCCGACGAAAATTTTAGGCTTCTCCACACGGGGCCGGGGATCCTCAGTATGGCCAACGCCGGTCGCCATACGAACGGCTCACAGTTCTTCCTCTGCACCGCGCGAACGCCTTGGCTAGACGGCCGTCACGTCGTCTTTGGGGCGGTCGTCGAGGGCATGGACATCGTTAAGAAGATCGAGAGTTTGGGCTCTGAATCAGGCCGGCCGCGCGCAAAAATCGTCATCGCCGACTGCGGCCAGCTGTAAACGGTGCCTCTGTTTCTCATACCCTGAGCCCGCTGTCCCGCGCGGTTTGGCATGCGCCGGCTGAGAAACTTTAACGTCTGCCGAACTTTGACCGATTCGCATGGTCGTGAGGCGATTGCCGGAATCCTCAAAGGAAGGGGGATCATCCGTCGAAGTAGAACCCATGGCGCGCCTGTAAGTACGGCACGAGCGCTCTGCAATCGCACACTTCATCGAACCGCGAAAAGGAGAATCTCCAGTGATGAGAAAGGGATTTCTATTGTCGGCATTGCTTATGCCGCTTCTGTTCACCGCGTATGCCAAAGCGGACGGTACGGGTCTGGGCGGTCAAGATCTGCTATGTTCCGAATACCCCACAAGTAACTGGTACGCCGGCTTCGACGCCGCTATCCTGAAGCCCCATCTGGGCAGCATCGCGGTGGGCGACTTTGGGCTTGGGATCCCTTTGATCGATATCACCCCGCAGCACGATTATGAGTTCACGCCGCGTCTCTGGCTGGGCTGGGACAGCGCGGAAGGGATCGGTGCCCGCCTGCGATATTGGCAGATCGATGCCGATGCCACTCAGACCTTTGATGTGCCCGAAGGCGGGCCGTTTGAAGGTATTGCCGGAACTCAGTCGTGGGTCGAGGCCCACACGTTCGACGCGGAAGCCACGCTGCGCGGTTGTTGGGGCAAAACCAACTTCCTGCTGGCCGGCGGTTTTCGCTATGCAAAACTCGATACAGGCGTGGCGGTGTTCGGCTTCGAGGAGGGTGAGTTCATCCCCCTCGGCATGGACTTCGAAGGCGGCGGGCTGACGGTTGCGCTGGAGGCGAATCGCCCCTTTGGCACACGCGGGTTTGCTCTGGTGGGCGGCGTGCGGCAGTCGTGGATTTACGGCGATACCGATGTCCGCCTCGCCGATCTTCCCGTGGCGTTGCGATTCGAAGACCACATGATGCAGATCAGCGAAGCGAATCTGGGTATCCAGTGGTCGCGGTGCCTCGCGCGCGGAGCCACCTTGACGGCCGCCGCCGTTTGGGAAGTCCAAGCCTGGGAATGGGCCCCATTGGCCGGACTCGTTCACCAAGACGTCGGTTTCTCCGGACCGACGCTTTCTGTGAGCCTGATGCGGTAATCGCGATCTCCGTTCTCTGCTGCGATGCGAGGGGCCGGCCCAGCCGAAATGTTGGGGCCGGCTCTTTTTGTTTCTGCTCGCCAAACTCAAGCCCGCTTTCCGGGCCGTGATCGGCGGCATCAAGCCACCAGGCCTGCTCCGTCGTAGGGGGGCGTCAGCGTCTGCCGCGATCGCCGTCCACCTCCGCACTGATCATCCGCTGTGCTCCGGCGTCTTGCATTTCTTGCAGCGCCCGTTCGGCGTCGCCGGGCTGCAGGTTCACACCCCGGCAGCCGTCTTCGATGACGCAGACTCGAAAGCCAAGTTCGATTGCGTCTCGGACGGAAAACCTGACGCAGTAATCCGTTGCCAAACCCGCGATAACAAGCTCGGTGACGCCGCGCGTCTGGAGAAATTCGCCCAATCCCGTGGACCGCAGATGGCCGTTGTCGAAAAAACCGCTGTAGCTGTCGATGTCGCGATCGGAACCCTTTCGGAATACGTGGGCGATGCGCTGGATCGCCAAGCCGGGGGCGAAGTCGGCGCCCCAAGTTCGCTGGACGCAGTGATCAGGCCACAAGGTCTGCGGCAAGCCGTGCAACTGGATCGAATCGCCCGGCTGCCGGCCCGGATGCTGACTGGCAAAGCTGCGGTGGTCCGGCGGATGCCAATCTTGCGTGGCGACGACCAACGAAAAACGCTCCACCAGCCGATTGGCTACCGCAACCACCTCGTCCCCTGCCGACACCGGCAGCGCTCCGCCCGGTAGAAAGTCGTTTTGGATGTCGACCAAGATCAGCGCTTGCATGAACTCGTCCTTCGACAGACGCTTGGGCGGTTTGGGGTCGGGCGTTCAAAATTCAATTTTGGCCGACAGAGAGTCCAACCGTCGAG
>Ga0351889_10200_pt2 | contig 14719 bp, 12 predicted proteins | sample TotcelFGM3001M14_FD_206767 | JGI IMG/M metagenome (GOLD analysis project Ga0351889, IMG submission 206767) | Enriched cells from coal bed in the Powder River Basin, Montana, United States - Total cells FGM rep3 HSBNCT.FGM.300.1.M14 ...
CCCGGGAAGAACTCGCCCCGCTCGCCAGGACGAACGTCGAATCGCTGGCTGAATTCGAGTTTTTCACCTTCGCCAAGCAGAACAGCGCCAAGCTTGCGTTCAAGGAGCCGGAGAAGGTGACGCTGGACGCCAATGACAAGAAGATCGTCACGCTGCGCTTCTTCCTGCCGCTGCAGACGCCGGTGGCGGCGAAGAAGCCGTTCTCCTTTCAGGTCTATGACCCGACCTATTTCGTCTCGTTCGGACTGGAAAAGAAGGATCCCGTGACGCTCGCGGGAGCGCCGGCCGGGTGCTCGCTCAGTCTCGTCGAACCTGCGCCGCTGGTGGCGAATGAAAACCAGAAACTGAGCGAAGCGTTCTTTCAGAACATGTCGCCGGGGGCCGATTTCGGCATGAAGCTGGCGACGCGCGCGATCGTGGCCTGTCCGTGAAGATTGGGCGGAGGGCGATTTGGCTGGGCGTCACCGCCGCGGCGCTGGCGGCGATCGCCGCCTCATCGGCCTGGGGCGCGCCGCGCCATCCGTTTGCGGTCGGCGCGCAAGAGTCGACCGCGGCGGCGACAGGCGTCGCCGGGCTTATCCTGGCATGGCAAAGCAAGTTCCACACTGAGCTGCACGCCGCCGTGCGCGCGCTGAAGACCGATCCTTCCGCGTTCTTCGCGCTCGCTGCGGCGAGTTTCGCCTATGGCGCCTTTCATGCCGCCGGCCCCGGCCACGGCAAAGCGGTGCTTGCCTCCTACATGGTCGCCAATGAAACGGCGCTGCGCCGCGGTCTGCTGCTTGCGGCGCTGGCCGCGCTGCTGCAGGGACTGGTCGCCATCGCCGTCGTCGGCGCGGCGGCGATGTTTTTTCGCGCGACCGCAAATCAGATGAGCGACGCGACCCACTTCATCGAGCTTGCAAGCTATGCGGCGGTCGCGGCGCTCGGCGCGCGCCTCGCCTGGGTGAAAGGCCGCGCGCTGGCGGCGGCCGTCCGCATGCCGACAATCGCGCTGACGGCGCGCGGCTTCGTCTGCGAGGCCATCGACGACCCGACGCATGTGCATGACGCGACCTGCCGCCACGCGCCGGACCCTTCGACATTGGGAGGAGCGAAGTTTCGCCTCGCCGACGCGGCCGCGACCGTCGTCGCCGCCGGACTGCGCCCCTGCTCGGGGGCCATTCTGGTGCTGGTCTTCACCCTCTCGCAGGGGCTTTTCGTCGCCGGCGCCGGGGCGGTCATCGCCATGTCGGCGGGAACGGCGATTACGACGAGCGCCCTCGCCGCGACGGCTGTTTACGCCAAGAGCGCCGCGGCGCGGTTTGGCGCGAAGGATTCGCGGCGCGCGGTCATCATCGCCCGCGGCGGCGAGTTCATCGCCGCCATCCTCGTTCTGGCGCTCGGCGTTACGCTGCTCTTCGGCCTGGGGCCGGCGCCAACTGGGACGGCGTGACGCCGCTCGCGGCGACGCACCATAATGATTGCGGCGGGACTGGCCTCATTCGACGCGAGACGCGCTATCTTGAACAGAAGTAGATAGGCGGAGCGGACGATTCGCGTCGCGCGCTTCACGCCCGCGAAGCCGAGGACGACATGACCAGCGCAGAAAAAATAGAGGACCCTTACGTCAAGCGGCCCTGGCTTTCGTCCTACCCCTCTGGCGTCCCGGCGGACATCGACGAATCTTCCTATTCGACGCTGGTCAATATGTTCAACGCGAGCGTTGCGGAATTCGCCGAGCGGCCGGCGATGGAGAGTTTCGGCGCGACGCTCACCTTCGAGGAGCTCGGCCGCGCGGCGGTCGCCGTCGCCGCCTGGCTGCAGACGCGCGGATTAAGAAAAGGCGATCGGGTCGCGATCATGTCGCCCAACGTCCTCGCCTATCCAGCGACTCTCTTTGGCGTCCTGCTGGCCGGCGGCGTCGTCGTGAACGTCAATCCGCTGTACACGCCGCATGAGCTCGAGCACCAGATGAACGACTCCGGCGCGCGCTTCTTGTTCGTGTTCGAAAACTTCGCGCATACGGCGGCCGCCGCCTGGCCGCACATGAAAGTCGAACGTGCGGTGATCGTGAAGCCCGGCGATCTGATGGGGCTGCGCGGACTGATCGTCAATTTCGTCTCGCGCTGGGTCAAGCGCATGGTCCCCGCCTATCGGCTGCCCGGCGGCGTCGGCTTCGCGCATGTGTTGCAAGCGGGCGCCGAGGAGCCGTTCAAGCCGCCGTCGATCGGGCCGGACGACATCGCCTTTCTGCAATACACCGGCGGCACCACCGGCGTCGCCAAGGGCGCCATGCTGCTGCATCGCAACGTCGCCGCTAATGTCGAACAGTCGTGGACCTGGCTGAAGCCCTATCTCGAAGGTAAGCCGCTGATCATGGTGACGGCGCTGCCGCTCTACCATATTTTCGGATTGACCGCCTGTCTGCTGCTTGTGGTGAAGACCGGCGGTTGCTGTCTGCTGATCGCCAATCCCCGCGACATCAAGGGACTGATCGCGACGCTGCGCAAATCGAAATTCACGCTGTTCTCCGGCGTCAACACGCTTTACGCGGCGATCGCCGACCATTCCACCGCCGGCTCGGTCGACTATTCCAATCTTCTTCTGACCATCTCCGGCGGCATGTCGACCCAAGAGGTCGTGGCGCAAAAGTGGAAAGCGTTGACGGGAAAGCCGATCGTCGAAGGCTACGGACTGACCGAAACGTCGCCGATCGTGACGGTCAACAAGCCGACGATCGCCGAATTCACCGGCGCAATCGGCTATCCGGCGCCGTCGACGGAAGTCTCGCTGCGCTCGCCCGAGGGCGATCCCGTTCCGCTCGGCGAACGCGGCGAACTCTGCGTCAAGGGCCCGCAGTTGATGGGCGGCTACTGGCGCAGGCCCGATGAGACCGCGAAAGCCCTGACGCCCGACGGTTTCCTCAGAACGGGCGACATTGCGGTGATGGCGCCGGACGGGATCATCAAGATCGTCGATCGGTTGAAGGACATGATCCTCGTCTCGGGCTTCAACGTCTATCCGAACGAAGTCGAATCCGTCCTGATCGAACATCCGAAAGTCAAAGAGGTGGCTGTCATCGGCGTGCCGAACGAACATTCCGGCGAAGCGCCGATGGCGTTCGTCGTGGCGCGCGACCCGAGCCTCACGCGCGAAGAGCTGCGCGCTTTCGCGCATGAGCAACTAACGAGCTACAAGGTCCCGCGATATTACGAATTTCGCGAGAGCCTGCCCAAGAGCAACGTCGGCAAAATTTTGCGGCGCGCGCTCAAGGACGAATTTCTCGCGCGCAAGAATACCGTCGCCGATGAGGGACGCGGCAAGAGCGTGAGAACCGAACTCAAAGGCTGACGATCGCTTTACGCAGATCCGCCGAAGCAATCGGCCGCCTCGCTGATCGCGTCGTAGACGAGATCGAGTTCGGCCGCCTCGACGCAGTATGGCGGAAAGACATAGATCGTCGGCCCAAGCGGGCGCAGCAGAAGACCACGCGCATTGAAGAAGCGCATCAGATCGAGCGCGATCGTCGCCAGATAGCCGCTCTGCGCGACGTTGAGATCGAGCGCCGTGATGATTCCGAGCTGGCGGACGTTGGAGAAGCGCGCGTCTTCCGCAAAGCGCGCGATGCGCGTCGCCTGCATCTCGCAAAGCGCCGCGACGCGGGCGGCGGGTTCGCCCGTCGCCCAGACGTCGAGATTGGCGAGCGCCGCGGCGCAGGCGATCGGATTGGCGGTGTAGGAACTCGAATGAAAAAAGGCGCGGGCGCGCTCCGGCGATAGATGCGCCTCAAAAATTTCGGCTTTGCACATGGTGACGGCGAGCGGCAGCGCGCCGCCGGTGAGGCCCTTGGCGTAGCAGGCGATGTCCGGAACGACGCCCGCCTGCTCGCAGGCGAAGAGCGTTCCGGTGCGGCCGAAACCCGTCATCACTTCATCGGCGATGAACAGCACGTCGTAACGCGCGCAGATGCGCTTCATCTCCGCGAGCGTCTCGGCGCCGTAGATGAGCATGCCGCCCGATCCAAGAACGAGCGGCTCGACCAGGAGGGCGGCGGGTCGGTCGCGGCAGGCGCGCTCCAGCGCGTTGAGCGTCTCCTGCTCGCGCCCGCGCGCGGGGAAGGGAATGCGCGAGACCTCATAGAGCAGCGGCTCGTAAGGCGCATTGAAGGGCGATCGCGCGCCGACGGACATCGTGCCGATCGTATCGCCGTGATAGCCGTGTTCGAGCGCGACGATGCGCGTGCGCGCTTCGCCGCGATTGCGCCAGAAGCCGAGCGCCATCTTGATCGCGACTTCGACGCAGGTGGAGCCGCTGTCGGAATAGAACACATAGTCTAGTCCCGGCGGCGTCAGCGCCACGAGGCGCCGCGCCAGGGCTTCTGCCGGCTCATGGGTGAAGCCGGCGAAAATGATCTGGTCGAGGCGCTCGGTTTCTTCACGGATCGCCTGCATGATCGCTGGATGGCGATGGCCGTGGGTGATGACCCACCAAGACGAAATGGCGTCGAGAAAGCGCGCGCCGTCTTCGGCTTCGAGCCAGGCGCCTTCGGCGCGCGCGATCTTGAAGGCGCCGGGCTGCAGCGCATGCTGCGTGAACGGCCGCCAGACCGGAGAGTCAGTGACGAGGCTCACGCGCCGCTCCCGAAAGCGTCGCGCGCGATCGCGGCGCTGAACGCCGCGCCGAGCGTTTTCTTATTCAGAGGATCGAGCTTCGGCAGACGGCCGAGAATGCGCGCGCCGCCGATCGTCTCGATCGAATGTTGCGCGTCGGCGTCGGGGTCGCCAACGAAAATGATTCCGGTGATCGAGATTCCGCGACGGCGCAAGGCTTCGAGCGTAAGCAGGCTGTGATTGATCGTGCCGAGGCGCGTGCGCGCGACGAGTATGACCGGCAAGCGCCAGCGTTCGAGCACGTCGATGGTCAGCGCGCGGTCGCTGAGCGGCGTCAGCACGCCGCCAGCCGTTTCTATGATCAGAGGACCGTCGCACGGCGGCGGGTTCAGCGCGGCGGCGTCGATTTCGACGCCCTCGTCGCGCGCGGCAAGATGCGGCGAGGCCGGTCGACGCAGCCGCCAGGCTTCCGGGAAAATGCGGTCCGCCGCCGCGCCCGAAAGCCGCGCGACGATCTGCGAGTCCGTCTCGCCATCAAGGCCCGACTGCACCGGCTTCCAATAACAGGCGTTGAGAGCGCCGACGAGCGCGGCGGAGACGACAGTCTTGCCGACGTCCGTATCGGTTCCCACGATCACGAAGCGGCGGTTCATGGTTCGAGCCTCGCGAGTTCTGCGCCAAGATGCGCGATCATGCGCACGACGTCATCTTTGCTCGTATTGAGCGTCAGCGCGATGCGCAAGCGCGCGGAGCCGTCCGGCACCGTCGGCGGACGAATGGCGCGAATGTCATAGCCATGCGCCTGCATGCGCGACGCCAGCGTCGTCGCGCGGATATCGCCCCCGACGACGATCGGTTGAATCTGGGAGCCTGAGGGTTCGATCGCGCAGAGGCGCCGCAGCTCGGCGCCGGCGAAGTCGATGTGCGACGTCAGCTCGGCGCGCCGATCGTCGGCCGCTTCAATGATCTTGAGCGCCGCGCGCACGCAAGCGGCCATAATTGGCGAAGGCGCAGTCGCGAAAATGAACGGCCGGCAGCGGTTGATCATGAAGTCGCGCAAAATGCGCGGCAGACAAAGGAGACCGCCGGCGACTCCCAGCGCTTTGCCGCACGTGTGCAGCGTGACGACGTTCTCCGCGCCCTCAAAACGCGCGGCGAGTCCACGGCCGCCTGGACCATAGACGCCCGTCGCATGCGCCTCGTCAATCAGGAGGAAGGCGTCGCTCTTCGCCGCGAGCGCATAGAGATCATCGAGCGGCGCCGTGTCGCCGTCCATGCTGTAAAGGCTTTCCACGACGATCCAGATTCGCCCGGTTCCGCCTTTTCCGCGCCAGCCGCGGATCGCGTCCTCGGCGGCGCCGACGTCATTATGGGGAAATTGCGCATTCGGCGCGCGCGCCAATCGCATGCCTTCGTGGGCGCTGGCGTGCGCGAGCGCGTCATAGAGAATGAGATCGTCACGCTGCGGCGCCGTGGAGAGCAGCGCTTCATTGGCGGTAAAGCCGGCGCTGAAATACAGCGCGCTTTCCGCGCCAAAAAAACGCGCCGCTTCCTCTTCCAGCGCTTCATGTTCCGGATGATTGCCGCGCAACAGTCGCGAACCTCCGGCGCCAACGGGAACGGCGCGCGTGAGCGCCGTCGTCACGGCCGCGGCGAGTTCGGGCGACTCGGCCAAAGCCAGATAATCATTCGACGCGAAATCCAGTCCGGCGCGCGAGGCGAGCGCGCGCAGCCTGCCGCGCGCGGCGAGGCTCGCTAGATCTTGCGCGTAGCGCTCAAGCATGGAGGATCGATGCTCGATCAGGAGAAACGCTCCCAGGCGGCCTGTCGAGAAACGCCCAGGACCTTGCCGATCGCCGTCCAGCTCACCTCGCGTTTGCGAAGCGCCGCGACTTGCGCGTGAATCAGTGAATGCAGCGCCGCCACGCTGGCCTCGCTCGCCTTGATCGAGGTCAGCAACTGCTCGTCGGTGAGGTCGTCCCAGCTTTTGAACGGCGAAGGCGCGGCGTCAAGGATGGTGTTGCAGACCCCCACGCAATCTTCGCAAATGTAGCCGCCGGCGGCGCCGCCGATGAGCCGCGCGACCTGCGTCTCCGACTTCTTGCAGAATGAGCAGCGCAGTTTACGTTTAGGCAAGGCCAGCATGACAGCTCTCGCGTGTCCAGGGGCGATCGGATGTCAAGCCAATCTTGACAGCCCGCAGGACAATCGTCAAGTCGCCCTTGACAAGGGCGCACTTGAAACGAGCGCCCCGAACCGCGATCTAAAGAGAAGCGTTTTCCACCGATAGGAGCCGCGATGAACGCGCAGATCGGCGCAAACGCGCCCCCCTCCCGCATGCCCTGGCCGCCGATCCTGATGGCGATGACCCTGGCGGCCGGGCTTGCGCTCGACGCCGCGACAGGAGCTTCGCTCATCGATCGCGCCTCTTCCTCTATCACCCAGGTCGCCGGCGCAGCGATCGCCGTCCTCGCTCTGGCCAATGACGTCTGGTGCTTTCGCATTCTCTCGCGCCATCAAACGACGATCATGCCGCACCGCGCCGCGTCCTTTCTCGTGACCGAGGGGCCGTTCGGCTTTTCGCGCAATCCGATTTATGTGTCTCATGTCGCCTTGATCTTTGGACTTGGTCTGTTCCTCGGCTCGCCCTTCACGCTGTTGTTAACGCCTGTTCTGGCTTTTGGGCTGACGAAACTCGCGATCGAGCCCGAAGAGCGGCATCTTCTTGGGAAATTTGGCGACGACTATCGGTCCTATATGGCGCGCACGCGGCGGTGGCTTTAAACTGATGCGCGTGGGCGTTGTGAACGAGGCGGCAAGTATGAACGCTCAAACTCCATTACCGGGCGGCGAACGCCTCGACTTCACCGTTCGGGGCATGACCTGCGCCTCCTGCGTGTCGCATGTCGAGAAGGCGCTTGCGCATACGCCGGGCGTTAACGCCGCCAGCGTCAATCTCGCGACTGAACGGGCGGAGGTTTCTCTGGCGCCGGGGGCGAGTCTCACGCAACTCGTAAAGTCGGTCTCGGACGCGGGCTACGAGGCGGTCGTCGAGACGATTGAGATCGGCGTCGGCGGCATGACCTGCGCCTCCTGCGTCTCGCATGTTGAAAAGGCGCTCAGCGCCGTTCCAGGCGTGATGGAAGCGAAAGTCAATCTCGCGACTGAACGCGCGACCGTGCGCGCGCTCGCCGGGCCCGGCCTGACAGACCGCCTGCGCCGCGCGATTTCACAGGCCGGCTATGAGCCGCGCGCGATCGAATCCGATTCCGGGGGCGCCGATCGCGAGAGGCTGCGACGTGAGGAGGAGATGCGCGCGCTGCGCTTCCGCCTCATCGTCGCTGCGACTCTGACGGCGCCGATCTTCGTGGTCGAAATGGGCGGTCATCTCATCCCCGCCGTCCATCACTGGACGATGCGCGTGATCGGCGAGGCGAGGATCCGCGAGATTTCCTTCCTGCTGACGACCATCGTGCTGTTTGGACCGGGCCTGGTTTTCTTCCTCAAGGGGATTCCATCGCTGTTGCGGCGCCAGCCCGACATGAACGCCCTCGTCGCCACGGGCACGCTCAGCGCCTATCTCTATTCCGTCGTCGCGACCTTTGCGCCCCAGGTGCTGCCGGCCGGCTCGGTGCATGTCTATTACGAGGCCGCGGTCGTCATCGTTACGCTGATCCTGTTTGGCCGCTATCTCGAGGCGCGCGCCAAAGGCCGCACGTCGGAGGCGATCCGCGCGCTGGCGCGGCTGCAGCCGAAAACCGCCCGCGTCGAGCGCGACGGCGCCACCGTCGACGTCGATATCGACGACGTGCGCGTCGGCGACATCGTGCTGGTGCGGCCGGGCGAACGTATTCCGACGGACGGCGTCGTCACGCAGGGCTCGTCCCATGTCGATGAGTCGATGGTCACCGGCGAGCCGACGCCGGTCGCCAAGCGGACGGGCGCCGCCGTCACCGGGGCGACCGTCAACGGCTCCGGCGCATTCTCGTTTCGCGCCACCCGCGTCGGCGCCGATACGACTCTCGCCGGCATCATCCGCATGGTCGAGCAGGCGCAGGGCGCCAAGCTGCCGATTCAGGCGATGGTCGATCGCGTCACCGCCGTCTTCGTCCCGGCTGTTTTCGCCGTCGCGGCGCTGACCTTCGTCGTCTGGATGCTGATCGGTCCGGAGCCACGCCTCACTTACGCGCTGGTCAACGCGGTCGCCGTGCTGATTATCGCCTGCCCTTGCGCCATGGGGCTGGCGACGCCGGCGGCGATTATGACGGGAACAGGCCGGGCGGCGGAGCTCGGCGTGCTGTTTCGCAAGGGCGAAGCCCTGCAGACGCTGCGCGACGTCACCCTCATCGCCTTCGATAAAACCGGCACGCTGACTTATGGCAAGCCGCGCCTGACAGATCTCGTCGCGACGCCCGGTAAGAACGAGAACGAGCTTCTGCGGCTTGCCGCGAGCGTCGAGGCGCAGTCCGAACACCCCGTCGGCGCGGCGCTGGTCGTCGCGGCCAAGGCCGCGGACCTTTCGCTTTCGCCCTGCGCCGAGTTCAAATCGATCGCCGGCATGGGGGTCACGGGACTCGTCGACCGCAAGACCGTCGCCATCGGCGCCGAGCGCTTCATGACGACGCTCGGCGTCGACGCTTCACCCTTCGCGCCGGACGCCCAGAGGCTCGCCGAGGAAGGCAAGACGCCGCTTTACGTCGCGGTCGACGGCAAGCTTGGCGCCATACTCTCCGTCGCCGACGATCTGAAGCCGACGAGCCGCGCCGCGATTGACGCGATCCATTCGCTCGGCGTGAAAACCGCGATGATCACCGGCGACGACGCGCGCACGGCGAAAGCCATCGCCGCGAGACTCGGAATTGACGAGGTCGTCGCCGGCGTCCTCCCCGACGGAAAAGTCGCGACGCTCGAGCGGCTGAGAGAAGCCAATAAGATCGCCTTCGTCGGCGACGGCGTCAACGACGCGCCGGCGCTCGCCGCCGCCGACGCCGGGATCGCCATCGGCACGGGAACCGACATCGCGATCGAGGCCGCCGACGTCGTGCTGATGTCGGGCGATCTCGCCAAGGTGCCGGCGGCGCTCGCGATCTCGCGCGCGACGATGCGCAACATCCAGCAGAATCTGTTCTGGGCGTTCGGCTATAATGTCGTGCTCATACCGGTCGCGGCGGGCGCGCTCTATCCCGTCAACGGCATGCTGCTCTCGCCGATGTTCGGCGCGGCGGCCATGGCGCTATCGAGCGTTTTCGTGCTGACCAATGCGTTGCGCCTGCGCCGCTTCAAGGCGCCTGTCATCGCAAGCGCCGATTCCGGCGCGCAGGCGGCGCCGATTGAAACGGAAGCTGCGGATAAGGAATTCAAGGAGGAAGCAATGACAACATTCAATGTGCAAGACATGACCTGCAATATGTGCGTGAAACATGTCACCAAGGCGGTACAGGCGATGGAGCCGAACGCCGACGTCAAAGTCGATCTCGCCACGGGCAAGGTCGATGTCACGCCCGCCCCCAGGGACGCGCAGGCGCTCGCCAAGGCGATCAGCGAAGCGGGCTATCCGGCGCAGGTCGCCGCGTGAGTTTCGCGACGAACCGCGGCGTGAGCGCGCCATGACGCCGACGACGACGCGCTCGCTCGGCGGAAAGACGCTCTTCATCACCGGCGCGAGCCGAGGAATCGGCCTCGCCATCGCGATGCGCGCCGCGCGCGACGGCGCGAATGTCGTCGTCGCGGCGAAGAGCGTGACCGAAAACCCGAGAATTCCTGGCACGATCTACACCGCCGCAGCCGAGATCGAAGCTGCCGGCGGTCAAGCGCTCGCCATTCCTTGTGACATTCGCTTCGAGGATCAGGTGGAAGCGGCGGTCGGTCAAGCCGTCTCGTGCTTTGGCGGGATCGACATCCTCGTCAACAACGCCAGCGCCATCGATCTGCGCGGGATCGACGCGCTCGAGATGAAGCGCTTCGATCTGATGCATCAGATCAACGCGCGCGGAACCTATTTATGCTGCAAGGCGGCGCTGCCGCATCTGCGCCAATCCGCCAATCCCCATATTCTCACGCTGTCGCCGCCGCTGGATTTGAACCCCAAGTGGTTTTCGCCGAACCTCGCCTACACAATGTCGAAATATGGGATGAGCCTCGTGACGCTCGGCCTCGCGCGGGACCTCGCGCCCGACGGCGTCGCCGTGAATGCGCTCTGGCCGGAGACGGCGATCGCGACGGCCGCGGTGGGCAATCTTCTGGGCGGCGACGAACTGCTGCGCCGGTCGCGAAAACCGGATATCGTCGCGGACGCCGCGCACGCGATTCTGGTTCGTCCTGCAAAGAGTTGCAGCGGCAATTTCTTCATCGACGTGAGCGTTCTGGCGGAAGAAGGCATGACCGATTTCTCGACCTACGCCGTCGATCCCCGGGTTGACGCCGTGCTCGACTTTTTCCTCGACGCGCCGATCACCGCCAAGGTGACGAAAACGTCGTTTCACCTGGGCAAATAGCCTTACGCCAGCGCGGCTGCGCCCATTGCGATCGTATAGGCGCCGACGGCGGCGACGATCGCGCCCGAAACATAGGGGGCGCGGGCGGCCAACGCTTCGAATCCGGGCCAGCGCGACGCGGCGTGACGCATGCCGAGCGCCGCCGCCACCCCGACAAGCACGAGAGTCAGCGCCAGCCCGATGCTGAAGCAGAGCACCAGCAGCGCGCCGAGTCCGATGCGACCGACCTGCAGGCAAAGCAGCAGAACGGTGATCGACGCGGGACAGGGAATGAGTCCGCCCGTCAGGCCGAAGATAATGATCTGTCCGGTCGTCACGCGGCGACTGGCGAAGCGCCGCTCGATATCCAACGCATGTTCGCGCTCATGCGCGTCAGCATAGACGGTGGGATCGACGTCGAGGAGCGCGCTCTCGAATTCCTCTTCCTGATGACTATGCGGAACGCCGCCGTCATGGGCGTGAGGATGGGCATGGTCGTGAACATGGCCGTGAACATGGTCTTCGTCGTGCGAGTGGCCTTGCGCGGCGCTGGCGCCGGCTGGAAGAAGTCCGCTCGCATGCGCGGGCGCCGTCGTCACGGCGCCTTTGGCGACGATATCCCGCCAGCTTCGCCAAATCATCCAAAGCGCGACGGCGATGATCAACACGCCAGAGACAATCTGCAGATAGGGTTCGTTCGCTTCGACGTTCAGTTGCGCGCCGAGATAAAGCCCGGTCAGCGCCACGGCCCAGACGATCGCCGTATGGGAAATTGTCGCCGCGACGCCGAGCAGCACCGCTTGCGCCACCGTGCCGCGAACCGCGACGATGAAGGCGGCCATCATCGTCTTCGAGTGGCCCGGTTCGAGCCCGTGCAGCGCGCCCAGGGCCACTGCGCTCGGCGCAAAAATCCAGGCGTTCGACGCGCCGGCGCGGAAGACTTCGGAGAGGTCTGACATCGTGCTCGCCGTGGGCTCCTCGGGCGCAAGGCCGAGGCGATGGAAGGGGCGCAGCCTCTGAGCCGCGCTCTCATGCGCCGCCGGCTACGAGGCAGCCTCAACCCCGGTATTTTATAGTGAGCGTCGCTTGATGAAACAAGCGCCAGCAGAAACAGAGAAATAGAAGCAGCGCGGCGCCAAGGGCGCGAAGGCTGTCGTTTCATTTCATTCGGCCGCGACGGCGCCAACTCCGCGCGCAGCCTTTTCGAACGCCGCGGCGCTTTGCGCCACGCCCGCCCGCGCATCCTTGGCGGACCGCAGGCTTCGCGGCGCCGCCTCAAAAGAAAACCCCCGGCTTTATGGGCCGGGGGCTTTTTAGTTCAATTCGTCAGTATCGATCAGGGCATATCGCCCGCGACGAACTTCGGAATGACCGGACCGCCGATTTCGGCCGCGAAGCGGCGACCCGTCGGCGAGAAGAACATCAAGAGGCCGCCGATCTGGCTGTCGGTGTCGTAAGCCAGGTCAGACAGACGCTCGATGTCCCAACGCGCGTCCTGCACCTTCACGGCGATTTCCTTGGTCTCGCCCGGCGCGATCGGCGTCGGGTCCGTCGACAGACCGCGGTCGGCCAACAGATAGTCCGGGAAGTCGGGCTTCGTCGTGAACACGTCAGGGTTCAGGAAGCGCAGGCCGGCCGCCGTATATTCGCCAAGGCGAAGCGGCTCGGAGGTCGTGTTCGTGACCTTGACGTTGATCGTCAGCTCACGGCCAGGAACCTTGTAGACGCCGCCGTTCAGATCGGCCGTCACGCGCTCCTTGCCGACGCCCGCCGTGCCGTCCGTAACGAGCGGCGTCAGAGGCTTCTGCAAGCCCGCCTGAAGCGGGATCGTGCGCGGGAAGGTCGAGTTCGTCACAGCGTAGCCGACGATCGTCGCCAGAATGGTCAACGCCAGGACAATCGCGCCAATCCGCTTGTCGTCGTCAGTCACCTGCTCATCAACCTTGCCGGTGGCGACACGGAGATAAGAAGCGATGACGCCCTTGCGGACGAACCAGAACAGGATCCACGCCGCGCCAACCGCGAGCCACGGCAGATGCCACGCGTAAACGCGGCTGATGCCGTAGGTTTCGAGGTCGACCGTCGAGCCATCAAGCAACGTCACCGGATCGGTGAAGTCCTTCATGTCGCCCTTGATCTCGATCCACTGGCCGGGGCCGATGATCGGACCGCCGCCCTCGACGTTGACCTGCGCATGAACGTGCCAACGGCCCGCGCGACGACCGCGAAGGTTGATGGAGAAGGCGTAGTCGTTGCCAGGAACAAGCGACACCGAACGCGGCGCAAACTGATCGCCGATGAACTGCGCCGTACGAACCAGAACCGGACCGGGCTCGCCGGCGTTCAGGAACGACACGCGCGGATTGGCGACCGCCTGCGGCCAGGCGGAGAACACATGGATCTTGCCCGACAGCACCATCTCTTCATTGACGTTCACCGTCGTCTTCGACCACTGGACGTCATACCAGTTCAACGTGCGCATCCGAAGAAACGCCTGCTGAGACTTTTCGCCGTGCGCCGACGCAGGAGCAACAGCTCCCAGGGTCGCCGCCACAGCCGCCGCCGCGCCAATCGCGGCGAGCTTGACGAACTTTTTCATCGATAAACCTCCCAGGTTCCTCTTCCCGGCCGCCGCCTCGCGCGCCAACCGGTCTTGTCTCTCGCAGCGGACCTTCGCTCTTAAAAAAGCTTCCAGCCCGCCGCTCTTCTTTCTTGCAGGCCGCCGCGGCGCCCGTTCAGCGCCGCAGCACGCGACGCGGCTTAGATCGTGTCGATGATCTTGGTCGTCGAATACCAACGACCCATGAACCACCACAGGAAATACACCATCATCGAGACGAAGCCCGAGAAGAACGCCGCAACCGGCACAACGTCCTTACCGAAGGTGCGCAGCGTGCCGCGCTCGACCATGCGGATATATTCCGGCATCGAGGTGCGGACGAAGTGGAAGCCGATCAGATCCGCAAGCGTCATCAGCTGACCATGCTGCTCCGTCGCCTGATGGAACGCCGCAATCGCCGGCCAGTTGTTCGGGTAGAACAACAGACCCCAGCCGAGCGAACCAACAATCGCCGTGATCACATAGGAGCCCGACAGAAGCAGGATCACGTCAAGCCAGATCGCCGGAACGATCAACGCAGACGGGAACACAAGGCTGATCGGGAAGTAGGTCCAGCCCCAGAAGTTGACGTAGCGGTTGATCCACTCGCCAATCAGCAGGCCAAGAGCCGCGAACACCGCGCCGAACGGCAGACGGAAGTTCACCCACCAGAACGCCTGCGCCGCGGCGCAGAAGGTCACGCCGAGAATCGGCACGACCGTCGGCCACATACGACGATCCTTCCAGTCAACCCAGAAGTCCCAGTCGCCCGCCGTCAGCATGAAGTGGACGTGGTAGCCGCCAAGAACGGCGAAGAACAGAAGAACAAGAAGCATCCAGTCGACCGTCTGAACGCAACCCGCCGCCTCGGCGACGGAGTTGAACGGACCGACCGCCCCCCCGCTTTTCGATTGTGACATCACTCTTCTCCTTGGTGTTTCTCGAACCCGTAAAGCCCGAGTTCTTTCCTTATGGCCTCCGGCAGGCCTTCCCGCCGCCGGCGCCCGGACGGCGGAGATCCCGCCGGCCGCATCGCTTAAAAACCCTTCGCAACCCGA
>Ga0351889_10284_pt1 | contig 14163 bp, 17 predicted proteins | sample TotcelFGM3001M14_FD_206767 | JGI IMG/M metagenome (GOLD analysis project Ga0351889, IMG submission 206767) | Enriched cells from coal bed in the Powder River Basin, Montana, United States - Total cells FGM rep3 HSBNCT.FGM.300.1.M14 ...
CGGCCCGTTGCGGAAAAAGAGCTTTGGCGTTGGTTTGTGGATTGGCAGGTTCCAGGGCGTGGGCAGCGGGCCGGCTTCGAGAACCAGAAGCACAAGGGGACAGCGGCACGATTCGGTGCATGAGTTGACCCACCATGACGGAGGCAAGGCGTCAGCGTTCCGCGCACGGTCGCTCGCTGGTCGCCACGGCCAAGGCTTGCGGGATGTGCGGCGGGTGAACATCCAACAGCCGGTCAGTCAGTCGGTCCAGACATGCACCGCATCTGTTCCAATCTCGCACGCATCACGATTGCGAGCAAGCCTGGTACGTCGCCTTCGACCGGCGCAACGGCGCCAGTGGACGATGCTCTGCGCGGTTTAGCCGCGATCAGGTGAAAGCACCCGGAGAAACCGTTGGGACAGCCAATAGCGAACGAGATCAGTAACTCGGATATTCTTGTCAAGATGGCGCGTAAGTCACCGATCTACGGTCGTGGTCCTCTGATAGGCCCCGCCACAGACAGGTTCGGCCGATTTCGGCCGACGGGCGCGAATGTCCCTATCCTACGCAGGTGTGCGCCACCTGAGCGCGCAACGGACTTGCCGATTCTTACTTGGGTCTCCAACACCCAATCGCGCAACTGGGGAACGTGAGGGAATACCAAGAAACAAACTGCGATTCGTTGGGTCGTTTCGCCAAACGACCTGAGACAGTCAACTCTCGATTTTCCCAAACGCCGGTATTCTTGTCTGGAATAGACAGCTTTCGACCAAACCGCCGGCGATCTGGCGGACTGGGGTTGGGTCATCCACCGCCACAGCCGCCCCTGCCAAGCCGGATGGTCGCGCGCCACAACCGGTCGTCCTTCGGAGCGTCTCGCAACACGTATGAGTTCAAGGGGCGAACCAAACGCGACTGGCGCAAGGACGGGCGGGGTGGGGAGCCCGCCGTCAGGCAGGTCATGCCAATCGCCGCCCCTCGGGGCCCGAAGTTCGCCCGTGTTGCGTTCGGCTGGTGTGACAGCCTCCGGTACCCGCCGGATCTGCCATGAGCATCTTAAATAGGCGCAATTCCGTTTCGTCGCCCTCGTCGGCTCGCCTGAGAAGGCTTGGCAGCGAATGATTAGCCTTTTCCTTCGATTGAATCTCGGTGTACACGTCGTTTTCTCCATTCCCCGCGATGATTGTGAAATCCTGCGGCCTTAAGAAGGCCGCGAGCGAGCATGTCTGTCACCTGGCAGAGTTCATCAAGGTTGGCGTCCTGTGCGGCTTCCGTCGCAGCGGAAGGATGCCACGCTTACCCCATTCCTTTGCCAGGTCCAGCACCGGGGCTTCGGTGCGATCAACCGGCCCCCACGCCGTCGCTATCACATCCTGTGCGACGGATCCCTGCATCACCCCATTGCCGGCCAGCAGCTGGTGCGCTAGAGACCCGATGGCCCCCCACGCCCTTCCTGTGGCCACCAGCTCTGTCGCCCATCGCCCCATCTTGCTCGCGAACCGCAGCGCGTCCAGCCGATTGAAGAAGTAGTCGCTCAGGAGATCCATTACGTCATGGCCGTCCGCGGTTTCAATAATCGACATGAACAGGTCGTGGGACGGTGTGATTATAGTCGCGAGTGAGTTCGCGCCGGAGATTCTGCCAAGCCTTAATTCCGCGGCATATCCTGACAGGCAGCAGATAGCATCTGCCGCCGGCGTCGTTGATCGGCGCCATCGGCCTGGCACCATCACGAATCCATCCCGCTCGTGCTCGTCGACCCCTACGCCACAGACGTGGATGCCTACGGCCCAGTATGCGACCGCATGGCCCGCCTCGTGGTAGGCGATATCAGTCCTCGTCAGTGTAGTCGTCATTTCAAAACTCCTTTTTGGTTTTCCTCGGCGTGGATGTCAGCGGCAGACCATAGTCGCAGGCGCCCCGGCGTGTCAAACGGATTTATTTTTGGACGGGGCTTGACGAGTTTTGTTTTTGGATTTGCAATCGCAAAAAAAGGCCAGCAGCGCGATGCTGCCGGCCTGCGGAATGGGGCCGGAGTGGCTACCCCATGGACTATGGCGACCCGGTGCCGGCCGTCGCGGGGAACAACCAGCAGTGGACGTGATTCACCACGTCCTGCAGCCTCTGATCTTCGAGGGCCTCCCGGTACTCACCAGCCATCGTCTCGTCAACATGCCCCATGATGTGTTTCACTGCCACTTGGTCTTTCGAGCCGCCGGCCACCGTTTCAAAGGTGTGCCGCAAGCTATAAAACCCGATGCCTTTGCGGTAGACGCCGGCGGCAACACACAACTTGCGGAACGCTTGCGATATCCGTCGGGCGGTTCTGCCACCGGAGCACGGTTATCGCGTCAGCTTCTGCTGCAGCCGGGAGGGTTGCCGCAAGAGGGCTACACCGCTCTCCCTGCGGTTTCTCGGCAGCAGGGTGTACCTGCATGCTGTGATCATCCTGGTCGTGGCCCTGCGGCAACCGCCCGTTGCGGAGCCGAGGGTGATCCAGCCACTTGCACCACCAAAACTCAGCTCGGGGGGAAGCCAAAAGACCTGGGAGCGGCACCGATCGGCGAGATGGAAACTCGCTTGCCTCCTCTGTCTGTGACAGGCGTGACACCCCCGTGACTGTCCCGCGTGACTGTCCGTGACATGTCACGCCACGGTTTGTGACATGTCACGCTCCGGTTCCCGCTGCCGGCGCTTCCTGGTGGTGCCGCGGCAGTGCTGGATTCCATCGATGGCACTCCAAATCGCAACGAGACGAGTGAAATGAGCCGAGCTTTGATCGTCTCCGGCCCATCGTCGGAAGCAAACGCGTCCTCGCTGATGGAGTCAAATCCTGGTACTATAGGATTTGTAACAGGGCTCTGGCCCCTGGCAATGGCAGGCGTCCGTTGTCAGGACATGTCGCGACACTGTCGGGACACGTCGCGACATCTCCGCCGGACAGCCGGCTCGACAAGTCTCTCTTTCGGGCCTTCCTGTCGAAGAAACTTCGTGTTAGCGAGCCTGATTTTGTTCCGCTCCGCAGCCTTCTTTGTCGCGCCGGTCCCATGCATGCTCGTACCAATCGTGAACGATCAAACAATAGCGTCGATCGCGGCCAGCCAGCCAGCATATATCAATGTCGCGACAAGTCGCGACTTGTCCTGACTTGTCCCGCCATACCCAATACCGTCGGCGATGTCTTCGTCGCTGTGCTTGGCTTGCCGATGTCCCGCCGCCGGAGTACAGGACGTCATAAGGGCGAGGATGACAGCAAGGATGCGGTAAACGGCAGGCCGGGCGCGACCTTGACACGAGCTTCGGCTGCGGCCCTCGATAAATCCGCACCAGACGCGTTTTCAGCCTCGTGCTCAGCGATCAGCGGCGCCGCGGATTTCGGCGTGACTCCGATCCGTGCGAACATTTCGTTGAGCGCGACAAGATCTTTCCGGTACCAGGTGTCGACCTTTTTGACCGGCATGTCACAAGCCCGCTCCCAACTTCCCAGGTTGGACGCGTCCACACGCCGCCTTGAGCACCTGGAAGCGAGGGTACGGCGCGTTCCCGGCTGCGGGATTGCCGTTCCGGCCCAGACCAATGATGATCAAGTCGCTGCGGGCGCAATAGAACGGCATCTCGGGAGCGGAGTCAGGTTGTTCGTCAGATTAACCGCTTCGCGTGAACACGTCATCCGATCTTCAGAAATCCGACAAGAATGTTCTCCGATGCGTTGTTGAACTCTTGGAAATCTGATACAGACTCGCCTGTCGGCGTGATAAACCGACGTGAAGGATTAACCAGATGTCTTCCCGCCGCATACAATTTGGAATCATGCGCTCCGGCGTTTGCTCGGTTAATCCTAACGTCGGTAAGCGATTCAGGCCCTGCTTATCACAGGGCCATTTTTGCGCGCTGACCTCCCGGCAGACTTGGCAAGTACGACCGGGCAGTAACCGAGAATCTTCCGCGACTGAATCGACCACGCAAGCCCAGATCGGGGCGAGATGCTGGAATACCACCAGCGCAAGCAGCCAGGGGGCCAGCGAGGAAAGTTCACCGCGGAGTCGACGGCCCAAAGCCGAAAACCTTCAGCCGGAAGCCGAGAACCCTGGAACCGCAGTTCCGCCGCTGCGAACACTGGCCACACGATCCAAAACCGGGCTCCGCCGAACCACTGACGCCCCGGCCCTGCCTGATCGCTGTGATAAGTGGGGTTCGATCGTTTGACTCGCCCCAATTCAGAATACGCACGCCCAACCCCCAAACGCTTAATAGGCAGGGGAAAAGGGGGGCGGTCTGCGCTGGCAGAAGAAACGTTCAAGGAATTGTCGAAAAAGCTCCGCGCGTTGGCTACTTGGATGGAGTGGCCTGTCCGCGACCACCCCGCCTGGCGCATGGCTTCTGTGAAACCGGTAACGCAAGTACAGCGATCAATGAACGTTCTAGTAACGCCAAGAGCGTTACCGTTTGCGTTACCATCGCAGGTCTGCTGATCGGCGCAAATCCAAAGGCGAAGCAACTTGCCGACGACGGCATTATGGTGGATGCCGAGCCGTTCCGCCATGCCGATGACCTCCAGCTGCCGGGGACCGCGTGTTCGAGCTTGATCCGGTCACCGGCCGACTGTATCCCTTCCCTGCCGAAGGCAATGGCGGAATAGTCCCGCCACTGAGCACCGGGCGTAGATTGGGCGCGTTGAAGGGCTAGAACCGCCCCGCAAGAATGGCGTTCCGCACGAACGGCGTTAGGGCCTGCAGTGTCATGTAATCCGGATGAGCGCACAATCGCCCCCTGCCCCCAAAGCCGTCTTTCGTGACGAAAGCAAATCCTTCCGAATCCCCCGTGATCGATCGCTTGCCCGCCTACTCGTGGAGCCCCGGCGCATCACCGCCCAGTCGCCGCAGGCGTCGTTCCACACCAGCCCGTAGTCCCTCCCAAAAACGCTCACCCTCATGCGCTGTCTGCGAAGACTTGTAGGTCAGATTGTGGCATGTTCTGCAGCCCCAGAGCCGCTCTCGGGGCGGAAGATAGAGCTTCCCCACACGCCGCCCGCATCGCCTCCCGTTGACCGACAGCGGGCAAATGAACCACCAGCGCGGTCTGCCAAAACGCATCGGCTGCGACTCGAAATTGACCCGTAGTCGGACGGGATTCCTTCCGTCGCGAAACCTGTACTCCAGGATCATCAACGGAGTGTGGCTGTCGACGTCGAAAACGTAATCGACTACATTGGCGTCGCCGCCACGGAGAGGCCATTTGAGCTGCCCTTGACGAAACGAACCAAGGCACTCCCGAACGTCTCGAACATCTAGCCGCAGGCATTCTTCCACTCGCGTCTTCGCATCGCAGCGATGCCATCGTCCACTACCGTACCCTCCCATTTTCACTCTCCGTTTTTGCCAAAATCAACTGCGGAATGTCTACTCGCGCGACCTGTACGTTTTGCCACAAATGATCGGTAGGTCTGTACCACACCCCAGACAACTCGACAATAAGGCATGGCAAGATCACAGCGAACAAATGATTGCGGGCGTCAGAAACGCTTACTACGAATCCGACCTGTCAAGGAAATTCGATGACTTGGATCGGCCATGCGCTGCCTGCTGTGATTGCCGGGAGTACCCACCGCCAGATCGACCCTATTTCAGCCCTAGATCGTCGGCGATTTTCCAGAGTTTCCGAAGGAGGCTCCGACGGGTGTTCGATCGCTTGCTCGTCGGTCGGCTGCCCCAACGGACCGCCTGGCCAGATTCCCGTGACTGTCCCGTGACGTAACGCGTGACGTAACGCGTGACGCCGTGTTTCGTTCTGGGAGGGTGTCGGCCATGAACTTCGCGGCCGGCACGTCGAATCCATTCGACCAATCTCTCGACGGCCTTGGCCTCTTGGCCGTGTCGGGGTGAGCCGCAGGGTCGCGGATCGGCGAGCCGTTTGGTCGGAGGCATCAGCATCCTGACAAGAATATCTGCTGTCGGCGATTTGCGGCTTGGCTAAGCAAACGTTCATACCACGGTCGTGACACGAGTATCTCGAAACCCGACGGCGTTGTCGGCACGTCTGGAACTCTCCCCGAACCACGAACGTCAACCGGTTGACTCCAGGTTAGTTGCCGCGTAGTCTGGCGGAAGAGGCCGGCAACTTGAAGATTCCGGCGAGCAGCATTTGGGGCTCAATCAGGAATACGATAAGGATGACGTGCGATGAGCGATATCTGGGAAAAATGTCCACTTTGTTTTCGCCCGGTTCAAAACAAGCGGGAAAACAACGGCATGGCCGCCGGGATCAACTGCACTCGGTGCGGGAAATTCAAGGTGTATGTGCCGCTTTTGGATGCCCTGAACGAGAATCAGCGGATTGAGCTGGCCGGCTTGACGCGAGAATCGACGGAGTTGAATCGGGAGCCGCTCTTGATCACGAATGAGAACCTGGAGGATTTGCTTGCGGTCGTCCCACGTCGAATCCCGGACAGAGCCATTCGCCTTCTCGCAGCCGTGTCTCGACAGACGAAATTCTTCGGCGAGCCCGTCGACATTCACGCAGAGGATGACGTCCCTCTCGCCTATGCTCGGAACTCGGAGGAGTTACGGCACTTCGTGAATTACCTGCACGATGAGCGCCTCATCAAACGTGGATCGTGGTCCAATTCTCCCACAATCGATGTTAGAGTCACGTCCGTTGGATTCGAGACGCTGGAAGCTCGCACGCCTTCGGGTCTTCACTCGGATTCGGCGTTTGTGGCAATGTGGTTCGATCCGTCAGTTCACGGTGTTTTCCTGGACGGCATCAAACCGGCCATTGAGGACGACTGTGGGTTCCGGGCCGTACGAATTGACCTCGAGGAATATAACGAAGACATCATTGACCGCGTGCTGGCCGAAATCAGGAAATCGCGATTCGTCGTTGCCGATTTCACGAAACACCGCAACGGCGTCTATTTTGAGGCTGGCTACGCGCTTGGCCTAGCCATTCCGGTGATTTGGCTTTGTCGAAAGGGCGAAATGGAAGAAGCACACTTCGATACGGAGCACTTCAATCACATCGTGTGGACGGATCCCGGCGAGTTGCGACAGCGTCTCGCTCTACGGATCCAGGCGACGGTGGGGTTCGCATCCAGAAAAGTCTAAGTAGCGCACAGCCGGAACTTGCACAGTGGCGGCCAGTGCGCCGCAAGAGGACACCGGTCGCCGTGCCATCCGACCACCGATTACTGACACTTGGCCGATTATGAGACAGCCAGCCCGTAATCCGCCTTACGAGTGCCCGAACCACGGAGGTGGTAGCCCGCAGTGCGGTGCGCCGGCGAGCATTCCTGCATTCTCTGCGCCAACGTCTTCCGCATCACCACTCCCTTGCCGTCGCCTACCGTCACCAGCAACTGCCCCTCGTTCTCTGGAGGCGGTGTCCCTTCGTCCGTCAGTGCCGATAAGCGATATGCTTCGGCAAACTCGCCCATCTCCTGAGTCATGTGCTCGGCCGTACCTACGACGACACCCGTCCCGAGGATCGCTTTCAGGTCCTCCGTCGATTTGCCATACGGCGTCTGCACACACAACCGCTGTTGATAATCCTCCAGCACATAGGAAATCTCGCCCGACGGCAGTCCCAGCTGCGCATCCAACGGCGCGTATTCGATCGCTTTCTTTTTGCCGCTGCTGTACACGTATCGAGGAATCGACACTTCACCGAAGATCGACAGATAGCGCCGGCGTTGAGGCCCCTCGGATCGCATCAGCACCGTTCCCCCGCGGCTTACGGCCGCTCCCTGGTCGCCATCCCCTGATGCCTCGACGAACCCCTCTAAGAACGCCAGGCCGGCCGCCTGCAACTCCTCCTTGAGCTCCCGTTCGACCTCATCCAGACGCAGCCCCTTGCCAAGCGCCTCCCCCAGTGATCGAGCGATACGTTGAAATACTCCCTGGGCCTTGAGAAACTTCGTTTCTTGTGCGATCATGATCTTGGCCTCCTGTCATGGGAAAGCTCCCGGCCGGTTAACCGGAAGCGGAAGGAAACGAACCTTGCTACCTTCCATCCTATGCCATGAGGCCGCTTTCGTTGTGCTAGCACCGGACTGCTAGCGTCCGTAACTCCTTGGCCCTTACCTTCTTACCGTTCCAAGAATCTCGCGGCCTGCTAGTCACGCCCGAGTCGAAGTGGCCGGGTTGGCTGAACAACTGGGATTCGTGACGTACCTGACGGCAACGGGCGTCGTGGAACTGTCATCCCAAGCCGCACTCGTCGGTCACGATGGCTGGGCGGACGCCAGACTCGGGGATTTTGATGGCTCGGACGTAATGCTCAACGACTACGTTCTGATCGAGGAACTGCGTAAGGCAAAAGGCAGTTCGTATCTGGATAAGCCGGCACTCCGGAAAGCCCTGAACGTTCTTGGCGACGAGGCGGCCCGGCACTTCGAGGTTGTCCTGCAGGAGGCGGTTGCTCAGTACCCATCGGTAATCGCTGTGACCCATGTTCCGCCGTTCCAGGAGACCGCTTGGTACAATGGCAGGCACTCGGACGACAATTACCTTCCCCACTTCGCCTGCAAAGCTACTGGTGATGTCATGCGGAGAGTCATGGAGGCGAATTCACAGTCTCGGTTGCTCGTCTTGTGTGGGCACACGCATGGGACCGGCGAGGTGGAAATTCTCGAAAACCTGCACGTTCTGACGGGCGGGGCGGACTACGGGAATCCGACAATCCAACGCATTTTTGACATCGGATGACCTGCGATGCCCAGACTTGAGCACCGGATGAGTGGCCATGAGCGGCTGGCATTCAGGCGCCGAGCAGCCAATAGACATCCCCGTCCTCAGTTTCTATACTTTCTTTTTCTATTTCCTTACCACGTTACCGAGACCAAACATGCCACGAAAATCGAAGACCACCGAAATCGAAACCAAGTCAGTCGAAGCCGCACCTGAAGCGCCCAGGGGCAGCAAAACCGCAGCCATCAAGAGGGCGCTGAAGGCCAACCCGGACAAGTTTCCCAAGGAGCTTGCCGAACTGATGAACGCCGACGGTTGGGATGTGACGGCACAGCGGATCAGCGTCGTGAAGTCTGCGATGAAGGCCGAGAAGAAAGCGAAGAAAACCGCCGCAGCCCCAACGCCGGAAATCGCCCCCGAAGGCCCTGAGGACGCCGTGTCGATTGGTTTGCTGGTCAAGGCAAAAAAGCTGGTGAAGGAGTTGGGCGGGATCAAGGAAGCTAAGGCTGCTCTCAACGCATTGGCCCAACTACTGGACTGAGTTCATACCGGAAAGATTATACCCGCCACGCTGAGAACATGGTGGCGGTAATGCGGGCATTCCCCAGGTTCACGCCGCCTTTTCAAGTCCGTCCAGCATGTCAACGGTGGCGAGCGCATTTTCCAATCCGCCGATGTCTTCGATAAACTGCTTGATGGCTGCGGCTTGCTGCTCGTCCACTTCGCTGCCTTGGTCCAGCAGCAATTCCCGGATCTCGTAGGCGTCCAAGTCTTGGATTTCGATCTCGTCGTCCATGCGGATCTCCTTGTGCGTGTGAGCGTGAGCAAGATAAGAGCGGAAGAATCCGCAGATTCGGAGCAACCTTCCTGATGTTCTCCAAAAAAATCCCCTCGCAGAGTCTGATCTCTCGATCAAGATTCGCGAGGGGCGTATTCCGTAGATTGTCAAATCCAATACGGAGTACTCAACTATGGATCATCGCTTGCTCTTGGCCAGCGGCTTTTGGTTGTTTCTTCTTCGGATCGATAAGGAACTCGCCGAAACAGCCCACCAAAAGGGGTGCCCCTGCGGCGGTCGCCTGCATTGTGCCAACTATCCCCGCAAGCCGCGCGGCGGTCCGACCAGGGATCTCGCCGAGGAATACGCCCTCCGGCTGAGCTTCTGCTGCCAACGCGAAGGTTGCCGCAAGCGGAGGACACCGCCGTCGGTGCGTTTTCTGGGCCGCAAGGTGTACCTGGGCGCCGTGGTCGTGTTGGTCGCCGCGATGCGGCAGGGAGCGTCCCCCCACCGAGTCCGTGTGCTGGCGGAGTTGTTCGACGTCGACGCCCGGACAATCGCTCGCTGGCAGGTCTTCTGGCGCGAGGAGTTTCCACAGACCACGTTCTGGAGGACGGAACGCGGACGTTTTCTGCCGCGGATCGCGGCCGCCGCTCTTCCCCTGGCGCTGCTGGAAGAATTCCTCCGCCATGCTCCTGACCCTGAGAAGGGCTGGCAGCGGCTACTCGCGTTTCTTTCGCCGATCACGGTCACCGGAGGCCTGAAAATCCAGCTTTCGCGATGACCAGCCAGCCCCCCGCAGAAGATGTCTCTGGAAGCATCGAGCGGGCTAATCAACATGGGTCTCAACGTCGTTTCTTCCACCTGTTGATGAGGAGATGTTGATGATCCAAGGACCTGATCGTTCGACCCCCATGTTGTGGGCCCGCTTCCGCTTTTCCGTGGTCGGCTCGCTGTTGAGTTCGCCCCCGCCACGCGGAGCATTAAACGAGGCCCTCCAAGATTTGGCCTCCAAGACCTGGACGCATCCGGCCAGCGGAGCCCCGGTCCAATTCTCGGCCGTGACCATCCAGCGCTGGTACTACACCGCGCGACGCGAGAAGGACGACCCGGTCCGCGTCTTGCGACGCGCCGTGCGCAAAGATTGTGGCCGGGTATCCCTGCCCCCGGCTCTGGCCGAGCATCTGTTCCGCCAGTACGGCGACTACGACCATTGGACTTACCGGCTGCACTATGACAACCTGGCTGCCCGTGTGAAGGCCGATCCTTCGCTGGGGCCGCTCTGCTCGTACTCCACCGTGCGGCGGTACATGCAGGCTCACGGTCTGCTGCGCAAGCGGCGGCCCAAGGGCAAAGGCCGGCTGGGCGAAGAGCAGGCGGCGCGGCGCCGCGAACGTCGTGAGGTCCGCAGCTACGAAGCCGAGTGCGTCGGCTCCCTGTGGCATCTGGACTTCCATCACAGCTCGCTCAAGGTGCTCACGCCCCGCGGCCAGTGGCAGCGTCCGCTGGCCCTGGGCATCCTGGACGATCACTCGCGGCTATGCTGCCATCTGCAGTGGTACCTGTCGGAGACGGCCGAGGATCTCGTGCACGGCCTGTCCCAGGCGATCCAGAAGCGGGGCCTGCCCCGGGCCTTGCTGACCGATAACGGCTCGGCCATGATCGCCGAGGAGGTGACCGAGGGACTGTTGCGGCTGGGGATCGTCCAAGAGCTGACGTTGCCTTACAGCCCCTACCAGAACGGCAAGCAGGAATGCTTCTGGGCGGTGCTGGAAGGCCGCCTGATGGCGATGCTGGCCGGCGTCGGCAAGTTGACACTGGAACTGCTCAACCAAGCCACGCAGGCCTGGGCCGAAATGGAGTACAACCGGGCCGTGCATCGGGAGATCTCCTGTTCGCCGGTCGAACGTTTTGCCCAGGCGCGCGACGTGCTCCGCGAGAGCCCTTCGAGCAACTCGTTGCGGGACGCGTTCCGTCTGCAGACCTGTCGACGTCAGCGTCAGAGCGACGGGACGATCTCGCTGGAGGGCGTGCGATTCGAGATCCCGGGCCGCTATCGTCACTTCCGCGACGTGTCGGTGCGTTACGCCCGCTGGGACCTCCGCCGGGTCGATCTGGTCGATCCGCAGCACGGAACCATCCTCGCTCCGCTGTATCCACTGGACCGGCAAGCCAACGCCGATGGTCAACGCTTGCTGTTCCCCCTGGACACGCCCGGCGTCACCGTCGCGGATCGCCCGCCAGCAGGCCGTCAGCCGGAGCGAAAGCCGCAGGGCAAAGGTCCGTCCGAGCAGAAGTTGCCCGAGCAGGAGTCGCCCGACCAGAAGCCTTCCGAGCGGAAGCGTCCCGAACCGGAACTGCCTCCGCTGCTGAAACAAATCCTGGACGCGTATTCCGCGACCGGAATCCCGCCCGCGTACCTGCCGAAGAACCCGCCTGCCGAACAAGGAGAAGTCCGATGAATGTCAAGAAGTTGTTATCGCTGTGGGGACTGAAATGGAACCCGTTCTCGCCGGAAGTGCCCAGCGAGGGGCTGCTGGCAACTCCGAAAATCGAGCATTTCGCGTGGCGTTTGGAGCAACTGGTCCAGGAGGGCGGCTTCGCGCTGATCGCGGGCGAGTCGGGAACGGGCAAGTCCGTGGCCCTGCGGATTGTCGCCGAACGCCTGGCGGCCCTGCGGGACGTGGTGGTCGGGGTGCTGGAGAGGCCGCAGTCCAAGACGGCCGACTTCTATCGCGAACTGGGCGAGGTGTTCTCGGTGAAACTCAGCCCCTCGAATCGCTATGGCGGCTTCCGAGCGCTTCGCGAGCGGTGGCGTGCTCATCTGGCCTCGTCTCGCATCAAGCCGGTGCTGCTGATCGACGAAGCCCAGGAGATGGCCCCGGAGGTGCTCAGCGAACTGCGGCTGTTGTCCAGTGCCGACTTCGACGCCACCTCGCTGCTGACGGTCGTGCTCGCGGGCGATGGACGGCTGGTGGAACGGCTGCGGCACGAAGACCTGATTCCCTTGGGAACCCGCATCCGCACGCGATTGAATACGGAAGCCGCCTCGCGCGAGGAACTGTCCGAACTCCTCGACCATGCCTTGGCCAAGGCCGGCAATGCCAAGCTCATGACGGCCGAGTTGAAGGACACCTTGGTTGATCGGGCCGCCGGCAACTACCGCCTGTTGATGACCATCAGCGGCGAACTGCTGGCCTACGGGATGGCCCAGGACGCCGCCCAACTCGACGAGAAGTGCTTCCTGGAAGTCTTTCAGACCGCCGGCCCGCGCCCGACGGCCAAGAAGAAAGCGAGGGTCTGAAGATGGTCCTGAAACGTGATGAACCGCTTCCCGTCGTCCGCGTCGCGGAGATCTCCTGCCAGGACCGCCCCCAACGCTGGCTGGTCGAGCAGTTGTGGGGAGCCTCTTCAGTCGGTCTGATCGGCGGGGCCCCCAAGTGCTCCAAGACGTGGCTCGGCTTGGATCTGGCCTTGAGTGTGGCGACCGGGACGGCCTGTCTGGGCAGGTACGCCGTCCCAGAGCCGGGGCCCGTCCTGGTCTATCTGGCCGAAGATGCCCTGCCGATCGTGCGGCAACGCGTCGAGGGCATGGCCCGGCATCGCGGCCTGAATCTGCAGCAGGTCGAGATCCACGTGATCACCGCTCCCACGCTACGGCTCGACCGCGACCAGCACCGCAGGCAACTCCTCCAGACGGCCCGACGGCTCCGGCCGCGGCTGCTGCTGTTGGATCCGCTGGTCCGGCTGCACGGCATTGACGAAAACAACGCCAACGAAGTGGCCGGGCTGTTGGCTTACATTCGCGCTCTGCAGCGGCAACTGGACCTGTCGGTCATCCTGGTGCATCACACGCGGAAGAACGGGGCCGCCGGCATTGCCGCCGGTCAGACCCTCCGCGGATCCAGCGACCTGCACGCTTTCGGCGACTCCAACCTATACCTGAAACGCAGCAAGGATCGGTTGCTGTTGTCCAGCGAGCACCGCGCCGCGCCCGCTTCGCCGCCGGTGTACCTGGAACTGGTGGCGACCAACGCCCAGACCGCCCATCTGGAAGTCGTCGCGGAGCCCCACGACCACCAGCCCGTCAGCCTCCTGGAGCAAGTCCTCTCGCTCCTGGCCGATGGCACGGTGCTGACGCGTGCCCGGCTCCGTGACCTGCTGGGTGTCAAGAACGAGCGGCTGGGGCAGACGCTGGAGTCCCTGGAGCAAGCCGGGCGGCTGCGCCGCACGTCCGCCGGTTGGCAACTGGCGAACTAATGTCCGGCGACCGTTCCCGTTCCCCCCTATAGAGAAAGAGGGAACGGAACGGTCAGAACGCTTCTTGTCTCACCACCCCAGTCCTGCGCTCCCCCCGGAGGAAAATCATGCCCGGAATCGACTTCCACAGGCTCCGCCAAGAGATCACGATGGAGCAAGTTCTGACCTTACTCGCCTTCAAGCCATCTCAGCGAACAGGCGACCAATGGTACGGAGCTTGTCCCTTGCATGATTCCAGCTCCGGCCGTGCCCGCTACTTCTCGGTGAACGTGGCGAAGCGTCGCTACTGTTGCCACAAGTGCCGCAGCCGGGGCAACCAGTTGGAATTGTGGGCCGCCTTCACCAAGCAAGAACTGCACCCAGCCATGATCGACATCTGTCATGCGCTGGGACGAGAAGTCCCCTGGATTCGACGTCGGTAACCGGCTCATGCGGATCTCCGAGCCCGAACGGAAAGCGGA
>Ga0351889_10287_pt1 | contig 14139 bp, 4 predicted proteins | sample TotcelFGM3001M14_FD_206767 | JGI IMG/M metagenome (GOLD analysis project Ga0351889, IMG submission 206767) | Enriched cells from coal bed in the Powder River Basin, Montana, United States - Total cells FGM rep3 HSBNCT.FGM.300.1.M14 ...
ATTGTGCAGTCTTAAGTCCAAATGGAGAGCTGCTCGCTACAGCAAGCGATGATAATACTGCAAGGATATGGAAGGTTAAAAGCGGCAAAGAGCTGATCAGGATAAAGCATGATGGAAGAGTCGAATCCGTTTCTTTTAGCCCCGATGGGAACCTCGTCGCCACAAAGAGCATTGATAAAACTGCCCGCATTTGGGATATCTCCAAATTAAATGAGCCGATAAGAATGTATCACGAGGCCAGTTTGATGTCAATGGCATTAAGTCATGACGATAAATACCTGGTCACGTCTGCTGCGGATGGTATGGCTCATATGTGGAACATGACCACCGGCAGAGAACTATTTAGAGTGATGAATCGCGAATGGAACGTAAATTCAGTCGCCTTTAGCCATGATGACAAGACGTTTGCAACGGCTAGTGATGATAACACGACACGCATATGGGATTCATACACCGGACGAGAGCTTATAAGAATGAATCATAATGGTAAAGTTAAGTCATTGGCCTATAGTCCCGATGGCCTTTGCCTGGCGACGGCGAGCGATGATAGAACTGCAAGGATATGGCAGGCATCAACTGGAAAAGAGATCGTGCGGATGGACCATGACGATGGAGTGCACACAGTAGTATTTAGCCATGACGGCAAGCTCCTGGCTACGGCAGCTTATGATAATATTGCACATGTTTGGGATGCGGCCACGGGGGAAGAGCTGGCCAGAATGATCCACGATGAAGACAGATGGATATGTTCTGTTGCTTTCAGTCCGGATGATAAATACCTGGCGACCGCAGGCAGTGATACAACTGCTCGACTATGGGATATAGCAACCGGAAAAGAGATTTTGCGAATGAATAATGATAAATGGGTACTTCGAATAGCTTTTAGCCCGGATGGTACGAAGATTGCTACTTCATGTATTGATAATCTGGCATGTATATGGAATGCAACAAGCGGAGCGAGGCTGGCCACTATGAATCATGAAGGCATGAATGGTCATGACAATGAGGTCCGAGATATAACCTTCAGTCCGGATAGCAAATATGTGGCGACTGCAGGCGATGATAATACAGCGCGCATTTGGGATGCATCAACCGGATCTGAGCTTGCCAGAATGGAACACGACGAGCGGGTCAATTGCGTGCGCTTCACCCAAGATGGAAGGCGATTGGTTACGGCAAGTAGTGACTGCATATCTGCTATATGGCTTTTAAAGCCACAAGATCTGATATGTGAGACCTGCAAACGGCTTACCTGCAATCTATCAACTCTGGAATGGAGAGAGCAGCATTGCAGAGCATGTTTTAAGCAGATTGTATCTAACGAATCATCAGCTCCAATCCGATCAACTTCGGCCATAGTTGCACCAAAAAGCCCAGCAATATCTGAACAGGAGTCTTTTCCAGTGACTTGGACTAAAACCTTCGGTGGCCCTAGTTATGAAGATGGAATGTCCATCCAACAGGTCAGTGATGGGGGATACATCATGACAGGTAATACTCACTCCTACGGAAATGGCGGTGCCTGGCTGGTCAAGGTGGATTCCAACGGAAATAAGCTATGGGATAAAGTATTTGGCAATTCCACCTTTCATTTTGGCTCCACAGTTCAACAGACCCGCGATGGAGGTTTTATTCTAACAGGGCGTACAAACCATGGCGGTAAAGATGCCTGGTTGATAAAGACTGATACAAATGGAGATATAATCTGGGATAAATCCTTTGAGGATTCTTTTGGCGCCTCAATTCGGCAGACAAGTGATGGCGGATATATAATAACTGGATCAAGATCTTTCACATCTGCCTGGTTAATCAAGACTGATGCTGATGGGACGAAAATATGGGAAAGAACATTTAGCGAATCTTCTGAAATTACAAGTGAAGGACGTTCGGTTCAACAAACCAGTGACGAAGGTTATATCATAGCAGGCACAATAACCAATTGGCTTCCTGATACACGCAATGCCACTCTGAATTATACGCCGATGATCTTTAATAATGATATCTGGCTCATTAAAACGAACGAGCAGGGATATATTCAATGGGATAAGACTTTTGGAGGATCAGGTAATGACAGGGGTCGTTTTGTTCAGCAGACTCGCGAGGGTGGTTTCATAATCACAGGCGATACCAAGAGCTACGGAGCTGGCGGCGAAGACCTATGGTTGATCAAGACTGATGCCGATGGGAATATGCTTTGGAACAAGGTATTTGGTGGACAAGATGAAGATGAAGGGTACTTTGTCCAGCAGACCAGTGATGGCGGGTACATCATAACTGGTGTAACCAATTTTAGATTATATGTCGATAGAGCTGATGCATGGCTGATCAAGACCGATGCCAATGGAAACAAGCTATGGGATAAAACCTATGGCGGACCAAGATATAACACCGCTGCATCTGTTCAACAGACCCTTGATAGCGGATATATCATAGTCGGCAGCACGGATTCTTACGGTGCCGGTGGTCAAGATTTCTACTTGATAAAGACCGATGTTAATGGAAATGTGGGCGAATAAATCATCTATAGGGGAGGCGGTTATCATCTCTGCCTCTTTCTCGATGTTGAGTTTCGCAATCCAGGACTGTACGTTAAGACTTGGATGGAAAGAGAAAGTAATTTATGGACTTGACAGCCTAATTGCAGAACGAAAGATACTTATCAGGACGATTAATATTTAGGATCATGTTCGCCCAGAAATCCTCATTGTATTATTCCAAGGGTAACATGCCCCTTATTCTATCTTCCTTTTTTATTATATTACTAACTTTCGGAGTGGTAGGTGCAGAATTGATCACAGTTTGCCAGGATGGCTGTGACTACAGCACCATCGGTTTGGGAATCTATCATGCCCAGCCGGGCGATATAGTAGAGGTGCAAAGTGGAGTCTATATTGAGAATGTCGTCGCGAATAAGCCCATGGTCTTGCGGGGCGTTGACACTGGCTCAGGAAGGCCAATGGTGAATGGAAACTATAACGAAAGCGGATTTATTATTGAAGCAGATGGAGTGACCCTGGAAGGATTTGAAATCAATAACTCTCAGGGGAGTTATTTTGATCTCTGGGCAGGGATCAGGGTAGAGTCGGATAATAACATCATAGCTAATAATTCAATTTACACCAGCGAGAACGGAATTCTAATCAAAAGCTCAGGCCAGAACGTTCTCGATAGCAATGTACTCGCCGACAATAAATATGGAATAAAGCTTGACGCCTCTTTTAATAATCGCATCCTGAACAATACCCTTCGCAAGAACAAATTAGGTATCTTAATTACAGGCTCAAGGAACAATGAACTGAATGGCAACGAGGTTTCTTCAAGCGAAAGCATTGGAATTGAGCTTGAAAACTCCCTGGATAATATTCTAAAGGACAACCAGATGCGGAATAATACATACAATTTTGCAGCAAGTGGCAGGAATGATATCGATACAAGCAACTTTGTAAACTCCAGATCAATCTACTACTTGGTGGGCAAATCTAATCAGGTCCTGGACGCTACCTCATCGGCAGGTGCCGTATGCTGCATTGACTGCAAGAATATGACCTTTAAGGACCTGACCTTGAATAACAATCTCAATGGAATATATTTATTAAACACCGGCAAATCCACCATAGAGAACTGTAGCATAGATCGTAGCGAATGTGGCATCAAGCTGGAGGGCTCAGATGGAAATACTCTCCGAAACAATACGGCTTTCAATAACACCCTTGGAATCTCGATATTAAATTGCACTAATGATTTGATCTACGGGAATCGTCTTCAAGAGAACGGTGTGGCTGGTCTAAATCTGGATCTATCCCGCGAAGCTATTATCGAGGACAACCTATTTAACAAAAATCTGCAAGGAATAATCATCATAGAATCCGATGATAACCTTATCAGAGGCAATAATTTGAGCAATAATACTGGGAGAGGTATCTTCCTCTCGAAATCTCTGGGCAATAACATATCGGGGAACAGAATCATTGGGAATAATCTCGGAATGGAATTGGAAAAACCCTGGAAGACGAGAGTGTCTGGAAATGAGATAACGGAAAATGGGAAAGGATTGATCCTTGAATGCGGCATCAACAACGATATCTCAGCCAACAACATCACCCGCAATCTATTGGGCCTCTTGTTGGATAGGTCGGGAAACAACACTGTAAACAACTTCCTGCAAAATAACATCAAGGATGAAGAAGAGCTTCCGCCCTGTTCTCAGACCACTGCGGCATCCGGGACCAGCACACCTGGCATTGAGGTAATAATCAAATCCGATCCAGATGGTGCGCAAGCAAGGATAGATGGAGAATACATCGGAGATACCACCACCAGGGCTTACCTGCTCAGAGGGAATTACTCCCTGAGACTAGAGCTGAAAGGCTACAATACTAATGTAACAAGCATCATCATTCCTGGATCAAAGAATGTGATGGTCGAACTTTCTGAGCAAGACAATTAGCGTCCGTTTTGGAGTTCCAATGGCAGAAGACCAAAACAATATATGGTTGGAAAGATGGCTGGGAAAGATCCCCCTTCCGGTTCCAGTTACCTCTCTATTTATCGGGACGGTAATATTTTTGGTATATTTTCTCTTTAGCAGATACGTCATTTTTTTTGAGTGGAATTTCTACCACCAGTATGCATCCGCGGTAGTAAGTATTCTAATCGCTTATCAATTAGCAGGGATTTTTTACTTGATGGGTGCTATTAGAGAAAACTTCAGGAAGCTGGATCATTTCTATGCCTCATCTGAATTCGGCTTCTGCAAAATTCTTGAAGATAAATTTAAATCACATTGTTTGTATTATCTATTGATTCTATATTTTATTACACCATTTCTTGCGATTAATGGACTGACAACTCCGTATCTTGATACAGAGATGAACAATTTCGGTTTGTTATTAGATATTTATAACAATTTATTAATATATCTTAGTCTATTTCTTCTGTCAACAATCCATTGGATCATTTTAAATATGGCCTGGTCTCTGCGAGAAGCTGGTAAAATGTTTGAGATATCTTCAATAAACGGGAATGTATTTAGCTCAGAATTAAAGCTTAAATCATTAAAGAGCTTTATTGTAAAGATTATATGTTATTATTTTATTTGCATTTCTCTCGCAATGGCAACATATTTAACTCCAAGTGGACTTTCATTTTACGAGACCATCTTATTTTTTATCCTCCTATTAATTGGTGCTACATCCTTTTTTGGCAGCTTGGATGCAATTCAAGGCCTGATAAGCAAGCAGATCGAAAGAGAACTGGAACCAATAAATATAAAGATAACGGAGCAGATACAGAAACTCAAGACAATAGTAACGCAGAAAAATTGTTTCTCCCAACGTGAAGAAATAGATTTGATCATCCCATTGCTGGAAAACTTGCATAAAGAAAGGGCAGAATTGCTCTCGATAAGGATTTATGATATCCGAAGCATTGGTACATTTATTGCCGGCACCATTACCAGCATTATTCCGGCAACCATTGCTCTGATCTTGAAAATGAACGATTAACCATAGGCCTCCAGCGCACCATGTATCGCAATGCACAAGAGTTTAAGAAATGCAAGACCTCATATCAAAAAGCACAATTTAAAGACATTGCTCACTTGTGGATGCGATCCTAATGTTACGACATATCTTCTTGTGCATTGCGATCCTGCTTTCTATTATGGCCGAAATAGACGGTGTCAGTTCTCAGGCACTTGATACCACATTTCAATCAGTAGACGACCTGAGAGTTGAGATTCCGAGCAAACTGGACTTAGGCAGCCCTGACATTGCCGATACCGCCATGATCATAGCCGCCGACTACCCTGGTGTGTATAATATTAACCAGGTTAGCGCGATCTACAAAAGCCTGGCCAGCGGTGGATGGTATTATTATTCAGATCCCAATGACAGAGACTACTTCCAGAATGCTAACCTGACCCTTCAGAGAGGCAAGATCCATGACTCCATCGGTAGTGGCGACTGCGATGACTTCGCCATACTAATGGCCTCATTGATTAATTCCCTGGGCGGCTCCACGAGGATTACCTTTGCCTACGATATTCAAAAGAAGCTCGGCCATGCTTATGCCGAGATCTACCTGGGATCGGTCGGAGACCCCGAGGTGGACCAGATACTCTCCTGGCTGGAGGATGAATATGGCAAATCAGAGCTTCCAGGTGTGAACATGACCGCAGATGAAGTCTGGCTGAATCTTGATTGGGGAAGTGATCCTTTGAAGGCATCTTATCCAGGGAGTTGCTATTTTGGAGATGATAGCCCGAAGATGATGGTGGCGATAATAAGCAAGTCAGACCACATGACACCTCCCAAGATCGTTCCCCTGATCGACGGAATGGAGACCACGTCCGGCTGGGAAGTGGTAAAGGATGATAAGGGCTCTTCGTTGAGACAGGCGACCATCCCTAGAAATGAGGGAAATGCTAGCCAGATTACCTATGAGCTAAAGGTGGGCGGATTCGTGGGGATCTCCAGGGAGATAGACCCTGCAATACTGGCAGAGGCGAATGGCATTAAAATCTCTTGCTTTGTCTCCGGGCCCCAGAGTACCATCCAGCTAAGGATCAATTGCAATGACGGCAATGTCTTTGGAGTAACGCTTAGCGAAAAGAGAAAAGAAACATGGTCGAGCTATAGGGCATTGTACAGTAGTCTTGTCTGCCAGTCGCTTGGCTGCAATAGGAATGTCGAGTTCAATGTGAGCAAAGCTCAGAGTCTGGAGTTCAGAATCTCCAACGACCCGATGGCAGGAGATGAGACCGGCCAGGGATCGGTTATCATTGACCAGATTCAGGGAACAATGGCCATTCCAGTGAGCTCACCGTGGGCTAGGGCTGAAAACGAGAAAAATGCTGCAATGGCAGGAAACCTTGCTGAAGACTCAGACTATCTCAGAGAAAATGCAAAAGAGAAGCTTCCTTTGAGTGTCCTCTTGGCAATTGAGTCGTTGAGACGAAATGAGAGTTCGGCCGGATTTAATGCTATTCGCGAGGCCCTCCGTTTACTTGCGTCCTCTCCACTGCGCCTGAATCACGATGATAAGGTGAATGCAGTGGCCTTAAGCCCAGATGGTAACACAATAGCAACTGCGAATTATGATGGAACAGTCAGGATCTGGAATTCCCAGACTGGGGATGAACTGCACAGAATGTATCACGAAGACGATGTAAAATCAGTCGTTTTCAGCTCGAACAGTGAAATGATAGCCACTGCGAGCATTGACAATACATCCCGAATCTGGAATACAGAGACGGGAGAGGAGCTTCAAAAGCTAGTCCACGATAGCAGCGTTACTATCGTCGTCTTCAGCCCAGACTGCAAAATGGTTGGTACAGCTAGCAAAGAAACTGTCAGAATATGGGATGCAGGGACTGGTAAAGAGAAGTTCAGATTCGATCACGATTGGGAGGTTCATGGCATAGCCTTCAGCCCAGATAGCAAAAAATTGGCTACGGCTGGTGGGAGTTCCTTTGTCCAGATCTGGGATGTTGAGAGCGGTGAGGAGCTGCGTCGACTAAACCATGAATCCGGGGTTACGGGCGTTGTTTTTAGTCCTGATGGCAAGAGAATTGCCACGATTAGCAACGATTACGCCGTCTGGATCTGGGATACAGATTCAGGAAGAGAACTACATCGCCTGCAGCATGAGATGTATGTAAATAATGTTCTATTCAGTCCAGATGGAAGGATGATTGCTACAGGGAGCGATGATAATACAGCCAGGATATGGGATGTGGAGACTGGGATGCAATTGCATCGACTGGAGCATGAGACAACGGTTCACGCGATTGCCATCAGCCCTGATGGACGGATGCTTGCTACTGCGATCTGGGGGAATACAGCTCGCATATGGAACATTCAGTCCGGAGAAGAGCTGCAGAGGCTGAATCATGAGCAGATAGTAAGCTCCATTGCCTTCACTCCAGATGGAGAAAGGATTGTCACGGGAGGTTTTGATGATGTGGTCAAGATCTGGGAGGTCAATAGCAAGATAGAGATGCGTGAGCTTCTCCATGATGATGATGTCTTTTCGGTTGCATTCAGTTCCGACAGCAACTTGATAGCCACTTCAAGCTGGGACTGCACCGCAGCTATATGGAATGCTCGAACTGGTAAGAAGGTATTTAGTCTCAATCATGATGGCGTTGTAGATGCAGCAGATTTTAGTAATGAATGCACAAAAATTGCCACGGTGAGTGATGATGGTACAGCAAGGATTTGGGATGCCCAGACTGGGGAAGAGATTCACCGCCTGGACCACCATGATGCTTCAGCAAAGGACCTCATGTTCCAGATGCACGATGTCGAGTTCAGCCCTGATGGAAAGATGGTCGCAACTGCGAGTAACGACGAAACTTCCAGGATATGGGATGTCGAAACTGGGAAGGAGCTTTACCGGCTAGTGCATGATCACGTGGTAGATGATATTGAGTTTAGCCCTGATGGCAGATGGCTGGCCACCGCCAGTTGGGATAACACCGCTCGGATATGGGATACACAAACTGGACAAGAATTGCAGAGGCTTCATCATAACGACGATGTAAACTCTGTTAGATTCAGTCACGACGGTAAGAAGATTGCTACTGCAAGCAGCGACAATTCTGCGGTCATCTGGGATCCAGAGACGGGAAAAGAGATCCTCCGTTTGATCCACGATTTTGATGTAAATGATGTCATATTCAGTCCCGATGGAAGAAAGATCGTCACACGGGTATGGGATGAGAAGAACACAGCCCGGATTTGGGATGCTAATACGGGCAAAGAGTTGTACCGTCTGAAGCACGATGCGATTGTCCATGATATAGAGTTCAGCCCTGATGGGAAACGTCTGGCAACTGCGAGCAATGCCGTTCGTATCTGGGATATAGAGTCGGGCTTTGAGATTCAGTACTTTTCTCTAGATCCCTACGTATTAGATCTAGCCTTCAGCCCCGACGGTAAGTTTATCGCTACAGCAAGTGGGGAAAAAACTGCACGATTATGGCTCTGGCGATCTAATGAACTGATTTCAGAAGCATGCAATCGTATTGCTCGCAGCATGACGCAGGAAGAGTGGCATCAGTATCTAATGGATGAACCCTATCGCGAGACATGTCCTTGCCAGGATCAAAGCTCCGAAGGATAATGAATGAACATGCTAAATTGTAATAGAATTGATAAAGCTTAATGGAAGACCTGATTTGTCTAGCTTGCAGCCGCCTAGCTTTTAACCTTACACCCGTGAATTGGTGGGAAGAAAATTGCGGCAAATGCTCCTATAAAGACTATACTCTTTGGGTTTTATGAGTTTGGAGATAGAACCAATCCACTAGACGAAATGTTTATCATATCAAGGGATAATTGTGCCGTGAGATGTATCATAGAGCACAATTATCTCATAGATTTAAAAATTTATGCGTGATTGAATCTTGTTCCCACAGAGATATGAAGCAGATTCTTGGAGGCAATTGGCACAGTGGAACGGCGGCGCACGCGCGCATCAAGCTGCGGTTATTACGTGTTAAATAAAAAATGCTAAACTGAGGTAGGCAATGAATGAAAATCGTATTCTTGTGATCGCACTGATTATGCTATGCATGGTGCCTGCATTAGCAGAAGCAGAACTACCACACATAGATATAAAGAATGATATACAGCCCACTGAAATATGGGCATCGGATTCGATAAATAGTCCTGATCCGGAAAGCGCGAAAATAACATTAACAGTAACTGGTGATGGCAATCTTTTTACAATTATTAGGCCAATAGATATAATTTTTGCAATAGATAGCTCAGGCAGCATGAGTGACAATGATCCTGATAGGCATCGTGTATCTGCAGCTCAGGAATTCATAGATAAGATGAATCCTTATAAAGATAAAGTTGGCATGGTTAGCTGGAACGGTGACGTTGTTTTCGACTTGCTTCTCACCAACGATTTCTCCAGAGCTAAAGAGGCAGTTGCGGAAGTAGGCGCAGATGACGGCACAGACCTCAATAAGGGCCTAGCTAGATCAATCGATATTCTCTTTTCGCAGCCAAGGACGTCCACAAAAGTCATAATCTTTCTCTCAGATGGTGATGGTGGCTACACACCAAGTGGAATGGATGGATCCGAGACTGATCGCGCCAGATCTGCCGATATATTGATCTATTCAATCGGTTTGGGAAATGACAGCAATGGAGCAAACCTGGAAGATATGGCAGAAACGACTGGCGGAAAGTATTTCTTCTCTCCTGAAAGCAGTTCTTTAGAAGAAATATATCAGGGTATCTTTAAAAGCATTTCAAATATTGCTGCAAGGAATATAGAGGTCACCTATGTTTTGCCAGCAGCCCTACAACCATTTGGCTCCATACCTGAAATCTCTACTGATGCTAACAACAATAGAATTTTAAAATGGACGATAGGACAGATGGCTATTGGCGAGAGTTGGGATACGTCCTTTTATGTGAGATCTAAAGATGTCGGAACATTCACCCTCGGTGCTGATTCAAGTGCAGAATATATAAATTACGGGGGAAAATCTGCAATCGCGTCTATAATACCAGCGACTATACTTGTAAAACGTCCAATAAAGATTGGCGATCGGATCTGGGTTGATAAAAATGGCAATGGCACCCAAGATCCCAATGAGAAAGGCAAAGAAGGATTGGCGGTAGCTTTACTGGATTTCAATAAGAATCCAACTGGACTTACAGCGATAACTGATGTCAATGGCAATTACCAATTCAATATCCTCAAACAAGGAACTTACTATATTAAATTTACTATTCCAGGCGGATATATCCTTAGCCCGCAGAACCAGGGCAAGGATATCGAAAAAGACTGCAATTTCGGCTCTGATGGTATAGCTGGCCCAGTGACTCTGACAGATCAGTCTAATAATAGCATAGATGCCGGCTTAATCCCGAATGACTGCATAAGTGGCCAAGTCTGGATCGACACGAACAAAAACGGTCTGCAAGATAACATTGAAAAAGAAGCCTCAGGAGTAAATGCAACTCTACTTGACTTTAGCAAGAATTCAATGGGATTGATAACGTCCACAGAAATCAAAGGCAATTACCGTTTCGACCACCTTGAACCAGGAACTTACTATGTCAGGTTTAAAGCTCCGAACGGATCTATCTTAAGCCCGCAGATGCTGAGCAAAGATGCCGAGATAAACCTCTATCCAGGTTCCTATGGCTTCGCTGGTCCAGTCATCTTAACAGACGACTGCGATAATAACGTAGATATGGCAATCATCCCTCTATGCATGAATGGCATTTATGTGAAGGAGAATTCTGGTAACGATCTGATCAATTACTCTGCACTGATCCGGCTATCAGACGCGAATTTCCCGGTAATGTCCGAAAATGAGGTAATTCGTATATTTTTCACAGATAGCTCAGGTAGTCCGCTTCCATACTGGATCGAAGAATGGAACGTCAGAAACAAAACCGCCAAGGTCTGGGTTAAAATGCCTTTCATACCAGCAAACAACGAAACCGAAATTGTATTTCAATATTATACGGAATATTCCAGAAACAATAAAACTAAAAATCCCCTGGGTTCTGGTTATTCGGTCTTTGAATTCTTCGATGATTTCAACGACAATAGCCTAGATACAGGAAGTTGGACAACCTACACGCAGTCAAATGGATCCATAAAACAACGAGATGGAATGCTTCAAATTCACACAAACGCAAAATCGCAATCCTCCGCAGACCTGATTCTTAAGGAGAATTTCGGCCCGGGCAATGCCATGAGATTCCGGGCCAACATCTCTGAAGGACAGAGCTATGATCGCAAGGGCTTGGGATTTATGAATACCAATGTCGGAAAAGACACCAACCGAGTTGGAGCTTCAGTATATTGGAGGGGGCAGGATACGGATCTATTTGCCCATCATATCTTTTCGATCTCGGAGAAAAATATTCTAGATGTCAAAATCCAGAGAGCAAAATCGAACTATGAAGGGTCTTTCAATACATGGGAAGTGAAATGGCTCGATTCGGAGATACGCTTTGGCTTGAATACTCAAGAATTTCGGCAAGACACGCGCGGAAAGCCCCTTGGTGGGATTTCACCACGCTTCAGCCTCAACACAACCCTAACATCGCTTTCTTCTGACATCTTCGTAGATTGGGTTTTTGTCAGGAGATGTATTGCCAAAGAGCCTACTACTCGATTTGGCCAAAAGATCTGTATGAATTAGGAGGATATCCTAGATGAATAACTTGATAAAAGAAATGGCTTTGATCTCTATTATGATGCTGTCTCTTGGGATATGCTGCGGCTCTGAGTATGCAGAAATAAGAAGTCCTGTAGGAGATGTGAAGGTTGGATCAACATATGAGTGGGGGCCAAAAAAAGCGAACAGTGAGTTCTACGGGTTCTATTACGATATCAATGATGACTTCGGCACTGAATCGATGATTATGACGATCTCCGAAGCCAACGCTCTCGACGGAAGCTCTCGTCCGACCGGTATTCAATATACCACAGAAAAACAGTTGAAGCGCTTCCAACAGAGAGATTGGGGATCTTATGACTGCATTGGATATCTGGGCGAGAAATATTTTGCAGGATATATTGAAAATCAAGATCCAGAGGCTACATCCTATCTAGCATCAGAATCTGAAAGAAAAAACCCGCTTGCCGGTGATCAGCTTACTAGAGTTCTAATCGATGATGATACCGAGAAGACAGTGGCCGCAGGCTCATCAATAGATCTTATGGAGGGCTATGATCTCAAAGTTACGTCTATTGATATGAATAGCAAAAAGATATACTTAGAGCTGGATAAAGACGGTGCACCTGTTGATTCCAAAGTTGTTGTTCCTGAAACAGAGAATTCCAAAGTAAGTGATAGGACCTATTACTACATGAAGGATTCAGGGGACTTCAAAGGTCTGATAACGATAGCAGTTCATTTTAAGAATGCATTTCACGGGTCGGATCGAGATCTTGCCTCAGTGGATGGCGTCTTTCAGCTCTCTGAAAAGCCAGAGTCGGTCAAGACTGGAATGAAATATGACCGGATGAGCATCTCTAAGGTTGATCCCACCTACGGAATGATCACCATGGAAAACCTGGATAATACCATTATTCTGGGCAAAAATATGGATCTTGGACTAATGAGAGGGATCAGATTGAGGACTGCAGACGACAATGTCACCGACGATACTCGTCCCCTAAGATTCTTCATCTACAAAAAAATTACCAAACCAGGATCATATCAGATAAATGGCCGAGCTGAAGATATCATCGACGGACGACAAGTATCCTGGAATTACGACAGCTTCCCAGGATTTTACTATGATCTAGACAATGATCTGGGAAGAGAAGAGCTGGAGATTAGGATCTCCGGTGATTTGGAGGAGGGTGTTTTAAATCCGGGAGACGTGGTCTATAGAGCCACAGCTCAGATTACACCCTTCGACTTCGCGGATTGGGGCAAGTACTACGCAATAGGATTCCTCGGCGAGAAGTACTTTGCAGGATATGTCACAACGCCAGACGAAGATCACACTAGATTCCTTTGGAGTGCTTCAGATAATTCAAATCTGATCTCTTATGACGTTCTCTCAAGAGTCTTGATAGACAAAGAAGAAGATGCTAATACGACTCTTGGAGCTGGTTCTACATATCCTTTGAAAGAGGACTATGAGCTAAGAATAAGGGAGGTAGATGTTGAAGGAAAGAAGGTTTTAGTGGCTCTTTCCAAGAACGGCAGAGAGATCGACCAGTCCGTCGTGGAGTTTGCAGTCAATCCGACCTATAGGTATGAAAAGAATCTGGACGGAGCAGATGAGCTTGTGATCATCGCCGTGCGCTTCAAGGAGCTTCTTTCCAGCCAGGAGATAGACCTAGCAGAGCTTGAGGCCATATGGCAGATCTCGGAAGATGTATTCAAGGTTGGGTCTGGCACGGATCTGAGCAGGGTTATGGCCATAGATTCTGTGAATTCGAATGAGGGACAGATGACCATAGAGGCCAGAAATGAGGAAAGCACGATCCGACTAGGAAAAGATAAGACCGTTTCCTTGATGGCAGATTATTACATAAAGACCGCTGATCAAGAGGATGTAATCCCGAGCAATCCTCTAAGGTTCTTTGTTTTTAGGGGAGTCACTGTGGCAGAGAATGGTGGATTCGTGACCCGTCAGG
>Ga0351889_10288_pt1 | contig 14039 bp, 21 predicted proteins | sample TotcelFGM3001M14_FD_206767 | JGI IMG/M metagenome (GOLD analysis project Ga0351889, IMG submission 206767) | Enriched cells from coal bed in the Powder River Basin, Montana, United States - Total cells FGM rep3 HSBNCT.FGM.300.1.M14 ...
TTCCGGTTCGTGTTGTTCATCGGGCTTTGCTTCGGCTGCTATGCCGCCATCCGTGTGGTGGTGGGCTCCCTGGCCTTCGGCCCCGTAGTGGTGTCGAGCCAAGTCGATCAGTTCTCGGCGGATCTGGGCCGCCGCCAAACCGTAGAACTGACCGGCCGACTCCGGCTTCACCTGGGCCAACGCCCGGTGCAGACGAAGCATGGCGTTTTGCAGCACATCGTCGGTTTCGGACCAGCGGCGAACCCACGGATAATGCCGGAGCATCTTGTGGGCGAGCTTCCGCAGCCGGTCGCAAGTGTGTTCGATGATCTGGCTGCGGTGGTCGGTGTCCCCGATCCGAGCCAGATCAAGCCAATGTTCAAGTCCCGTCGTGTGGCCCATCGTTCTGCCAACCCTGGTGCTACTGGTGTGGTCCCAGTTTACCAGATGACTGGCAGTTCGGTATCCGCCACTGCGGAAGAGCGGAAATGGGACGGTAACCGGCTCACAGATTGTCCGGGTTGGTGTCCGTTTTGAAACCGAAATTAAGAAATGGTCGGGACTTGCACGTCATCTGTCGCCCGGATAACATCGAAGCGTCTGCCTGCACGAGCAGGGGGACGTTTCCATAACGCAGGAGAAAAACCGAACTGGTCCGCCGGGACCACGAATACAACTCGACGACTTGCGAAAGTCAGTTCTGCTTCCACAGAAACCGCCAACCTGGGCCACCCGGCCCTTGAAGATCAGAAGCAGTGCTGGTCTGTCGCCCCCGCCTGGGGGCGTCGGCCATGTGCTGTTCTGATCGCCCCTTGGCGGGGGCCTGTGGAGCGGCCGTGGTGCGGACGCTCCCTTTTTTTGTTGCGTCTACTGCGGCTGCTCCCATCAAGCGGCTCGATTTTCGTGAGCCGGTTTTGCTCCTGGTCTCGCTTACTCAGGTCCAGGGAGATTTGACAGCGAACAGGCAACTAAGTCTGGCGATCCGGCCATAAAGCCGTAACGCTCGGAGAGGACCACCGAATGTCGCAGGAATGGCACTACGCTCACGGCGGCGTGCAGAAAGGCCCGGTCACGGAGCCACAACTGAAGGCCCTGATTGCCTTGGGGCAACTCCTGCCGAACGAACTCGTTTGGCGTGACGGGCTGGCAGAATGGGTAAAGGCCGGTACGGTCAGAGAGCTATTTTCGGCCAAATCAGCACTCCCACCACCGCCGCCGCCCCCAACGCCCAAGCAGCCACCACTACCAGCCTCCACGCAGGTCACGCCAACCAAAGGCCCCATACAGCAAACACAGACCACACGCTCTGCTGATCCGACGACCACCGGCAGTGCTTCAGTCGGGAGTTCCCCGGTCAAGGAATGGTACTACGCCCAGTCCGGCACGCAGATCGGCCCCATCGAGTTCGGAATGTTAAGCCAACTTGTGACGGCTGGGCAGATTCAGCCGACCGACCTCGTGTGGCGCCACGGTATGGAGCAGTGGCGACCAGCGTGTTCCTTCACAAAACTGTGCTGGCCGCAGCCTTCTGAAGAAGAGGAAGGTGACGTGCCTCCACCCCCGCCCCCGAGCGTACCTTCAATACAAGTCCCTTCAGTGAACAACGCAACCATCGACTCCGTGAGACAATACCTCGTTTCGCTCAAGACGTTACGATTCTCGTTTCCGACCAGTCTGTTCAAACCAGCATTATCCTTCGAAAATGGAACGGGCCAGCCGATATTGTGGTTTGCCAAAGACGCCGGCATGATAACACGAGACATGACGCTGTGGGCCGATAGCACACGACGCACACCACTCTTCAGAGTCGTCAAGCAGAAGGGAACCTTTTTCGGTGGGATGTTCTGGACATATCTGGCGAAAACATTGGTTCCTTATCGTTCAAGTTTTTCGCTGGGTGGCACATTCACACGCCCAATGGGCGTGTGATGGCACCAGCACACCGAGTATCAATGCCGAAGCTGGCTCTCAAGATCGCCGCCCTGGTATGCACAGCGGGTGCGGCTCTTTTCGTCATAATGCTGCTCAACCCGAGGCCGCTGTGGAGCCTCCTATCTGTTGGCAATAGTTTCGCTGTGATGGATGGCCCGCAGGAAGTCTGTCTTGTTCACAAGACAGGAACGCCGCTCAATCTGTACTATCAGGTTGATGACCTAACATCCGTTGCTCGGAAACTCGATCCGGCCCTATTGGTTGCGGCGTTGGGAATGGAATCCACGACGGCTCTACTGACGATGTGATCGCCCCGACGTTCGCTCCGAAGAAGCTCAACGAATCCTTGAATCTCATGAAGCGGAAAGACGGCAAGAGAAGCAGTTGGCTCAAACGATAACTGAGGCGAAGCCGCCAGCGACAGCCTCTCTTCCGAAAGGTGACTGGCACCCAAGGAACGTAAGATCTTCCGGTACTTTCAAACAATGGGACAAATCGAAAACCTCAAGGAAGACCCGGATACGTATTACGGAAGGGATCTGGGGCGTTGATGACAATTGTGGTCAGTATACACGGCGAGTTCGACGTGCGTATTCGGCCTACACGCGCAAGCAGGGACTGTGGGCAGCAAGGTGAACGCCACTGTAAACAGCGAATGATCTGGACGAAACTGTTGGAAGCACCGTAAGGACTCTCAATGGCAAGAGAATGGTACTACGCCAAGGGCGGCCAGCAGCACGGCCCTGTGAGTGATCAACAGCTAAAGGAACTTGCCGCCTCCGGCCAGATCCAACCGTCTGACTTCGTATGGTGCGAGGACATGACCGACTGGGCGAAGGCAAGCACAAGCAGGATGGCAACGCACACCCTGACCTCTGTATGATCTACAATGTTCGGGCAGACGAATACTACGAGGCAGGGAAGAGCTACAAGCGGCTGTTCCAGAACATCGAGGGAGCCTGCCAATTCATCGGGGCATTGTGGCCGTCGCTGTAACAGAAAGGACTCGGGTTCACACCTGCACCGTGTTCAGGAGCGTTGGGGGAGTCGGGTCGGGCGGGTCCAACCAAAAGCAGGCTAGGGCCATCATGGAGAGTGAATTGGAAAGCTAGACCACCCGTTGGTGGCGACCGACGTGCTTCGGCGTGGATACGCCTGGGCACGCAGCATCGCTTTGGAGAGGAGCGTCACGTGCTCAAGAACCCTTGGGGTTTACTGAATGACGATCCAGGGAGCCTCGTCCGTGTGGAGGACGTTCCCTCTGGCCTTGCGTGCAACTGCTACTGCCCTACACCGGGTTGCGGGGCACGCTTCATCGCTGTGCATTGCACTCCTCCACGGCAGTCCCACTTCCGCCACTACGAAGCGGATGACTGCGAAGCCTCCTACGAGAGCGCCGTGCATCTCCTCGCAAAGCAGATACTCCAGCGTGAGAAGCGGATCATGTTGCCGTATCTCGATGTGCGGATTTCACGGAGCATAGCCAGGGTTGGGACATTTGGCTTGAAAGAGCGACTGGTAGAACGGCAATTATTCCGATTTGATCGGGCCGAACTTGAAGTCCGAATGAACGAGAGGATTCCCGATATCCTGCTTTGGAAACGAGATAATGACGGGAAGGACCATAGGCTCTTGGTTGAAATCGTGGTCACCCATGACATCTCCGAAGAGAAACTTCAGTGGATTCGGGAAAACGACTTAGCGACGATCAAAGTGTATTTGGGTGGAGTTGATCAAGCGATCACTGAGGAGGATCTGGGACAGGTATTGCTGAAGGGGCGTGCGCCATGGGGTGGCAATGTCGTGTACTGGGCACACCATCCGAAACTCGCCACGATGCAACGTGCGGTGGATGAATTTTACTTGGAAAGCTTGCGAAATGGCACAAATGGACCAAACATGACGTTGAACCAGCGAAAACCGCAGCATAAACCGCCTGTCAATGAGAATAACAACCCGCCGACCTCGCCATCGAACGGTGAGCAACGTAGAACACATTATCGACAACGCAGTCTCTTCGAGTAGCCCCTGACCGTGTTGCCGAGCGTCATGCGTCGAGCCGCCTCGACTACACTGCAAATCACGGTCCTAGATACTCGACGGGCCGATCCGCTCCAAGAACAGCGACACTGGCTCTTGGCGATGGGCGTCGAGAAAGTGGGAGCGACACATTGCTCCGGCGACAAGGCAATCGCCAAAATGAAAGAAGCCTTCGGCGACGGATTCGTCAGGATGGGCGTTGGGCGGGTCATCCAGGTCGGCGAGTGAACAGGGGCGTCTTGTACGAGTGGCGGGAGTAGGCGAACCCGAAGTCAGAAGGGAAAGGTCATGAAGCTGTCAGTTGTCATCCTGCTGCTTTCGGTTGCAACAACGGCCCAGGCCCAAATCACCGCCAAGGGCCTGATCCTGGACCTGGATGCCGACAAAGGCGTCGAGGTCGAGGACGGTGATCGGGTCATCAAATGGACCAATCAGGTCAGCACGTTTGCGGCCAGGGATTTCGTCAAGCGGGACACAGGACGCAAGGAACCCGGCTCGGGCCGTCCGACGCTGAAGAAATCTGTGGCGGCGATTGGCGGTCACGACACGCTGGTGTTCAAACGGCAGGAGTTGGTGAATCACGACGAGGACGCCTTCGACCACCTGCTCACCGGAAATGGCTACACCTGGGTCGCCGTCATCAGCGTGTACGAACAGGTGGTCCAGTTGAAGGATGTCAATTCGTTCTTTGGCAATCTGAAAAACAGCGGCATGTACGAGGGGATCTGGGGCAACGTGACCGATGACAATCGTGTCTGGATCGGGTCACGCAACGGCATCACTTTCGGACGTTGGGACAACAACAATCCCATGGTGCTGGCTCCCAAGCCGCTGGACGAGAACCGGTACTACGTCGTGGCCGGGCGAATGGGGTCAGGCACGGGGGAGGTCCAGATCGAACTCTTCATCAACGAGCCACAGGCGGTGATCACCAAGCCTTTCCCGGTCAACCCCGCAGCCAATTCGTCGAAGCTGGCCATTGGCCAGGAACGTGACGCCATCAACCATCCGGGCCGGGAATCGTTCGATGGGGAACTGGCTCGCTTCCTGATCTACGAGCGTCCGCTGAGCAACGACGAGTTGCAGCAGGATATGGAGTCGCTGAAGAAGATGTATTCGATCCAGTAGGACTTGATTCGCCGGTGGGGACGAAGGAGGGCAATCGCCTGTGCAACAACACGGCCCGTGGCAAATCGTCCAGTCCCAAGATGTCTACCGAGATCCCTGGATCGACGTTCGCAAGGACGACGTGATCCGGCCCGATGGCCAGCCTGGGACACATACGGTTGTGACCATCAAGCCAGGCGTCTGCGTGTTGGCCATGGACGATGAGCAGCACGTCTACTTGACCGAGGAATTCCACTACGGCGTCGGACGCACGACCGTAGAAGCCGTCAGCGGCGGCATCGAACCGGACGAAGAACCCCTGTTGACGGCCAACCGTGAATTGCAGGAAGAACTGGGGATCGAGGCAGACGGCTGGACGGACCTGGGCATCGTCGATCCGTTCACTGCCAACGTCGTGTCGCCGACCCGGCTTTACTTGGCCCGCAAGCTGACTTTCGGCGACCACGCACCGGAAGGAACCGAGCAGATCCGCTGCCTGAAGATGCCGCTGACCGAAGCCGTCCAAAAGGTCATCGACAGCCACATCACGCACGGGCCAAGCTGCGTGCTGATTCTGAAAACGGCGTTGCTGCTGGGCTGAGCACGACGTGGCTTTGATGCCCACGTATTCAGCAAACGATGCCCAGCCTGTAGCCTTTCGAAAACCTGACAAAATGAACGGGCGTCGGTTGGGAAAACCACAAACACAAGAGGAATGGGAACTTGCGGACGGCGTTGCGGCTGTGTTCGGGGCGACGGAACTTTTGGCACATGAAGTGCATCTAATTTCTCAGAAGATCAAGACGGAACGGGTCGAAGTCACACCGCCTTGAACGCTCCCGATTGACAACGATTCACGACACCACTTTTGTGACAGGAGGGCAAGTCAATGCAAGATCCCCCTGGTGGTCAGGAATGAGGAGCGGCTGTTGGTCGTTCCTCCCGTGGCGTGTTTAGTCTATTCACGACCGCTAAACACTGCGAGGCCCCGCTTCACCGGCGGGGTTTTTCATTTCTTGTCATCGGGATCGGGACGTGCCTTCGGTCTGCCACGACCAATCCGGTTTAGCGGCAATGCTCCCGCACCGCAGCCGTGCCCCTCTGGCGATGATCGTCTCAGCGACATGTCCGATTCTTGGCCGCCTTCCCCTCGCCAAGCTGTCGAAGTCCCTGAGCAGCGTCGGTCTCCCGCCACATGACCTCCTGCTTGCGGTTTGTCATGCCCCGGAGTATGCTCAGCCGGTCCGAAAATCAAACGACTTTACAGCTTTGGGAGCGAACAAGATGCAGACCATCCTGCAGGAGGCCACACGGTGGACCAGCACGACGCTTACGCCGTGGCCCGCTGGCTGAGGCGACGGTCGCTAAACGACCGCTACTCGATCCCGCCATGACGGAGAGGGATCGAGAAGCCGCCAATCTGGAAGGCTGGATTATGGGAGTCATGTGAACCCACCGGGCGGGCGGCTGCAACCCGCTTCAAGGACGCCGGAAGGCAAACGAGTGAAAGTCGCACGAATGGCAAAAGAAGCACGGAACGACGGCGAAAGGGATTACCTGTACGACGCCCTCAGCGACTACCTGGAGCATGTGAGGGTGGCCTACCAGCAGCACGAGGACAAACGCCCGATCATGCTTTTCGACATCCAAGAACAACGCATCTACGCCTATGGCTACGAAGGCTTCAAGAGCGAGCTTTCGGCCAGAAACCAAGTGACGCTGGCAGAGCAATACGAGCAGGCACAGAAGTCCGGCAAGATGGTCGTTTTTGTCCGGGACAACGACAACCGCAAGCTGGCGTCGTACCTGATCCACTGCGAATGATTCGTTGAGCGGAAGGTCTACTCACACGGAGGACCCCATGGGATCAATCAGCAAAAAGCTCGGTCGCCGTTTTGCCAAGTGGAGCGGCCAGTTCCGGCAGAGTGCCAGAACCGTCCCGATCCCGAAGGACGTGCGTGACGTAGAAACGCTCGTCAAAGACGGCCACGACCCGCTCCATGCGGTCTACATCTCGGTCCAGAACATCACGTCCGTATTCTCGGAATGCGTCTCGGTGCTTCCCGAATTGGAGCCCTACTACGACGTGGTTGCTGCCGCCGAGGGCGAGTACATGCCCAGCGGGCCGCCCATGAGCCCGTTGACGGGCAGCTACTTCACGACGTGGGCGTTCTTCGATTTCCGGTTCGGCGACGGGCTGGAAACCATCGGGACGTGCCTCCTGGATGTCAGCAACCGATTGGGACTGAACCCTGGTCTGGTCGAGGCCATCCGGCTTTTCCAAGAATCCCGCATGGGCATCTACGAGCACGTCGGCACCCAAGGGGGGCGGGTTCGGCTACGGGAATTGGTGACGGGCAGGGATTTCGACGCCCTTTGCACCAGCGGTTACCGGGGCAAGCCCGGCGAACTGTGGTATGTGCGGCTCTGCCCGCCTCTGGCCGATCTGGTCGAGTACCACGTGACCATCACCACACCTTACGTCCTGACCCAGGTGAACAAGGCCGACTGGACGGCCTACTTGAACCGGGCCATGCTTCAGCTGAAAGACGTGGATGAGGACCATCGGCTGTACGACTTGCTGAAATACGGCCTGGGCGTCCACCACTGGAACGAATTCGTGTTCCAGGGTTACCATCACCATCAATTCGATGCGATCTTTCTGGCGGGCATCCCTGATGTGAAGGGCAGTCTGCCGCATGGATGAAGACTAACAGGAGCATTTTTCATGGCGAGTGAAACCGAAGAACGATGGAAGCGGCTGGCGGCACTGGGGGTGAGGAGCGAAAGCCGGAGCGAAAGCCCCACGCCGGAAGGCGAAGCCCGGATGTCAGCGGTAATTCTGCAACTTGCGGAGCCGTTGCTGAAGCAACATGGCAAGACACCGCAGCGAGTCGAAGCGATCATCATGCTGACCATCGCTGCCTGGAACAAGTCGATGTTCCCGCCTGACAAGCAACCACTCATCGAGAAAGACCTGATCAACAGCTTTGTGCCCAAGGACGGGAATGCCGAGGACGTGGGCGTGGCACTTGAAATCATGGACACGATGGTCGAGCGGCGGGAAAAGCTGTTCCCCGATCTTCACAAGATCATCGTGGACTACAAATGCACCATTTCCGGTGGTCGCCTCACGTTGGAAGTGAGTTCAGCCCCGATACCGAAACTAGCTTGAGGCAAGGACATGCCAGAGAACGATACCCCCATCAGCAAAGCACAGGCACTCAAGCAGTTTCTTACCGAGCATCCTGATGCGTCCCCAAGGGAGGCTGGCGAAGCCCTGGTCGCCCAGGGCTTCCAGATCACATCAGCCTACGTGTCCGTTGTGCAGGCCAAGTTGGAAGCGGCGAGGCGAAGCGGCGACGGCGTGAACGATCTGTTGCTGACGCTCGGCAAAGCCCAGGTCGATGCGATGTTTCGTCGGCAAAACGATTATCCGGTGGACGATTCCGAGTTTCTGCCGTTGGTCGAAGCCGTCCTGACCGCTTTCAAGACGGCTGGCATCGACCAGGATGTCGTTGAAGCGGTCTGGGAATATGCCTTTCACGGTTACGATCGAGCCTGCAAGGAAGCAGCCCCGGAATCAACGACAGCAGACAACAGGCGGCTCATGCAGAGCTACCTGCTGGGCAAACCCCGCAAGAATCGGAAGCGGTGATGGGCCATGAGGCTATGGAGTGACAATCTGAAACTCGGCAAAGGCTCGGCCTTTGTTAAGCGGGATCTGCGACTGTTGCCGCTCACCGAGGCCGAGTTTGAGGCGGATTTCTGGTTCGATGCCGAATCCTCCACGAAACGCCGTGAAGTGTGGACGGGGATGGTCATCGAACGGGAATCCGGGGCGGTGCTGGCGATGAGAAACGTTGAATGGCCGCCCCCCACGGTCAATGATCTGGCCAACTTCCTCGGCCATGCCATGTTGCGACCGTTGACCGCAGGTGATCGCCAGCGGCCTCGGAGAGTCCACCTCCGTGATCGACCCCAATGGCCGGAATTGTTTCCGCACTTGCAGCAGCTTGGCATCGAGGTTGTACTGGCCGATGAATTGCCGTGGTTTGACGAGGCGGTTGTGGAATTTCTACAGCACAGACGACATGCGTCCCCAAAGCTGCTGGACGAAGAACAGATCCGTGAAGATCTGAGGTGTCCCTTCCCACCACGAAAACCAACGAGCATTGATGCTGCGTTGGCTTTGATGCACTGGACGGACGACCTGCTGAAGGCGGGCTACGCATCGGCCCGGAAAGGAACCCCGGCAGCCTTTGATCCGATGTCCACCGTGACCATCCATCTGACCGACGAGGAACTACAGTTGATTCTGACCGACACGTATGTAGCCCGAACGAAGAAGCTCCGGCCACAACTGGAGTCAATGGTTGGGTTGCAGCGGGATATCGAACTGTCGGTTCACGAATGGGGGCGGCTGGTCTGCTCGTTGTGTGCAGCCGGAGAGGGAGCCCGTGCCCGCAAACGGGCGATGACGCTTGCGGGTAGGATCGCCCGGTCACTGGCCGGGGCGGTCGGATTCGAGGGGCCGCCGTCGAAAAAGTAGCAAAGGAGCCGCCATGACCGATTCCACCCTCGACTTCTTCGACACGCTCGCCAAGATCCTGCTGCGGTGCTGGATCTTTGGATTCGTGCTGCTGTTCATCTGGCTCGGGGCCTTCATGAGCGGAGCCGTGTACAAGCTGCACGGACCACTGATGGAGCTGTCCAACCACGATCTGAACGTCATCCACTACTGCGGCATGGCCTTTGCCAAGCTGGTCGTGATCCTGTTCTTCTTCTTTCCGTGGGCGGCGATCCGGTTGGTGTTGAGGAGGCCGAAGGGCTGACGGCTACATCTCGAACAAAATCGCCGGTCCCGGATAGGTGACCGTCCCCTCCACGACCTTCGCACCTGGCGTCAGCTTGTGCGGCTTGACTTCACCGGTGGGCAAAATGTGCAGCACCGTCACGCCGTTGGCCAGCAGGTGATCACAGAGAATCGCCGGTGGCAGTGCCGGTAGTCGCCTTCGGCACACATGATGGCAGTCCGGCGGTCCCCGGCGATCGCCAACAGCTTTGCCACGCCCTGCTGGAACTCGTCCGAAGCCATGTAGTCGGCGTAGTTGCGGAAGCTTTCATCTTCCACGCCCCGATTCGGGGACGGCGGATCGACCTGGGTTCGGCTGCGATGACCACCCAGGGCGTCCAGCCAGTGGTATTCGATGTCTTCGTCGGCCAGCGATGCCGACAAGCTTTCCTTGTTGAAGTGGGGATGCCTGCGGGAACCGGGGGAACTGCGGATATCCGCCAGGGCTTCGATCCCGTGCGTCTGTAGCAGCCAGAGGAACCTGCCCAGCGGATGGCTGCTGTGGCCGATGGTTAAGATTTGGAGTTGGTCGGGCATGGCGTCCATGAAGACAGGATACCTGGCCCTGCGGTTGCGATGTAGCGGTGGGGGCTGTTCTGTGGATCAACGTGGCCTCGTCCTGTAGAATCGAGCGAGGGCGAACGCCGTGGTAACATGTCCAGCCCCGAACGAACGAAATGTCGAAGGTCCAGCGGGGGAGGGAAGATGCCATGTCAGACAGCGTGAACAAGTCGGAGGAAGCATTTCGGGAACTAGTCCGAGTTCTGGAGGTGGCTGTTCGAGCAGGGGCCAATTCCGTGGAATTGGAACCGGAAGACGAAGACTTGACGGTGGTCCACTACTTCGGCAGCAGGGGCCAAGTGGAGGGGCCAATTCGCAACGAATTGAAGCAGGCCGTGCTGGCGGAAATCGTCAGCCGAGCCGATCTTGCCGGGAAGCCCAAAGGCGAGATGCGGCTGAGCCTGCTCGGAACGGAGTACAAGGTGGTGGTCGATAAGCGTGAAAGTTTTGACGAGTCATCCTTCAACCTCACGCTGAAAAAGACTAGCCGGAGAGGGACGTAAGCAGGAATATCTGGAGTCAACCAATCATGAAACGTGCAATCGCAGGCTGGGTCGCCGTTATTTTGTTCGGAGCTTTTCGGGTCACCACCGCCGCCTCGTCGCTGCAACAGTCGAGTGAAGACCAACTACCGTCAGCGTCCCCCGGCCAGACTTGGAAGCTGGTCTGGCAGGACGAATTCGACGGCGAAAAACTCGACACCACCAAGTGGACGCCCCGGCCCGATGGCAAACGCAAGGGCGGTTGGTGGAGCCAAAAGGCAGTTGGTCTGGACGGCAAAGGAAACCTCGTCATCAGGACGTTCATGGACGGGGACAAGCCCACGGACGGCTGCATCACGACCCAGGGCAAGTTCGAGCATAGCTTCGGCTACTACGTTGCCCGCATCCAACTCCAAAGCCAACCGGGACACTGGTCGGCGTTTTGGATCACAGGGCCGGGGGTCGGCAAGGTCGGTAACGACGCTCGTGACGGCTGCGAAATCGACATCATGGAAAAACCGTGGCTGGACGAGCGGGTTCAGCACACTTTCCACTGGGACGGCTACGGCAAGGACCACAAGTCCGAGGGCCACGTCGTCAAGGTGCTGGGCGTCATGAAAGGATTCCACACGTTCGGCCTGTTGTGGCTGCCGGACGAGTACATTTTCTACGTGGACGGCAAAGAGACGTGGCGAAGCAAGGCGGGCGGCGTCTGCCAGGTGCCGCAGTACATGTTGCTCAGCGACGAAATCGGCACGTGGGCGGGCGACATCGCCAAGGCGAAGTTGCCGGACCAATTCCTGGTCGATTACGTGCGGGTGTACGACTTGGTGGAGGCGAAGTAGCTTGCCGTTGGCGAGTCCCAATCTTCCCCAATCCATACGAAAGAGAACCAGCAAGATGCGGTGGCGACGACGACACGACTGGCCTGACCGGCCCGCAAGGCCCAAAGTCCGACGTTTGTCGGCTGACGAGCGGGACAAGTATCTGAGCGGTATGATTCGAGTTATTGAACGCTCGCCGGTGCTTTCGGCACTAAACTTCGAGGTCCATGCCCTCCGTGGCCGCTTCTATTTTGAACGGTGCTATCGGGACGACGACGGCAACCTGTTGGGCAAGGGCATCGTGGGCCGCATCACACCGCTGGCAGATTCAGCGGCCAGCCTACTTCTGGAGGTCGAATACCGCCAGGGAAGCTGGTCCAAAATCGCCCAAGGATCGGTGCTGAAGGTCATGAAGGCCATTACGGATGACACTCAGGGTACGTTCCACGGCCTTGGCTCGTTGAATAAGTCGTTGCGAAAGGCAGGCAAGGGATTGCAGCGGTTACCGGTTAAGAAGCGGCGGAATGGGATGTTCGTTTTTTCGGAAAATGGAGGACCATGCACTGCTCAGGAAGCCCTGTTTCACTACTTCGGCCTACCCGTCGATGTCATCGCTCGGCCACGGACGTGGTATTGGTACCATCGAAAGCCGCACATCCTCGAAGTCTCTCGTGACCGGCGACGTGTGCTGGTGCGTTTTTCGACATCAAGTTTGTCCGGCGAGTTTGGCGGAACCTGCTTGTACATTTGCCGGGAAGGCAGGTGGGGGGCGTTCACCATCAGGCCGAGCGAAAGCGACGACATTGCTTCCGCTGAACGATGGCTAGAAATGAGGAAATGGCGGCAGTGGACATGAGGGCGACGGATTCGGTCGCCGTGGTAGTGGGCTGAGCGGATTCTGCGGCCAAGATGGAAGTGACGGGCTGGGGCCGAACGATGCTCTGCGAGCTTTGCCAATGCGAGGAAGCCTACAACTTCCACCACTTTATTCCCCGGACGCTGCATTCGAACAAGTGGTTCAAGCGACGTTACACCCGGCAGGAAATGCAGCAAGGCATGGAGGTCTGCAAGCCGTGTCACTCGGCCATCCACGACCTGATCCCCGACGAGAAAAAGTTAGGACGTGACTACAACACCAGGGAGAAACTGCTTGCCCATCCCCAGTTGCAGGGCTTTGTCCAGTGGAAGCGGGAGAAAGGGCGAACCAAGCCGAAGCGGAAAAGGAAGGACTCGGCGTGAAGGCTGGCCTGTTGACGTTGATGCGGCCCTCCGGCTCACACCGACCTCCGAATGACACAGAACCAGGCCATGGGACCACCGTCGCTGAACCGGGCGTCTTTCAAATCAGGTCGGGCCTCGAATCGTGCTTCCCGGATCGACTCCACCTGCCAGTCCTGGGCGAAGGCGTCGTGGAGTTCCTGGCGTGACACTCGGCGTGGGCCTTGGCCGGGCGGTTCCTGGTCGCTGAAACAGCACAGGAACAACCTGCCTCCAGGTTTGACGGCACTTGCCAGGGCCGTGACGTAACGTGCTCGGTCAGCATCCGAGAGAACGTGGAACAGTCCGCAGTCGATCACCGAGTCGAATTGTTCCGGGATCTCGCCGAGGGCCAAGGCGTCCATCACGAGGAAGGTTGTTTGCAGTCCCCGCCGCTGGGCCTTCTGGCGGGCCTCAACAATCGGCTTTTCGAGGAAATCGATGCCGGTGACTTTGTGGCCACGTTCGGCAAAGAACAGGGCGTTGTCGCCCGTGCCGCAGCCCGCATCCAGAATCGAGCCGGTGATCTGATCCGCCGCCTGCACGAACACTGGTTGCGGCCTGCCGATGTCCCAGGGTGGTTGGCCTGCGTAGGCTTCTTGGAATCGTTCTTTGCCGGTGGACTCCGAGGCCATGTCGTTCTTCCTTCGATTCTGTGGGCACGTGCTGCCGGATCGGACCAGACGGTTCCATGGCATTGTAGCCAGCATGGCGAGTGCCGCCACCGCCTTGGTCCGTGACTGAATGGTTTCGCAGCCATCAGCGAGGCGGTAGGATGGTGGCTGTGATCTTGATGTCCCCTGGAGGAATCGCACATGGCAAACTTCATCCCAAAACCAACAATTATCGAAGCGGCAGGACAACCGCCCAAGTCCATCGAGGAATTCATCGGCCTGGTCAATTCCGGCACGGCAGCGTTGAGCATCGCCCGCATGAAGAGCCCGTGTGGTTGGCTGGAGCCTGGTCAGACCCCGGAATTCGACGAATACACGGTCGTCCTGC
>Ga0351889_10268_pt2 | contig 13862 bp, 10 predicted proteins | sample TotcelFGM3001M14_FD_206767 | JGI IMG/M metagenome (GOLD analysis project Ga0351889, IMG submission 206767) | Enriched cells from coal bed in the Powder River Basin, Montana, United States - Total cells FGM rep3 HSBNCT.FGM.300.1.M14 ...
TTTTTGTTTGGGGGGCGTGTTATAAAAATTTTTTTTGGCCCCACCTGGGGGGGCGGGGGGTTTCCACTCCCCATCCAAAAAATTTTATTTTTTACCCCCCGACCCCAAATCCGCCCCAGCACCGAATCTTTTAGTCTGCAGCCTAAAGGCTGAACTCCAACATCTGCCTAATCCGCCGGTAGGTTCTTGAACCGGCCCTCGGCTTCCCAGCGCCGACCGGCGATATGAACCATCAACATCAGAAACGCCAAAATCGCCAGGACGAACAACAGCGACGCGAGAGCCACCGGATTGTTGCCTATTTTTTCGACGTAGCCCGTTTCGTGCGCGTAGACACGCCATTCTGACGCCGCCAGCCGGAGGACGTACAGCACGCTTCGATCGCGGCCGCGAATTTGCCAATCCGCGTTTTTTTGACCGCTGCGGCTGAGCGTCGCGTCCGCGGGAACTTCCCGCCCCTGGGCGACGAACTGGCTGCGGAGGGCCGCGGGAATCGCTCCTTCGGCAAGCTCGTCTGCAGATACTCCGCCGACGTTAAACGCCAGCTTATCATGGCTGGGCAAGTTGATGAAGCAGAACCCGGTGAAGATGGCCAGTAAATAGATCGGCACCACCCACTTCAACATCAATTGCACCACCCACGGCACGCGGATGTTTGCTCCTTGGTGGATCTCCTGATCCCCGCGTTTCGGTCCCAACGCCCAGCCGTATAGGCAGGCCTGAACAAAGGCCAACACGAGAATCAGCACGCTGCCGACCCAAAAGTCGAACGTGTCCAGGGCAACCAGCCCTTCGGAGAAATACAGTACGAAACCGCAACCCAACGCGGACAAGATGCCCAGGATCGCCACCGAGGCGTGCCGTTTGAGCCCGAATCCTTCTTCCAAAAATGCGATCACCGGCTGCAGCATCGAGATACTGCTGGTCACCGCCGCCAAAAACAACATAAAGAACCACAGGCCCCCGACCACTTGCCCTGCCGGCATTCGGGCGAATACGTTGGGCAAGGCGTTAAAGCCCAAGGAAAACGAAGAACCGGTGAAATCGCCGGCCGCCAGTCCCAGAAAGATGAACGCGGCGGGCAACGTGATCAGTCCGCCCAAGCAGACTTCAAAAAACTCGTTCATGCTGCACGACGTCAGGCCGCTCAACGCCACATCGTCCTTTTTCGTGAGATAGCTGGCATAGTTGATGATGATCCCAAATCCGACCGACAGGCTGAAAAAAATCTGTCCCGAAGCGGCCAGCCAAGTCGCCGGGTTTAACAGGGCTGCAGGCTTCGGATTCCACATGAATCCCAAGCCGCCCAAAACCGACTGCTCCGGCTTGGCCGGGTCCGGCGTGCCCAATGTCAACACCCGGACCAGCACGATGATGCCCAGCACCAGCATCAGCGGCATGGCGACTTTGCAAAAGGTTTCGATCCCCTTGCTGACGCCTCGATAGATCAGGACAAAATTGAACACGAACACAGCCAGCAGCAGCCAAGTGCCGCGAACGCCACCCTCTTGGTAGACCACGCCATTTCGTTCGATGCCCACAAACTTGCTAAAGAATGCCGTCGGATTTTCACCAAGCGTCTGATCGCCGAGCAGGTAGGTGAGGGCATAGCCCAGACACCATGACTCGATCAAGACGTAATACATATAGATCACCAGCGGAATCACCAGCGCCAAGCCGCCGAGGTACTTGGCCAGACGATGCCGCCAGATGACGGTGAAAATCGCCGGTGCCGAATTGCAGCCGCGGGCGCCGGCGTAGCGGCCCATCGTCCATTCCGCCCAGCACATGGGAATGCCCAGGATCAACAGCGAAATGAAGTACGGCAGCATGAACGCACCGCCGCCGTTCTGCGCCGCCGTACCCGGAAAACGCAAGAAATTACCAAGTCCCACCGCCGACCCGGCGACGGCCAGAATCACGCCGATTCGCGAGCCCCATTGTTCGCGGCTTCGTTGTTCCTTCACAGGTGAGCCTCCTTTCGGCAGTTGACGCGGTCCCAGTATAACGCCATTTGCCCCGGCGAGAAACCGCGGGCGGAAGTCCGGAACAAAAAGAAAGGAACGTCTCCGTCAGGGGGCACCGTGCCGGCACTCCGGCCCTTGACAAGCGGACGCATTCCCCGGTATGTTCACGGGTAACACGGGGGCAGAGTTCGGAAACGAAGCGTCGTGAAGGCCAAGTCGGGTGCCATCGGAGACGAATCGAGGGCCACGGCTTCGGCCGCACTTGCCGGAAAGGACCGCCGTCGTGAGGATTGCGTTGATCACGCTCAGCGACCAGGGCGCTCGACTCGCCGAGCGTCTCGCCGCCCGCTTGGCCCCCCAACTTGGCGCCGTGGAAGCGTTTGTCTATGACGCGGTGGGCGAGTTTCCGGCGGCGACGCGGTTCGTCCGCTTGCTGGATTTGACGCGGGAGGTTTTTTCGCGGTTCGACGGTTTGGTATTCATCGCGCCCGCCGGAGCCGTCGTGCGGGCCGTCGCCGGGTGCCTGGAGCACAAGACCGTGGATCCGGCGGTGGTGGTCGTCGACGTGGGCGGACGGTGGGCGGTCAGCTTGTTGAGCGGACACGAAGGCGGCGCCAACGACTTGGCGCTGACGGTGGCCAACCTGCTGGATGCCGAACCGGTCATCACCACGACCAGCGAGGCGGCCAAGGATCTGATCATCGGTGTTGGCTGTCGGCGCGGGGTGGCGTGCGAGGCGGTCGTCGCGGCTGTCTGCGAAGCCCTGACCCGGGCCAGCCGTTCGTTGGACCAAGTGCGGATGTTGGCCACGGCCGATATCAAAGCGGACGAAGCCGGTTTGATCGCCGCAGCCCGCCAGCTGGGACTGCCGGTGCGATTCATTTCGTCCGCGGCAATCCGCCAGACGCCGCGGGCCTTTCAGACTTCGGCGCTAGTTCAAGAAAAAGTTGACTTGCCTGCCGTGGCGGAACCTGCCGCCCTGCTGGCCGGAAGGAGGACGCAACTATTACTGCCCAGACAAATACTGCACGGCCTGACAGTGGCGATCGCCCAGGAAAACTGTACGTCGTAGGGTTCGGACCCGGCGGAACGCAGCACCGCACGCTGGCGGCGATCGAGGCCGTTCGGCACAGCCGCGTGGTGGTCGGTTACGCCCGCTACTTGGAGGCCATCGCGGATCTGACGGCTGGCAAGGAACTGGTGTCCTCCGGGATGACCCAGGAGGTCGAGCGGTGCCGCTGCGCCTTGCAGCGGGCGGCGGAGGGCAACGTCGTGACGCTCGTCTCGTCGGGCGATCCGGGCATCTATGGTATGGCCGGGCTGGCCTTGGAATTGGCGGCGGCCGAACAGATCCGCGTGCCCATCCAGATCGTCCCCGGCGTCACGGCCGCCAGCGCCGCCGCCGCCGTCTTGGGAGCGCCGCTGATGCTGGACTTTGCCGCCATCAGCCTGAGCGATTTGCTCGTGCCGTGGGAGACGATCCGCCGCCGGTTACAGGCGGTCGCCGCGGCGGATCTGGTGGTCGCGTTGTACAATCCGCGGAGCAAAAAGCGTGTCCGGCACCTGGAAGAAGCCGCGGCGATTTTCCGCGCCGCGCGGACGGACCAGACTCCGGTCGGGATCGTGACGGCGGCAGGCCAAAAGGACCAGCACGTGGTGACGACCGACCTGGCGCGACTGCTGGAACAGGACGTCGACATGCGTAGTGTCGTGATCGTCGGCAACAGCACCACGCGGTGGATCGACGGCCGCATGGTCACCTCGCGAGGGTACGACGTATGATCTTGCTGCTGGGCGGTACGGCCGACACGAAACCGCTGGCCCGGCGACTGGCCGCTGCGGGGCGGCGCGTGCTCATATCGACCGCGACCGACATCCCGCTGGACGTCGGCGGCGACGCGGGAATCCAGCGGCGGTGCGGGCCGCTGGACGACGCGAGCCTGATCGAACTTGTCCGTCAACACGGGATTCGCACCATCGTCGACGCCACGCATCCGTACGCCGCGGCCATTCGCGAGCGGGCGCGCCGGATTGCGGCGGAGTTGGCGATTCGCTGCGTGACGCTGGTGCGGCCGGCGGTGATTGCTCCGGACGAAGCGAACGTCGAATTTGCGGACGACCACCGTGAGGCCGCGCGCCGGGCGTTTGCACATGGCCGCGCGGTACTGTTGACCACGGGCTCGAAGAATCTCGCGCCCTATGCGGCACAGGCCGCAGCGACGGGCCTGCCGCTGGTCGTCCGTGTCCTGGATCATCCCGATTCGCTGGCCGCGTGCCGCCGCGCGGGTCTAGCCGACCACCAGATCTTGGCTGGACGCGGCCCGTTCACCGTCGAGCGAAACCACCAGGATCTGTGCCGGTTCGGCATCGGTGTCCTGGTGACCAAGGACAGCGGCCACGCCGGCGGTACGCGAGAAAAGCTCGCTGCCGCCCGCCTAGCATCCTGCCGCATCGTCGTCCTCCGCCGTCCGGTCGCGGACGACGCGAATGCGTTTTCGGACATTGACGGCCTGATCGCCGCGCTGCTCGATCCTGAAACAGGGCGATCATGCAGCGCACTCGAAATGAGCGGACCGCGAGTTCAGAACTCCTGACACACGGAGCCGCCGAGATGAGCGGTTGTCTGGCGTTCAGCCGGATACCACCGAGTACGAAAACGAACGCCGCGCCGCGCTCAGATCCTCGCCGCTTGCCGGCGAGAGTTTCAGGCTGGTGTCAACCCATCGTCGTCTGAATGACCTCGTGTGCAGCTTGGTCAACGAACAATCCCGGACCTGGATCTGCTGCAACCAAGTCTGACCTCGGCGGGCCCCCCGCGAAGCGATTTCTATGGCAAAAAAATGAAGGGCAAAAAAATGAAGCAACGCGATGAACATGTCCGCCCCGCGGCATCATTTTTTTGCCCCAGATGTTTTTGCCCGTGTTCATCATTTCCTCATGGAGAACTGCTGCCTCCACAATGCTATACTCAAGCAAGATCCATTGGCTTCCACATGCCAGACTGGCCGGCGCCCGCAGCGGGCGTCGATCGACCAAACCACGGCTTTTCTTTACGACACGACCGAAGGAGTCCCCATGAGCACCATTCGTATCTCGCGCCGCAAACCGCTGAATGCTCGCATCGGCGTGTTTGGCGTGGGATTTCACGCATACTGGCCCCAGTTCGACGGGTTATTGGAGGAATTGCTCGGCAAGTTGGGCGTGTTCATCGAGAAACTCCGGCCCCTCGAGGTGGAGGTCGTCGATTTCGGTATGGTGGACGACGCCGAGTCGGCGTACGCATTGCTGCCGCGTCTTAAGGCGGCGGATTTGGATCTCGTGTTCTGCGACATGCTGACCTATGCCACCTCGGCCTCGTTCGGCGCGATCGCCCGGGGCTTGGACGTGCCGCTCGTGCTGGTCGCCCTCCAGCCTCGTGCTGCGTTGGACTATTCCCGCGCGTCAACCTACATGCAACTGTGTAACGACGACTTCTGTTCCGTCCCCGAATTCACGGGCGTCGCCGTCCGCATGGGCCGCCGCCCGCCGCCGGTGATCTTGGGCATGCTGCACGACGATCCACAGGCCGAGGCGGAGATCCGCCTATGGTGTCAAATCGCCAAGGTGCTCCATGACCTGCCGCGAGCCCGCATCGGGCATTTCGGGCATCCGATCGAGCACATGTTGGATATGCAAACCGACCAAACCGCCCTGACCGCCGCCTTTGGCTGTCACGTCGTGCAGACCGAAGCCGACGATCTGTTGCGGCTGGAGCGGACGGTGACCGAGTCGGAGATCGAGGAGAAGAAACGGCAGATCTTGGACTTGTTCGACACCCCGGATCCGGTCTCCGATCCGGTGACGACGAAATTGACGGAGGCGGACCTGCACGTGGCCGCGCGGGTAGCCGTCGCGCTGGACAAGTTCGTCGCCGAAAAACGGCTGGACGGTCTGGCCTATTACTATGCCGGCGAGGAAGGCAGTCCGTTGCGGCAGTTGGTCACCAACTTGATCGTCGGCAACTCGCTGCTGACCGCCGCCGGATTTCCGATGTGCGGCGAGTCGGATCTGAAGACGTGCATCGCGATGTTGATCATGGACCGACTGGACATCGGCGGCAGTTTTGCCGAGTTCCATCCGATCGACTTTCGCGAGGGCTTCGTGCTGGTCGGCCACGACGGGCCGCACCACCTGAATATCGCCGAGGGCAAGCCCGTGTTGCGGAGTCTGCTGAAGTACCACGGCAAACCGGGCAGCGGCGCCAGCGTGGAATTCAAGATCAAGGAAGGACCGATCACGATGCTGAGCATCGGCATCACACGGGACGGCCGATTCAAGTTCGTGATCGCCGAAGGCGAAAGCGTCCACGGGCCGATCCCCCCCACAGGCAACACCAACACCCGCGGCTATTTTCAGCCGGACGTGCGCACGTTCCTCAAACGCTGGGTGGCGGAAGGACCGACGCATCATTTCGCGTTGGGCGTGGGCCACCATGCCCAGACGCTGAGCACGTTGGCCGAGATCCTGAACGTCGAAGCGGCCGTGGTGACGGCATGAGGTCCGCACGGGAACGCGATCCTGCGCAGAACCCGTATCGCAGCCCGCAGTGTCTGGACGAGACACCGTCCGGCGGGCCGCGGCGGCAGCGTTCCCGCGATCTGGTCCAAGCCGGCCTATTTTTGGGCCTCGCCCACGGGGCCGCGGCGGGGGCGGCGGTGACGGTCTGCCTGGAGTTCGTCGCGCATCTGATCGAACTGGCGGCGGGGCGCCAAATGGGTGCCGCAATCGACGGTCTGGACACCGCGATTACCTCGTTGGTTGCGGTCGCCATGTTTGGGGCCCTCGTGGGGGCGGCGTCAGGAGCAAATCTCGGTTTCCTGCAGGGCGTCTGGACCGCCCGTTCGTCAGCCGGCGGCGTCACACCGCTGATCCGGCGGGCTGCGTTCTGCTGGGCGTTGGTCGCGGTGGCTTGGTGTTTCCTGATCGACCTGCAGATGGTCTCCCGCGGCCCGCGTTGGATGATGTACTTGGCGCTGCTGGCGGCGCCGTCGGCCGCCGGAATCGCCGGCGCCCAAGTGGCGTCCAAACTAGCTCGCTTGTATCCCGCGGCAGAGCGTTTGGCGCAATCAGAGGGACAGAGCGATACCAGGAATTCATGATCTGGCCTCCGTGATTCTGCTTCCATGATCCTGTTAACATGATTCGATCAACCGCTCGTTTTGCGCCGTAACAGACCTTCCACGTACATCTCCCTTGCTTACGTTCGGGCTAGGCGAAATGGTTCAGACGTGTTAGAACACGGCGATAATCCATCGAAACCCGAAGCTGACTGGCATGGACGTTTTCTCGCACCCTCCCGATACGATTGATCTGCTGGCGGCACTGACGCCGGCCCAGCGCGAAGCGGCTGCGCACTTGGACGGGCCGCTGCTGATCTTGGCCGGGCCCGGCAGCGGCAAGACACGCGTCGTCACGCACCGCGTGGCCAACCTGTTGCTGCACGGCGTCCCGCCTGGTCAGATCCTGGCGCTGACCTTTACCAACAAGGCGGCCGACGAGATGCGGCAGCGGGTCGAGCGGCTGACGCAGCACCGGGGCGTCTGGATGGGCACCTTCCACTCCTTCTGCGCCCGTCTGTTGCGCCGGTACTCGCCGTTGGTCGGGCTGCATGAAAACTATACGATCTACGATTCGGACGACAGCCGGCGCGTGCTCAAGGCGGTGCTGGGCGAAAGCGAAATCGCCCTCACCCACACGTCGCCGGACGCGATTGCCCACGCCATCAGCTGGGCCAAGAACAGCCTGGTGACGGCCGAACAGTACGTAGCTCGCCCCAACAGCACGATCGGGGCCCTGGTGGCGCGGGTCTATCCCGAGTACCAACAGCGGCTGATCGCGTCCAACGCCTGCGATTTCGATGATCTGTTGCTGCACGTGGCCACGCTGTTGCGTCAAGAGCCCGAACTGCGCGCCCAACTCGACGCCCGTTTCCGCTACATTCTGGTGGACGAGTACCAGGATACGAACTTGGCCCAATACGCGATCGTGCGGGCGTTGTCCATCGACTTTCCCAATCTGGCCGTCACGGGCGATCCCGACCAGTCGATCTACGGCTGGCGCGGCGCGAACCTGAGCAACATCCTCGAATTCGAGAAGGATTATACGCAAGTCAAAGTCGTGCGGCTGGAGCAGAATTTCCGCAGCACGCCGAATATCCTTCGCGTCGCGGACCACTTGATTTCGTTCAACGTGCGGCGGAAACCCAAGCGGCTGTTCACGGACAATCCGTCCGGAGCGCCGGTCCGGCTGTCGGTCTATCCGACAGGCCAGGAAGAAGCCGATGGAATTGCCGAACAGATCACTGCCGAGCTTCGCGCCGGCCGCCGCACGCCCCGCGACTTCGCCGTCTTCTACCGGATCAACGCCTTGTCCCGGCTGGTCGAACACGCCTTGCGGCTGCAAGGCATCCCGTACCAGATCGTCAACGGGTTGGAATTCTATCAGCGCAAGGAAATCAAGGATGTGCTGGCCTATCTGCACCTGATCAACAATCCTCAGAACGATCTGGCCTTGCTGCGGATTATCAACACGCCGACGCGCGGGATCGGCGCCAAGACCCTCGAGCGGTTGCGCGAATACGCCCGCCGCCAGCGTCTGACGTTGCTGGACGCCGCGCGGCGAAGCGGGTTGATCGAGTCGATTCCGAAACGCACCGCGACCCAGATCGCCAAATTCGTCGGGGCGTATGACCGGATGAGCTTGCACGCCGGCAGTCCCCTGTTCGACGCGCTGACGTGCGTGCTGCAGGAGTCGAAGTACTGCGAATGGCTGCGAGATTCGGGCACCGAAGAAGACCAAGAGCGTTTGGCCAATGTGGAAGAATTGCTGAGTGCCGCCGCGGAGTTCGATCGCCAGCATCCGGAGACGGAGCAAGCACTGGAAGTGTTCCTGGAACAGGCGGCCTTGGTCGCCGACACGGACGCGCTCCAAACGGAGCAGGAGCGGGTGACGCTGATGACGTTGCACGCCGCCAAGGGTTTGGAGTTTCCGGTCGTGTATATCGTCGCCGCCGAGCACGGCCTGCTGCCGCACGAGCGCAGCGTGGAAGACCCGGACAAGTTCGAAGAGGAGCGGCGGCTGCTGTTCGTGGGAATCACCCGGGCGAAGCAAGAGCTGCAGGTGAGTTGTGCCCAGTACCGCGCCTTTCGCGGGGACCGCCGTCCGACCATTCCCAGCCAGTTCCTGATGGAGTTGCCGCGCGAGGAACTGACCTACAGCGAGCCGGCTGGCTACGATCTCGATGACGGCGGCATCGACGACGCCTGCGATCTCGACGATGACGGCGGTGAAGACTTCGACGGCTGTGCGGACGAAGGCGCCCCGTCGCACCGCCGCAGCGGCGCCGTCTGGTCGGACGAAGATTTCGTGCAAGACGCACCGAGCGAATACGACGAGGATGCGGGCGATGCGAGCGCTCGGAATCGCGGCCGACGGGGTGCCAGCGGAAGCGGCGGCCACGGCCAAGGATTTATGCCGGGGATGACGGTTTGGCATCCCGATTACGGCACCGGCCTCGTCACGGCGGTCAGCGGCAGCGGCCTGAAACGCACCGCCCAAGTCCGCTTCGGCCGGGACGGAGACGTCAAGCATTTCCTCCTAGCTCACAGCCCCCTGGAGCCGGTGCCGGAGTAAGAAATCTCGCCCATGTCAGAAGTTCTGCCCGGCGTGCCGCAATTGCCTGAACCCGTATTACGGAGAATCCTCCTCCGGCTGGGCGAGGAAGCGGTAGCCGGCGTCACGAATGGTCAGGAAGTGCCGGGGACGAGACGGATCGGGCTCGAACGTTTTGCGCAGCCGGCGGATGAATTGATCGGGGGCTCGGGTGCTCACGCTGCTGGGCATTCCCCAGACACGCTCGAGCAATTCGGCGCGGGGGATGACGCGGCCTTCGTGCTCGACGAAATACCGCAGCAGGGTAATCTCCAGCTGCGTCAAGCGAACCGGCTCGCCCGCCACCGTGACCTCGAAGGTATCGAAATCTACCCGCACGTCGCCGAACGCAATCGTGCGTCCGCGGGCCGGCGGAGGCTGCTGAATCCGGCTGTGGTACGTCAGCAAATTGCGGATCCGGCTGAGGAACTCGTCCAGGTCGAACGGTTTGGTCAGGTATTGGTTGGCGCCCACGTCAAAGCCGCGGGTGCGATCTTCGCTCAACGTCCGCGCACTCAAGATCAGGATCGGCAAGCTGACGTCCTTGGCCCGCACGGCTTCACAGACCGCATAGCCGCTCATTCCCGGCAACATCAAGTCCAGGACGATCAGATCGATATCCGGATGTTCTTCCAACGCCAGCAAGGCTGCCGGGCCATCGCCGACGGCCGTGACGCGATAGCCCTCGGCCACCAGGTTGAACCGGATGCCCGTGGCCAAGTGCTGTTCGTCCTCGACGATCAGGATATGCGCCTGACGCTGGTTCGGCATGAGTTCCTCACGCAACTGGTAATTCCACCTCGAACACCGTGCCCGGTCCCGGTTCACGGCTGCGGATGCGAATCCGCCCACGCAGCCGACGTACCAACGTGTGGGCAATATGCAGGCCCAGTCCCGTCCCGGGCTTGTCCCGTTCCAACTCGGCACCCAACCGCACGAAGCGGCCGAATACCTGATGCCGGAACCGCGGCGGGATTCCCCGGCCGTTGTCTGCAATCCGCACCACGACGGTGCCCGCATCACCTCGTTCCGCAGTGACTGCCACCTCCGGCACGGCCCCCGCATACTTGACCGCGTTGTCCAGCAGATTGCGGAAGATCAGCGCCAGATCGGCCGGCCGCGCTTGGACACAGCACGGCTGAAGATCAAAACGAATCACGTCCAACGAAATACGGTAGCTCGTGCAAACCGTGTCGGCGCACTGCTGCAACAATTGCGTCACGTCCACTTCTTCGACGTTTCCCTCGCCGTCGATCGATTCGAGTCGCCCGGCGTCCAGGACCTGGTTGATCAGGTGGTCCAGCCGTTCGACATCTTCCAGCATCACGCGGTAGAACTCCGCGCGTTCGACCTCGCTGACTTGCCGCCGGCTGAGCGTCTGCAAATACAGTTTCATCGACGAGATGGGCGATTTCAACTCGTGCGTGACGCTGTCAATGAAATTGGATTGCTGACGGTTCAAGTTGATCGCCTTGATCGACAGCACCAGGTACAGGATGACCCCCACCAGGAGCATCACGATAAACGTCGTGCCGACGGTTAGCAGCACCCAGTACCAACCGGCGAAGCGGCCCGCCTTGAGCGCGCCGAATACGGCGAGCAGGACCCAGCCCACCGTGAGCACCACCAGCAGCGTGATCATCACGATGGCCAAAATAATCGGTAATCGGAGCGAACGTCGGGAAATCATAAGACCTGCATTGTACCGCAGCCTGGGATGATCGCCAGAGCGGGCAAAGACGTCAGCGGCCGGTGCCGCGCGCGAACGCCTGCGACCGCTGGTTGACTCCCCGCTCCGATCCCTTCTCGCTCTGAACGTTTGCCGCGGAACCTGCCCCGCGCAACTTTTACTCAGCTATTACCTAGCGCAAACCAAGTCCGCAAGCCTTTTTGGGCGACAATCCTTAAGATCAAAAGTGGCGTCGAAGCATGCGTTTGTGTCGTACCCCAGTCGGCACGCGGCAGACGCCAGGCGGGCAGATACGCCGTCCCGCGAAACCGAAACCGAGAAACCCCCTTAGCTTATTAGATCGGGAGGATCGCCACGATGAGTACCGCTTGCCTGGAAATCGCCACGGTTCGTCCCGTCGAATCCCCGCGGCACCCTTCCGGTTCCCGGACCCGTATCCTGCTCAGCAGCGTTTTTGGCCCTTATGCTCAGGACGACGACTACGGCTCGCGGGTAATGAACCCGATGGAACTGTACCACAACCAGGTGACGCGGACGCAAGGTCCCTTCTCGCTGCGGATGTTTCATCGCAGTTGGGGACTTATGCTGATCCAGGCGAATATCCAGGCTCCCTGCACCGTGCTCGATTTCCCAACGCTGGACCGCTTTGTCGAGGAACTTCGCCGCCACACCTACGACGTCGTGGGCATTTCGTCGATCGTGTCCAACCAGTTGAAGGTGCGGAAGATGTGCGAACTGGTTCGCCGCTATCAACCTCAGGCCAAGATCGTGGTCGGCGGCCACATCGCCAATATGCCCGACTTGGACGAACGGATCGACGCAGACTGCATCGTCCAGGGCGACGGCGTGCGTTGGATGCGGCAGTTCCTGGGCGAAGACGCACAGCAACCGATCCGGCACCCGCTGATCGTGTCCGGCCACGGATGCCGCAGTGCGGGCGTCGCCCTCAGTTCCCATCCGGAGGACATTGCGGCCACCTTGATCCCGTCCGTCGGCTGTCCACTGGGCTGCAACTTCTGTTCGACCTCGGCCATGTTCGGCGGCAAAGGCCGGTTCATCGACTTTTACCACACGGGAGACGAACTGTTCGAAGTGATGTGCCAGTTGGAACAGTCGATGGGCGTGCGGTCATTTTTCGCGATGGACGAGAATTTTTTGTTCCACCGGCGCCGCGCGTTGCGTTTGCTGGAACTGATGCAGCAGCACGACAAAGCGTGGGCGCTGTACGTCTTCAGCTCGGCCAACGTGCTGCGGTCGTATTCTCTGGAGCAGTTGGTCGGATTGGGCATCTCCTGGGTGTGGATGGGCCTCGAAGGCGAGAACAGCCGCTACCCCAAGCTGCACGGAACCGACACCGTGGCCTTGGTGCGGCAACTGCAATCCCACGGCATCAAGATTCTGGGCTCGACGATCATCGGCTTGGAACACCACACGCCGGAGAATATCGATGAAGTCATCGCCCGCGCCGTGCGTCACGACACTGATTTTCACCAGTTCATGTTGTACACTCCGCTTCCCGGCACGCCGCTCCATGCGGAACTGACCGAACAGGGCCTGATGAAAAACGAGGACGAATACCACGTCGGCGACATCCACGGCCAGCTGATCATGAATTACCGCCATCCCCATCTGAGCGACGCCCAGACGGCCGAATACATGGTCCGCGCCTTTGGCGCCGATTTTGCGGCCAATGGCCCAAGCACGATGCGAATCGCGCGCACGACCTTGGCCGGTTGGAAACGGTACAAGGATCATCCGGATCCCCGTATTCGCCGCCGCTTTCGCTGGGAAGGTCGCGAGTTGGGCACGGCGCTCGCCGCGCTGGTGAACGCCTCGCGCCGATATTTTGATCCCCACCCGGCACTCCGCGCCAAGACGTCTTCCCTGCTCGCGGAACTGTACCAAGAGTTCGGCTGGAAAGCCCGCTTGTACGGTTCCCTTGGCGGACGCTGGCTGTTGAGCCGCATCCGCCGGGAAGAGAAAAGCCTAGCGGCCGGGTGGACCTACGAACCGCCGACTTTTTACGAACGCAACGCCGCCGTCACCGACAATTCGGCGGCGATGTTGTGCCTCTGCACGCAACCGGCCGAGATGCTCGTGGGCACCGCCACCCCTTGAGCCGCCGACCTTCCGTCACAGGATCAGCATCGCGTCGCCGTAGCTGTAGAACCGATAGCCCCGCTCGATCGCCTCGTCGTAAGCGCGGCGAATAAGCTCGTCGCCGCCGAACGTGCGAACCAGAATCAACAGCGTGCTTTTGGGCAAGTGAAAATTGGTCAACAGAGCGCCGACCGCGCGAAATTCGTACGGCGGCCGGATGAACAAGTCGGTTTCTCCTTGCCACGATTGCAGTTGTCCGGAAGACGAGGCCGTCTCCAAGGTGCGAACGACCGTGGTTCCCACGGCGATGATCCGGCCGCCGGCAGCGCGGATGGCGTGCAGTCGAGCCACAACCGGAGCGTCGACGCAAGCCCATTCGGCGTGCATCGGATGCTCGTCCAGTGAAGCCGCAGAAA
>Ga0351889_10293_pt1 | contig 13633 bp, 10 predicted proteins | sample TotcelFGM3001M14_FD_206767 | JGI IMG/M metagenome (GOLD analysis project Ga0351889, IMG submission 206767) | Enriched cells from coal bed in the Powder River Basin, Montana, United States - Total cells FGM rep3 HSBNCT.FGM.300.1.M14 ...
CTATAGCTGAGCTTATGTTCATTGACTTTCTTACAGTAGGTATGGACCAGCTTGTCAACCAGGCTGCCAAGATGAGATACATGTTTGGTGGAAAGATCAATATTCCGATGGTGCTGAGGGTTCCTGCAGGCGGAGGAATATCCGCTGCAGCACAGCATTCACAGTCCCTTGAAGCATGGGTCACCCACATACCGGGCCTTAAGGTGGTCTATCCTTCAACTCCACAGGATGCTCTTGGCCTTATGCTTGCAGCCATAGATGATGATGACCCTGTGGTCATGATCGAGAACAAAGTGCTGTATGGATCTTCTGGTGAGGTTTCAAGCTTTGAGCCGATTCCTCTTGGTAAAGGAGATATAAAGAGAGCCGGAAAGGACCTGACCATAGTCGCATACGGGAGAATGGTCACTGAGGCACTTGCAGCTGCTGAAGTGCTTGCAAAGGAAGGCATCGAATGTGAAGTTGTCGACCCGAGGTCACTTTATCCCTTTGACAAGGCACTAATCGGTGAGTCTGTAGGAAAGACCCACAAGGCGCTGGTAGTAACTGAAGAAGCCAAGAGAGGCGGATACGGCGGAGAGATTTCTGCGATAATCTCTGAAGAGTTCTTTGACTCGCTGGATGCTCCTGTAGTAAGAGTTGGAGCGCTTAACGCACCTATTCCTTTCTCACCTCCTCTTGAGCAGTATGTTCTTCCAAATTCCAAGGATATTGTTGCTGCAGCCAAGAAAATGTTTTAACTGTATTGCAGGGAAGGCTCAGGCCTTCCCTGTTCCAGAAAGGATGATTGAGATGGCGTCCATAGGCATCATTGCAAATCCGGCTTCAGGCAAGGATATAAGGAGACTGGTATCGTATGCCACTGTCTTCGACAACAATGAGAAACTGAATATAGTGAAAAGAATAGTCCTCGCTGCGCAGGGAATGGGTATTGAGGACATCTGGTTCATGCCGGACTCCTTTCAGACAGGATATAAGGTAATTGACGATCTGTCCTGCGAAATGGTACTTACAGCCAGGTGTAGGATTCTTGAAATGAATATAAGCGCATCTGCCCAGGATTCGACGGATGCTGCGGCCCTGATTGGTTGATGCGTCTCCGAAGAAGCACACTACGACCTTGTCAGTTCCCTGATATTTTGCAGATAGTCCGGCTCCTACTGCGATATTTTGACCAGCTCCGACAATACCGTTTGCTCCAAGTATTCCCTTTGTAGCATCAGCAATGTGCATCGAGCCGCCCTTGCCTTTGCAGTATCCGGTGGCTTTTCCATAGAGCTCAGCCATCATGTACTTGAGCTCGCCGCCCTTTGCCACTATGTGGCCATGACCTCTGTGCGTGGATGTGATGTAGTCGTCTGTCCTCAGCTGCTGACATGTGCCGGCCGCTACTGCCTCTTCCCCGATGTACAGGTGGACGAATCCCGGGATCTTCCCCTCTGCGAAGAGATCCATAGCCTTGGTCTCAAACTCTCGGATCTTCTTCATTGTGACGTACATGTCACGGATGGTTTCCTTGTTTACCATTGAATGTTCCTCCTTTAATTTGTTTGATTGAACTCAAGTGATACCTACTTCCACACACGCTATCGCAGCTTCTATGCTGTCATCTTTGTCCCCGAACCTCGGGAGGTATATCCCAGGGACGTTCAGGCCGCCATGGACCGCCTTGACTATTACCTCTCCAACCGGCAGGCAATTCTTTATACCCTCCACATCTATAAGTTCCGGCTTCGTCACGGCCACTGTCACCTTTACCCTGATCCCCTTGTCAAGGTCGTCGATATGCAGAACTTCCTGCAAGCCGCAAAGGCAGCTTTTTGATATCGCATCCTTAACAGCCTTTCGCGCTGCATTGTTGACGTCTTGTCCATGAAAGTCCATTCCTATTCCGAACTCGATGATATATCTCTCCAATAAAACCTCCCTCCTTCCTTTTTTCCCATGAACACCTTCTATATAGCATCTTCCATGCCAATCATAAGTTATCCGAATCATTTGACAATTAGTCATCAGATTGCCCTGAATTTGACCAATAATTAATTATTGACTGCTTAAAAAAACAATCCGGAAAATCTGATAATAATTCAGATTTTCCGGATTCTCACTTTTGAGACTAACAGTCTCAATTTCAAAATTATCTCACATATGAGATTAAGACAACCGTCCTGATGCTTCCTTCGGGCTAATCCCGAATTTTTTGAGTCTCCTGTACATGGATGCCCTGCTTATACCAAGCTTTTCTGCTGCCAGACATACATCACCTCCGCAGTCTTTCAGTACTGTCTCGACGTTCTTGCCTTCAAGCTCCTCAAGAGTACCATTGAATATCCTTGCCTGCTGAGGAGTGCTCTTAGGGACATCTATCGAGTCGAAATAAGAGGATGCATCAGTAAGTATATTCCCGGCTCCAGTATAGAAGGCCCTTTCGATGCAATTTTGGAGCTCCCTCACGTTCCCCGGCCAGTAATGGCCTTCAAGTTCCCTTAAGAAGCGTCCATCCATTGCCTTGCTTATTTCAGGATACCTCTGGTTGAAGTGCTCAAGGAATTTCTCCGCACAATAAGCAATGTCCTTTTTCCTCTCCCTTAGCGGCGGTATGGTCAGCTTAAGCACATTGAACCTGAAGTACAGGTCCTCCCTGAAGTTCCTAGCCGCCACCTCATCCTTAAGGTTGCGGTTAGTGGCTACGATTATCCTTATGTCCAGCTTCTTCTCATACTTTCCCCCAAGGCGCTGCACACACCTTGACTGGACTATCCTTAGAAGCTTTGGCTGGAACTCGAGAGGCATCTCCCCAATCTCGTCAAGGAATATTGTCCCGCCATCAGCAAGCTCGAATTTACCCGGCTTGCCTTCCTTCAAGGCACCAGTGAAGGCCCCCTTTTCATAGCCGAAAAGTTCACTTTCCACAAGATCTCTGGGTATCGATGCACAGTTTATGGTTATGAACGGAGCGTCAGCCCTTGCGCTGGCATTGTGTATCGCCTGTGCGAAAAGCTCCTTTCCAGTGCCGCTTTCACCTTCAATCAATATGTTCCCATCGTACTTCGAGTATTTCTGTGCCATCTGGATCACCCTTTTCATGACCGGATCCGTGGCGTAAATGTCATCAAACGTATAGGTTGCATGGTTTCCAGTCACCTTGTTGACCGTCTTCAGAAGCTGCTCCTGCCTCATCATTGAAACGGAATAACCGATGGTGCTTCTCTCAAAGATTATCGGTGAAATGCTGGCGCTCATCTGATAGGTCATACTGCCCAGAATAAGCTTGCAGTCGTTCCTCACATGCCTCTTTCCCTGCGAGCTCTTTTCAGACGCTACCCACGGCATGTCGGGCATCAGGCTCCTGAAATCAATCCCCGAAAGCTCCGAAAGACCCATGAAGAGTATGTTCTCCGCTGCCTTGTTCATCCAGACGCTCCTGAAGGATTCATCAAGTATGACGATTCCGTCAGACGAGCTGTCGAGAGCCGTCCTCATAAGACCGGTCGTATGCCTTTGAAGAATCTGGTTCTCGATTCCAAAGGCCGCGGCAGCAACTATTCCGAGTGAATGAGAGTTTGCCATGGATGCGTCACCAGAAATATTAAGACACCCAACTACCTCACCGTTCAATCCATGTATTGGTGATGCCGAACAGGTCCATTTGTGGTGGGTGATGCAGTAATGCTCAGCTCCCGCCATCTGAATCTGCACATCCTGGTCCAATGCTACACCAATGGCATTTGTACCAACAGCATCATCGTTCCACAGCATTCCTACTTCGAAATGCATCTCATGGGCCATCCTGTTGACAGCTTCATCTCCGATCGTCTCAAGGATGTAGCCACAGCTGTCGGTGAGAACTAGAAGGAAATGGGACCCGCTTACTATGTCGAAGAGATTCCTCATTATCGGACCTGCGATGTCAATCAGCCACTGGTTCTCTTCTCGTATGCTCCTCAGGAGCTCCGGATCAGTCTTTCTGCCCATGCCGCCATAGGGATCGACCTTTTTCTTGCTGCATTTCATCCAGCTTAAGGCAACGTTCCTGTTGACTCCAGGGCCGATAGCACCTTTGTAAATGAATTCTTCCCAAAGTCTCTTTTTCTCATCGAGGTCCAAATGTCTCACTCCTCCTCTAAACGTTTTCATGTCATCCACTTGAATTTTATCACGAATTTGAGACAAAATCAGTATTTTTTGGAAATTTCAGACCATTCAATATCCAAGTTAACACCAAGTTGGTATAATGATAATGTAAAACAAGGAGGTTGGAAAATGGCAGGACTATTCGATTCGGGGATGATAGGAAAGACAAAGATAAGGAACAGACTCATTATGCCGGCTGTCGCCACGTGCTACAGCGATAATGGGTATGTAACAGAAGACCTTTTAAACTACCACAGCAGACTTGCAGAAGGCGGCGCAGGTGCAATCATCGTTGAAGCCGCATTCCCATGGAAGGGTATTGCTTACGGAAGTGGAGCGCTCGGAATCTGGGATGACTCAACGATAGATGGACTGAAGACTTTGGCAGAAACCATCAAATCTGCAGGAGCTGCCGCCATACTTCAGCTCGGACATAACGGTCCTCAGGGATCAGGTGAAATTGTTTCACCATCGGGCATACCGTACATGAGGGACACCTCCCCAAGGATACTGACAATACCAGAAATCATTGAAATCGAAGATGGCTTCACAGCTGCTGCTGAAAGAGCTAAAAAGGCAGGCTTTGACGGAGTTGAACTCCACGCAGCCCATCTCTACCTTCTAAGCTGCTTCCTGTCTCCTTACATGAACAAAAGGACTGACATCTACGGAACCGATGCCGAAGGAAGGTCAAGGATAGTATGTGAGACGATAAGGAAGATCAAGGAAAGGTGCGGTGAAGACTACACCGTCAGCGCAAGGATAAACGCAAGGGATGGCATGGAAGGCGGTATGGACAGAGATGAGCTTAAGGCTGTAGTCGGATACCTTGAGAAATCAGGAGTCGACGTCATAAACCTGTCGTCAAATGACATACCATTCGCGGCCCAGCTCAAGAGATGCACCGTTGGCTCAGTTTCAATACCAAGAGCCGATACTGAGCAGGGAATCTTTTCGGGATATGCAGCTGAAGTTAAGGAGTACGCAAAGGTACCGGTAATAGCAGTCGGCAAGATCACAGACAAGGATTTTGCCGAGAGTCTAATTGCTGAAGGCTCAGCAGATTTCATAGCCATGGCAAGACCAATGATAGCTGACCCGAATCTTCCTAACAAGTTCAAGTCAGGAGAGGAAATCAACAATTGCATCTACTGCAACGCATGCATCGGAGCAGTAGCAAGGAACAGAAGGATGGTATGCACGGTAAACCCTGACATCAAATAGGATATTGGAATGAGTAAAAGATAGACATCAGTACGGTGTCTATCTTTTCTTTTGACCATTATAGTTATTATTGACTAATTCCTAACATTTCCGGTTCAATATTTCAAGTCTTAGTAAAGAAGCTATAAAAAAGCCCCTTTGATAAACATTGCATAGCTTGAGCTATACCAATGTCTACCAAAGAGGATACAATCCACGATAGGGATTAAATCACATAAACTTGAATTTATTGTTAGTACAAACCGCCATTCACATGAATGAGCTGACCTGTAACATAGGCTGACTCTGGTGATGCTAAAAATAACACAACATTAGCCACATCTCTGGGTGTGCCCATTCTTTGAAGTGGAATTCTGCTTATCATGTTCTGTTTAACATTGTCTGGAATTGTCTCTGTCATTGGTGTAGCAATTACTCCAGGTGCAATTGCATTAACTCTTACATTCTTTCTGGCATATTCAAGCGACAGGGTTTTAGTAAGCCCAATGACCGCGGCTTTGCTTGCCGAGTAATTTGCCTGACCAATATTACCCTTAACTCCTGCTAATGATGAAAAGTTAATTATGGCTCCTTCTCCAGGCACTTCCATAAGTTTTACTGCAGCCTTCGAGCACAGGAATGTTCCGGTTAAATTAACTGCAATTACCTTATTCCATTGATCCAGTGTCATTTTTGATGAAATCGCATCCCTTGTAATACCTGCATTATTCACAAGAATATCAAGTTTCCCGAATTCAGTTTTGACTTTATCAAAAAGCTGATTTACTTGGTCCTCATTTGATATATCGGCACTTGCACAAATAGCTTTCCTTCCAAGATTGCTTATTTTCTTGAAAATTTCATCTTCCTCTGAAATGCCAACATCATTCAAGACTACGTCAGCTCCATTTTCAGCCAATGATAGAGCAATCTCGTAACCAATTCCTTGTTTGCTCCCTGTTACCAATGCAACTTTTCCAGTAAAATTCATAATTTTTCCTCCTTAATATGATGAATTACATTACCCCAAATGTAGCCAAAATTGCTGCTATTATTACAGTGATTCCTCCTAAGAGAATACCGATGATTCCATAATGCTTATATGCACTTTTGTGATCCAATTTTGTTATTACAAAAGTGTTAATAACGCCTGAACAGTGAGGAGTCAGAGACAAGTTACTAGCCATTGTGGTCAATCTGTGTATTACCTCAGGATGGATTCCCATCGCCAAGTATTTATCAGCAAAACTATCGAAAGCAACTGTCAGACCTCCTGTTGAGGATCCCATAATTAAAGTCGGTACGATTACAGATATGAGCATCTTTGCTGTATCAGGAACTGGCAGGTTAAACAGGCCCGTGCTTATAACCTGGAAACCTGGTACTGATGCAACTACTCCTCCAAATGCAGCTGCAGCTGCGAGTGCAACAAGTGGAGCTATCGACGAGCTAAAACCATCATTAATTGACTTCTGGATATTCGCAAATTCCTTTCTGAACAATACAAACAATACTAATACTGCACATGTCAGCGCAATTTCCGGAGCCTTCTTGAACCCATTCATAACAACTACAGGTGTCAGAAGTGGTATCAGGCATTTCCACATCGGATGTATTTCGCCTTCTGTTTTCCCTAGATTAACCTGATCAATCAAAGTACCGGTTGGAAAAAAGCCTTCTCCTTCCTTTTCGGTTTGTCTGATGGCATATTTTATGTAAGCCATACCAAGCATAAGCATGATAGCTGCAGATATCAAACCTAGTACTGGCGCAGCCATCGGAGTTGTGCCAAGGTACTTTATCGGGATAAGGTTTTGCACCTGTGGTGATCCTGGGATCATTGACAAGGTTATTGTAGCTGATCCGAGCAATCCACATCCATAGAGGTGCCACGGGACATTCAGCTCCTTGTATAGTTCTTTTGCTATGGCTACGATTGTAAATGTTAAAACGAACAGGCTTATACCTGAATAGGTGAGAACAGCATTAAGAGTAACTATTGACATTATTGCTAGGAATTTGTTGTTATTCTTGCTCTTCTTCGCGAAATTAGCAAACGTTACCGCAATTGAACGTGCTAGTCCTGTATCTGAGGCGAACTTGCCCAGCAATGCGCTCAATGAGAAAAGTAAGAAATAGCTTTTTACAACACCTGCAAATTTAGGCATAAATGCACTTGTTATTACTCCAAGCACATCCTGTCCGGACAGCAGGATTACAATGGCTGCAGCAACAGGAGCTACTACTATGACGCTGTAGTTCTTGTATACCAGGTAAATGAATACGACTAATCCCAACAAAATTCCTAAAAGACTCATTTATATTCTCCCCCTAATTTCAACTTTTGCCCTTAACAATACTGGTCTGAATCATATCATTTATTTTTGCTTCATCATACCCCAAGCTCCTCAGGACTTCACTTGTATTTTCACCCAATAATGGTCCTCTCGTGTATTCAGGAGTACCGAGATTGTCTGATTGAAGCGCAGGTCTTGGCAACATTGCTTTTTCCCCATTAGAAAATTCAAACTCAGACATGAAGTTATTCACAACAGCTTGTTCGCTTTCGGCGATTTCTTTAAAATGCTTAAGTCTGTCATGAACAATATCTGCTTCTGTAAGGAGTTTTACCCATTCAGCTGATGTTTTTGTTTCAAATCTCTCTTCAAGTATTTTCACAAGTGTTTTTCTATTTTCAGGATCCAGCAGAGCAGCCTTGTTGATAAATCTTGGATCATGAGCAAGCTCGTCGACACCAACTACTTTGCAAAGTGATGGAAAATACCTCTCGTATTCGAGTATGGAAGTCATTATCCATTCACCATCCTTAGTCTTATAAGGTATGGCTACTGGATTTCCCTCGTATCTTGTTCTTGGATATTTATAGCCATACTTCTTCTGGGCAATTGTGTTCATAAAGCCCATAAACCATACTGCTGCTCCGAACAGTGACACAGTTACCCTGTCGCCCATTCCTGTTTTTTCCCTATTCAGGAGAGCAGCCATTACACCACCAAACAGTGTAGTGCCACAGGAAATATCGCCTAGTGCAGCAGGTGTACCTACTGGATATGACCCTGGTCCGTCAATTGACAGGTCAGCCAGAAATCCGCCGCTCGCCCAAAATGCTACGGTATCAAAGCCAGGATTGTTGACCTCAGGTCCCTTATCACCAAAACCAGTGATTATTGCATATACCAGTCTGGGATATTTAAGTTTCAGTGTTTCATAATCCAATCCAATTTTCCCCAGGGCTTTAATTCTATTATTGGTCAGAAAAACATCTGCATCAGCTATCAGATCATGCATAACCTTTATTCCAGCTTCTGTTTTCAGGTTAATGACTATGCTCTTTTTACCAGCATTTGCCATGTCAAACAGTGGATTTTCCTCATCGGTGGCTGGCACATCAAGACCCTTGCCAAATACCCTGAATACGTCACCGTTATCAGACTCAACCTTGATGACATCAGCTCCCCAGTCGGCTAACATCCTTCCGCACGCTGGCGCAGCAACATAAGTCGATAATTCTATTACTTTTATACCATTAAGTGGCTTATTGTTGTTCATAATGATTTCTTCCTCCTTTTCTATCCGTAAAAGCCATTAGGCTTGATATTTGAAATGGCCATTAGCTACCGTGCTTAGAAAAATAAGTCCCAGTGCTATGGCCATTTTTTTACTGCTATTGGTATTATATATTCATTAGTATCTTAACCTGTGTATCTTTCATATAAAACAGCCATTCCCTGACCACCGCCGATACACATAGTAACAATTCCGTACTGGTGCTTTTCTCTTTCCATTTCATAAAGCAGCTTAGTAGCCAGAATACAACCTGTTCCTCCAAGAGGATGGCCCAAAGCGATAGCTCCACCATTTGGGTTAACCTTGTTGATGTCGATTTTAAGATCCTTTATGCAAGGTAAGGATTGTCCGGCAAATGCCTCATTAAGCTCAACTACTCCGATATCATCGATAGTAAGTCCAGTCCTCTCCAACAGCTTTGTCACTGCAGGGACAGGACCATAGCCCATTATGTCAGGATGGCAACCGGCTGTTGCATATGACTTAACGTAAGCTAATGGCTTTATTCCTAGCGATATGGCTTTTTCTTCTGACATTAATACTAGTGAAGCAGCACCATCTGCGCGTGGACAAGCGTTACCTGCGGTCGTTACACCACCATTAAAGAGTGGCTTAAGCTTTGTCATAGTCTCCAGAGATGCATCATATCTAACCGACTCATCAGTATCTACTACTACAGAACCTTTTTTGCTCTTTACTTCTATCGGAAATATTTCATCTTTAAATACACCTGCTTTGATTGCTTTGGCAGCTCTCTGATGAGACATGAGTGCAAATTCATCGCACTGTTCTCTGGAAATATTGTGCATAGCTGCCAGCTTATCTGCTGTCTGTGGCATTGTAATATTGCTTATTTCTGGTGGTGCCAAAAAGGATCCTACGTATGTTGGAGGAGCCCAGGAATATTCAGTTGTCTTATTCATCTGATACGGATTTAGAGTCATGTGCTCAACACCGCATGCAACATATATATCGCCAGCTCCATATGCAATGCTCATTGCAGCAATGGCCACTGCCTGCGAACCTGAACCACACTGCCTGTCAACAGTTGTGGCTGAGGATTCGAATGGTAATCCAGCGCGCAATGCAGCAACTCTTGCATGGTTGCCATGGGGACCATGTATATTTCCCATTATGACATCCTCGACATCTTCAGGCTTTATTCCAGCCCTCCTTATTGATTCCCTTATAACTTCAGCTGCCAGCACATCAGATGGTGTATTCTTCCACTGGCCAAGGTGCTTTCCTACTGCTGTTCTAACTGCAGATACAACTACTACTTTTTTCATCATTATCATTCCTCTCTATCTAATCGTAAAATGTATTACTCGTATGTATAGAAACCCTTACCCGTCTTTTTGCCGAGATGACCGTTTTTAACCAGTTCCACCAACAGCGCAGGAGGCTTATCCTGTTCTTTCCCGGATTTTTCATACTTAGCCTGGCGAATAGATAGGATTGTATCCAGCCCAGCCAGGTCTAGTGTCCTAAATGGTCCCATTGCATGGCCCAATCCCTTTTCTGCACCCAGATCAATATCCTGAGGTGTAGCGTAGCCATTTTCAACCAGGAACCATGCAGTATTAGTAATGCCTGCAAGTATATTATTGACAATAAACCCATCAATTTCTTTCTGTACCAGTATTGGAGTTTTTCCTGTAGCTTTTGCAAATTCCATCAATGCCTCAAGAGTATCAGGACTGGATACTGGGGATTTAATAACTTCAACTAGCTGCATATGTACGGCTGGGTTGAAGTAATGGATATTAGCCACCTTCTCCGGTCTTTTGGTAGCTGCTGCAAGGGCTGATGGCACAAAAGTGCTCGAGTTGCTGGCAAAAATCGTGTGAGCTGGAGTAATCAGGTCAAGCTTAGCAAATAGTTCCCTTTTTACCTCCAGATTTTCAATGATCGCCTCGATAACCAGATCAACATCCTTAACAGCATCTTCTAGAGAACTTACTGTGTGAAAGTTTTTCTTTATTTCATCAGCTTTCTCACTTGTCATCTTCCCCTTAGCCACACGACCATCAATGTATTCATTGCTCCACGCAAGTGCCTTATCAAGGGCTTCTGAGAAAGTGTCGGTCAGATTTGTCTCAATGCCATAAATTGCACAATTCAGGGCAATATGTTTTCCCATCGTACCTGCTCCGATAACAGTAACCTTTTTAATTGAATTTCCGCTCATTTTTATCCTCCTAAAATTTTAATTTTGAATTATCACTAATAAAAGTTATAGGATATACCTACGTCTTTCATAAAGTTTACATATTATATGTTCGTATGATTCAAATAATACATCTATTATCCAATCTTCTTTCCTTCTAGAATGTCAGTCCCAAAGTCACAAGAATACATGCAATTATAGTGACTACCAGGGTTATTACAACAGAAATCATAAAGTTGTTAATATATGCATCTTTGTAACTCAGCTTCGACATATAGAACGAATTTGCCAATGCCGGGCTATGAGGAAGGGTGTCAAGACCAATAGATGAAATCGCGCTTAATCTGTGCAAGGCTGCTGGAGCAATACCAGTTGCTATAAACTTATTTGCCAATATATCCAATGTCATACGCAATCCGGTAGAAGATGACGCTGAAAATGCAGCGGCAACGTTTACTGATACTGCAACCTGAAACGCTGGACTTCCTGGAACCTTATCGAGTGCAGCCAATATCAACTGAAACCCGCTCACAGAAGCTACCATTCCACCGAAACCAGATGCAGCAGCCAAAGCAACGATTGCCTGATTTGCATTTGATACCGCTGTATAAATCGCGGGTTTGATTTTTTGCCACTGCTTAACAGGATTAAATAAAATGTATGATGCAATCGTACCGCTCAATAACGCTGCTACTGGTGAAGCATCGAACACATTAAGAACAACAAACAGAACAATGGATGGTAAGAGACACTTCCATAATGGCATATCAACTTTTGCTACATCGTTCCTGCTATCCCATGTTCTAAGAAGCGCAGTACCTGAAGGCTCGAATCCCTCACCAGTTTTTTCACATTTCTTCACTTGATAATTGATCCACAATACTGCAAGAATTATTGTAATGATGGAGCAGACAATTCCCAACACAGGAGCTGCTTTGGCATCTGTACCAAAATATTCCATGGGTATGAGATTTGTAAGTTGCGGTGATCCAGGAAGCATAGCAACTGTGAAAGTTGACGATCCAATCGCACCACATGTATATAGTTTCCAGGGTATATTTAGCTCCGTGAATAAGTCTTTCGCTATGTACAAGACCGTGAACACTACTACGAATACACTGATTCCCCCATACGTGAAGATGGCATACATAACACCTATGCTTAAAACTGCCATCAATTTTTCATGTTTTGGCCACATCCTTGCCAACCTGGCCAGCTTGAAAGCTATTGCACTAGCCGCTCCAGTATCACCTAATGACTTTGCAAATAATGCACTGAAAAAAAACAGTAGGAAGTATGCTTTGTAAACTCCTGCAAATTTTGTAGCCCATACATTTGATAAAGATTCGATAATGCCGACACCAGAGAAAAGTGCAATTAGTGCCACGCATACCAGGCTTACTGCTGCAATGTGATACCCTCTGAAGATTCCGATTACAAAGATAACGGTCGCGATTACTATACCCAACAAACTTACTATTTCAGGATTCATTTTGTCCCCCTTACAATTTAGTAAACAAGTAACAGCATTTCGTACTTAGACTAATCTTGCGAGTCAAGTAGACCCATGTACATAAATATCAAAATTGATTAATTTATACTATTTTAGATACGTTAAGCAATATATCCTCTGCTTCTGTCATTATTGACTCAATAATATCAGTTGAAGTGCGTTCTTCATGCATCATTCCGATTATTTGCCCAGCTGCCACTGAGCCATTCTGCACATCACCCTCCAGTAGACCCATCTTATATTTTCCCAACCCCATTTGCATCAGCTCACCGATCGTAGCTCCATCGATTTCCCTCTTCAGGTAAGCTTCAGTAAAGTTATTTTTAATCCCTCTAAAACCATGATTGCGAGTTTGTCCTGTCATTATCGTAGAAGTATCATCACTTTTCATAATCAGTTGCTTTACTGCTTGATTGACCTCACATTCCTTTGCTAGAAGAAATGCAGTACCCATCTGAATACCTGAAGCCCCCATAATCAATGCTGCAGCTAGACCTCTTCCATCTGCGAATCCACCTGCTACGATAACGGGAATCTTCTTGATTTCCGGTAGAACCATACTCATCAGAGCCATTGTTGTGGTCTGGCCGATGTGACCGCCAGCTTCCATTCCCTCAAGAACTAAAGCATCTGCTCCTAGTCCTTCCATACGTCTTGCCATCTTTAGGTTTGGGACTACTGCAATAACCTTAATCCCAGAATTTTTGAAATCATCAAAATACACACGGGGATCACCACCCCCAATAGTTACAAAATCTGGTTTCTCTTCAACAATCACTCTGGCTTGTTCAGCAGTATTGGGTGCCCCCATCTGCAAATTCACCCCGAAAGGTTTTTGAGTCAAGCTGCGGGTTTTTGAAATTTCACGTCTTAAATCTTCTGAAGGCATTGATCCAGTACCAATTACACCTGAACCTCCAGCATTTGAAACTGCTGCCACCAATGGAGCCATACTCACCCAAGCCATAGCACCTAAAATAATTGGATATTTGATTCCCAGCAATTCAGTAAGCCTTGTCCTCAAT
>Ga0351889_10294_pt1 | contig 13596 bp, 8 predicted proteins | sample TotcelFGM3001M14_FD_206767 | JGI IMG/M metagenome (GOLD analysis project Ga0351889, IMG submission 206767) | Enriched cells from coal bed in the Powder River Basin, Montana, United States - Total cells FGM rep3 HSBNCT.FGM.300.1.M14 ...
GATATCCAGTTCCAGGCTGACCGGCGCCTCGGCGGCGAACAGACGCTGGGTGTTGAAGGCAAAGTCGAGATCGACGCGATCCTTCAGCGCCTGGTATTCGGCGGGTGGCAACAGCGAGTACCACTGCTCGCCTGTGCCCAAGCCATTGACGATTTTCGTTTCCGCCAACCGGCGTTTCAGATACGTGTCCAGGACGAACGGTTCGTAGGCTTTGGAGTCCGGCTCGTCGACCAGGAAATGGTGCAGATAGCTGCCGACCAGCGGCTCGTCATCCCCCACCGGCGGCAGCATCGTCACGTGAGCGTAATCCGTGCCCAGATTGGCAAGGTGGCGGCGATTCTCTCCTTGATCGAGGAACTCCGGCCGAACATAGCCCGCTTGCCGCGGCAGCTGCAGATAGATCAAGAACCGGTCCTTGTCGTATATCCCCGCCGTCCGGTCGAGAACCAATCGGTGATAGAGGACATGAGCTTTCAGCGAGTTATGCGCCGGAGCCAGTCGTTGGACGAACACCCACAGCCGGTCCAGGTACGCACGATGGGCGTCCGTGTCGTGCTGCCAATCGGTGTCGGCGTCCGGTTGCAGGCGGCCGAGGTACACGTTGACGAATTCGGTTTGGTTCAGCAGATCCGGCTTCAGCTTCAAGCACTCGTCCAGCTGTGTCAGCAACAGCAGTTTGTGGATCGTAAGCGACCCGAACCCGCTGTTGTTGGGATGGTTCAAGTCGTCGACGACTAGTTTTGGCAGGTTGGGATAGTCGGGCCGCTGCAGCCGCTGCAGCAGATGTCGCCGCAGGTCCGGCTTGAGTTCCACGGCCACGAGCCAGTCGAGGGCCGGGTCGTCGAAGCCTTGCAGGTTCTGGTACTGGCGCATCGCCCGTTCGGTCAGCGTCTCGCGGCCGATCAGTTTCGCGTCCAGTTGCGTGGGCAGATTCGGTTTGGCGTCCAGTCGTTCCCGCTGGTGATTGAAGTGCAGATTCAGCTGCTGTCGGAGGTATTCGAGCGATTTCTGCGGATTGGCGGCATAGGTCAACAGCGCTTGGCGGTTCTGGATCTCGCGGACGCGCGGCGTATTGTTGTGCCGTTTGATCCAATCTTGGACCAACGGTTCGACTTTGTCGTACTGCTTCGTGTTCTGGTAGTGCAGGCAGTGGTAGAAATAATAGTCCTCGGTGCCGGGAATCAGCTGTTGCAGCGGCACCATGCGCTCGGGAGCGAGGGCGAAATCTTCGACATAATCGATCTCGCCGGCCGCGGCCAGCGAGGCCGAAAACACGAGAGACAAGCAAGCCGGGGTCTTGTTCCAACCGTTCATAGGGCAACACCTTGTTCGCCGAACATCGTTTACGACGGGAATCCACTGACACAATCATACGACGAACCCGCCGCCACGTTGGTTTCTTGGGAGCCTTTTCTTGTTCCTGTCGCCGCCGCCGGGCACGGGGCAGCTGGGTTACGAACGTGGCCGGCATCTCGGTCTGTTTCGTGTCACAGAGTTCCGTGCTCCTGAGATAGCGCGAAGGAATGCTCGACTGAACGTGCTTACCCAAGGAGATGGATTGCAATCGAACCCCCGCAAGTAGGGCTTGTCTGCGCTCGCTGACGGCAAAGGATGTTGTAGCTTCTCTTGATTGGCTCCTGGGATGTGCTTGTCGTGTCCAGCCCCATGCCGGCGCGGAGCCGATCGTCTCGGTGATGCGCGGCCCGGGCATCGGAAATCGGAAGGCCGAAAGCGATGCAATTCCAGCGGCTGACGTTCGTCATTGCCGATCGTTTGGACGTGGCCCTGCGGCGTCCGGAGTGCGGACCGTTGTCACGTTGTGCCGCCCGCCCGGCGCGGGGTGTGCCGTTCGGCGTGCCCGGGCCAGGCAGGACGGATCGTTGGGCTTCGCGCCGCAAGCAGGCTGCGGTGCGTTCCGCCCGCGGGCCGCCGCGATGACCGTGCCCCCTGGACAGGCTCTTGTTCGTGTGGAGCGTGGAGATCCGATGCTAGACGGCCACTTTTCTTGGATAGAACCGTGGCCGTGCGTCTTACGTTCAGAAGTAGAGGCATAACCGAGAGGAGTCTCTCGTATTTGAGAAAGAGGAACAGATGATGACCACAAAGAATAGCATGGCCAGTTTGGCGGCGGCCCTTCTGGGGTTGCTGGTTTGTCCCATTGCGTGGGCTCAGGAAGCCCCCGCGGAGCAGAATATCACTCCGCAAGCAACGGTTCCAGCGGAGACCAGTCCGCAATCGACCGCTCCCGAGGCAGTGGTTCCAGCGGAAACCAGTCCGCAATCGACCGCTCCCGAGGAACGCGGGGCTCCCTCGCAGGCGCGGACCGGGATGGGCGGTCAGTGGAGGGATGCCGCGATCGCGGCGCAGCTGCGGATCGAAAGCGAAGTGCATGCCCGCATCTGCCAGTTTGCCGCGCAGCACGCGGAGAATGAGGAAGTGAAACAATTCGCTCAGAACGTCGACCGCGGGTATTCGGAGATGATCGCCAAACTCCCCCAGCCCCAACAAGGCGCGGAGCGGAGCTTCGATGTCAGTTCGACCCTGCGGCAGATCGCACAACGCCTGGAGGAGAGGACCGGCGGCGCCCGCCAAGTTCTCGGTTTCCGCGATCCGGGCCAGCCGGAGCAGTCCGAGGCGTTGGCAAGCACTGCCGATCAACGCCGCCAGGAACTGCAGCAGGCCATCGCCAAACAGCGGGACGCGATTCGTGAGGCGCGGCAGAAGCTGCGGGAACAACAACGCCGCGACCGTGAGGCTCGTGAAGATGGCGAGGAGGAAGCCGTCGCGGCTCCCGAGGATGCCGTCGCGGCTCCCGAGGAAGCCGCCACGGCTCCCGAAGCTGGCGCCGCGACTCCCGAAGCTGACGGTGAGGATGAGGATACCGCCGCGGTTCGCGAGGCTCGGCGCGAGGCACGGCGCGAGGCTCGCGGGGAGAATGCCGCCGCGGTTCGCGAGGCACGGCGCGAGGCTCTCGAAGAGAATGCCGTCGCCGTTCGCGACGCTCGGCGAGAGCTGCGCGAAGCCCGCCGCGAACTCCGCACATTGCGGCAAAGCGCTTCCACGGCAGACGGCGTGGCGGGCCGCGACCTGCGACAGTTGTTGGGCCGCGTGCCCGAGATCCTGAACGTCGTCGCCAAGACCGCCGAGGAGGTGGGCTGGAACAAGCCGCAAGGCTCGTTCCTGGAATACGAGCGAAAGGTGGCCGAGCGTTTGGCGGACACCATCACCAAGGAGTGGAAGGAAAAGACGGGCAAGCAGTTTGAGCAAGCCTATCTCAACTACGAAGTCCTCAGCCATCTGAAGACGCTCGACCGGATGGAGGTGGCCAAACGGTATTGCTCGCCCGAAATGTGTGCCGTCCTTGACGAAGCCAGCACCCTGGCGCAAGATCGCCTGCGGCAGGCCCGTGAACTGATGCAGAAAATCAGTCAGGCAGGGAGCTGACGATGACGGCAAGCTGGCTCACCGGCCGATCGCGTTGGTGGGAGGTGGGTGCGGTGGGGACGCTCGTCGTCCTCGCCGCATCCACAGTTTGTTGCGGACAGCCGGTGAACGCTTCGGCGGAGACAGCCGCAACGAGTCCTGCACTTCCAGCGCCGCCGCCCGATCCGTACGTGGCGGTGTGTATTTCTGAACGGCTCTTTCGACCCTACTCCGTGCCGATAAGAACCCTGACTGCGGTCGACGAGGTAATCCTCGAGATGCGGTTCCGAGGCGAAGCGCAAACGAACGGCGCTGTTTCGCTCGATTTCGCGCCCGCCGACCAGGATGCCGCGCTGGCGCTCGTGATCCGGGGCCGCAGTTTCACGAAGGCGACGGGTCAGCGGAGCAGCGCGGTGATCCAGAGTACCGCCACAACGCGTTTCTCAGCCACCAAGACGATTCTGTTCGGCATGGAACAAGGGTTCTCCACGCTGCCCGCGCACGTCACCGCGTCGACCGACTGTACGGTCGAAGCAGTCGATGCCGTCGTCAGCGGGTTCAGGGGCGTCGTGGCAAAACGTGTTGCCAGCACGAAAAGCGTGCATTCTCGGGAGGAAGCTGTCGCGGAGGCCGGTGAGCGCGCCCAGTTGCTGATCGTTGCGGCGGTGGATAAGGCCGTTCAAGATGCGCTCGACATCCTGAACGATGGTTTGTACGTCATCGAGCCGGCGATTCGCGAGTTCCGTCGAGTGAACGAGCGGGTACTCCACGTCAGCACCAACGAAACGCAACTCCAAATCTGCATGCGCCATGCCGACGCCCTCGGCAAGCCGCAATTGCCCGTCGATGCGGTGGAACCGCACCTGGTGCAGGTTTGGCTCCATGCCGCACTCTGGCCGAATCGGGATCAGGCGGAATTTGTGCGCCAGTGGGCGAGAGTGAAGCCGTCCGTCGGCAAGTTCATTCGCGCCATGTTGCCCGAGGACTCAAACATCTCCGCGGCGGACCTGATCAATGAGGTGGTTCTCGTGGACGTGCAACAGGTCGGGGATTGGGTTCGGATCGGTGTCGATGTCGAATTGGGCGCGCTCCGCCGGCTATCGCACCGCGGCCCGCGCGCGTCCTCGCCGATGGCGAGGTCCGAGCGTTGATCGCAACCGCTGGAACGCGGCCCGTCGGATGCCTCGGCGGGCCGCGCCCAGTTTTTTGTAGGTTATCTCCTGCCGCTCGCCTTCAATCGGTCAGCGGTGTTCGCCGGTCCATTCCAACTCTTTCACGGCGTAGCGGTCGATCAGACGATACAGCTTGCGGCGGTCAATCCCCAAGGCTTGGGCGGCGCGGGATTTATTGCCGCGTTCCCGCCGCAGGACCTCGACGACTTTGGCCCGTTCAATGGATGACAAATCGTCGCCGGCCGACGAATTCAACGTTGGATTCGAATTGGCGGGCCGCAGTTCGCCGCTGTTGCCGCCGACCTCGGCGCCGGCTGCGGCGGGGTTCATGGCGGATCCGCGGTGCGGTTCGCCGCCTCGTCCGTACACGACTTCGCGGGGCAAGTCGCGGACACGAACCAGGTTGTCATCGCCCATGATCTTAGCCCGCTCGATGGCATTGATCAACTGGCGGACGTTGCCCGGCCAGAAATACGCCTCGATTTTCCGCAGAGCCTCGTCTTCGATGTCCCAATCGGGCCCGAGGAAGTGAACGACCAGCAACGGGACATCGCCGCGGCGTTGACGCAGCGGAGGCAATTCCAGCGACATGACGTTGATGCGGTAGAACAAGTCCTGGCGAAACCGGCCGTCCTCGACGTCCTGCGCCAAGTCCCGGTTGGTGGCGGCCAAGAGCCGCACGTTGACTCGCCGTTCCTTCAGCGATCCGACGCGGCGCAGCGAGCCGTCTTCCAGCACTCGCAACAGCTTGGCTTGCAGCGAGCCCGGCATCTCGCCGATTTCGTCGATGAACAGCGTGCCGCCGTCGGCCGTCTCGAACAAGCCCGCTTTGGCGCTGACCGCACCCGTAAAGGCCCCCTTTTCGTGGCCGAACAGCTCACTTTCCAACAGCGCTTCCGGCAGGGCGGCACAATTGATTACCACCAGTGGTTTTTCGGCTCGCAAACTGCTGTAGTGCAACGCTCGTGCCACCAATTCTTTGCCCGTGCCGCTTTCGCCCTGGATCAGAATCGCTTTGTCGCTGGGACCGGCGCGCTCGATCAGGCGGAAGACTTCCTGCATCGCCTCGGATTGGCCGATCATCTCGGATCGAGGCTGGCTGCGCTGCAGCAGCAATCTCAGCCGCAGGTTCTCCCGGCGCAGTTGGCCCCGCTCGTAGGCTTTGGCGACCAGCTTCTCCAGGTCCCCAATTGGAAACGGCTTGGACAGAAAGTCATAAGCCCCTAACTTCATCGCCTGGACAGCCAATTCGATGGTGCCTTGCCCTGTCAGAACGATGATTTCACACTCGGAATGAACATCTCGGAACTTCTCCAGCAGCTCAATTCCCGACAAACCGGGCATTTTCACGTCCAGGATGGCGACGTCGAACATTCTCCGTTGAGCCGCGGTCAAGGCGGATTCGCCGTCCGCCGCCTCATGCACCTGAAATCCCCGCTGGGAAAACATACGTGCCAAGGTACGGCGAAATACCTCGTCGTCGTCAACCACAAGCAAGGCGATGTTATGACGGGCGTGCATGGCGATCTAGTGTATCCGTTGAGTGATTTTCGGCCAAGTTCCCCGCCGGGCGGCCAACAACCGATTTCCGACCCCCCTTTGAAAAACAAGCGACTTTTCCGTAACATGTTGTGCAAATCGATTTTGCAAGCATTGGAGGGACGAAATGTACAAGAATCTGAATCCGTCGTCGTTGGGAGTTTCCGGGCGACAGAGCGAGTTGATCGAACTGACTTTAACCTACGGTTTTCGCGGACTGGACCTGGATGCTGCCGACTTCTTGAAGCGGGCAACCCTCCAAGGCGTGGAAGAGGCAGGCAAATACATCCGTAGCGCCAAGATCAAAATCGGCGGCTGGGTGCTGCCGGTGCAACTGGGGGCCGACGAAGCCATTTTCCAGCCAGAAGTCGAGCGGTTGGCGGCTCTGACCGAGACCGCCCAGAAACTCGGCTTTCATTACTGCACGGCCGCCATCCAGCCCGCAAATGATGCGTTGCCGTACCATGAGAATTTTGAGCGGCACCGTGAGCAGCTTTCCAAGGTGGGGGATGTGCTCGCCGCCTCCAACCTTCGCCTGGGGTTGGGACTGAAAGCCACCGCCGAATCCCGCCGCGACCGTGCCTATCCATTCATCCACAAAGCGGAGGAGCTGCTGACGCTGATCCGCACCACCGGTCACAGTCACGTCGGGTTGGCTCTGGATACTTGGAACTGGAAGGTGGGCGGCGGCACAATGCAGCATCTGGCCGATTTGAATGGCAGCCAAATCGTTACGGTTACGATTGCGGATGTGCCCGCCGATGCGGATCTGGCAACGATCGAAGCTTCGCAACGGTTTATGCCGACCGAGGAAACCATCCCCGCTTATGCCCAGTTCGCAGTCAGCTTGACCGAACGCAAGTACGAGGGCCCCGTCACGCTTCTGCCCGCCTCGCGACATGTTTCCGGGATGACTCGCGACAACAACATCGACAAGTGTGCCTTACTGCTGGAGCAGATCTGGTCGCAAGCCGGTTTGACGAAGCCTGGCCGGCCGGGCTTGGCTGCGGCCGAGTTCGCCCCGCGGGAGGCTTGACGACGAGGCCCTGGGCTTTCTGTACGGCCTGCTTCGAAGCAGCTACAGCCCGAACTCCAACTCGCCTGCGGCGATCAGCCGGGCGAGTTCGGGCCGGAGACGCTCGAAGGCCCGCGCGCGGTGGCTGAGAACGCTCTTGACGGCCAGCGATAGTTCGGCGAACGTCTGATGGTATTCGGCGATCCAGAACAACGGATCGTAACCGAACCCGTTTTCGCCGCGCGGTTCGAACAGCAGCCGTCCTCGGCAATGGCCCTCGACCTGGACCCGAATCCGGCCTGCCGGATCGGCCAGCGCCAGGCAGCAAACGAACTGAGCGCCGCGATGCGGCTCCGGCACATCGCGGAGTTGGACCAACAGTTTTTCGTTGTTCTGAACATCGTTTGACTGGGGGCCTGCGTAGCGTGCCGAATACACGCCCGGGGCGCCGTCCAGCGTGTCGACTGCCAGTCCGCTGTCGTCAGCCAGCGTCCAGCGGCCAGTGGCCGCGGCCACCGTGGCGGCTTTCAGAACCGCGTTTTCCGCGAACGTTCGGCCGGTCTCTTCGACTTCCGGCGCTTGCTGGAAATCGGCGGCGCTGACGAGGCCTACCTCCAAACCGGATAACAACTCGGCCAGTTCACGGACTTTCTTGCGGTTTCGGCTGGCGAGGATCACAGTCGGTCGGTCGCGGTGATTCATGGCGTCTCCGAATTTTTTCATTTTTCCACGCTTGTTGCCGACACGGGAGCCGGGCAGCTAGAATCATAACCGGCGTCTGGCTGCAAGGAGCATCCGTCCGGCACATACGGTGATGGACTTTATCAACAGCTTGAATCTCCGGCAATGGATCGTGATGGGATTGATTCCTCCCGCGATCCTGGCGTTGTACTTCCTGAAGCTCAAACGCCAACCGCTGGAAGTGCCCAGCACGTATCTGTGGAGCCGGACCATTGAGGATCTGCACGTCAACTCGATCTGGCAGCGGCTCCGGCAGAATCTGTTGTTGCTGCTGCAGTTGCTGTTGGTGGCGCTGCTGATGGCGGCCTGCCTGCGGCCCGGCTGGCGAGGAGCGCAGCTGGTCGGCGACCGGTTCATTTTCCTCGTGGACACCTCCGCCAGTATGACCGCTACGGATGTCGAGCCGACGCGTTTGGAAGCGGCAAAGAGGCAGATCCTGGACTTGATCGACCAGATGCGCTCGCACGACGTGGCGATGGTCATCAGTTTTTCGAACGTGGCGCGGGTCGAGCAATCGTTTACCAGCAATCGGTCGCTGCTGCGTCAGAAGATCGCGCAGATCCAACCGACCCATCGCACGACCGATCTGCGCGAGGCGTTGCGGGCCGCTGCCGGGCTGGCGAATCCGGGGCGAACCAGCGACGCCGAGAACGCCAACGACGTGCAAGTCGCCGAAGCACAGCCCGCCACGTTGTACCTGTACACCGACGGCGGCTTTTCCGCCGTTCCGGATTTTTCGCTGGGCAACCTGACACCCAAATACGTGCCTCTCGGTGGCGCCTCGCCACAGAACGTGGGCATCGTCGCTTTTACGGCCGAGCGGAATCCCGAGCAGCCGGATCAATGGCAAGCGTTTGCCCGCTTGGCCAATTCCGGCGCCGAGGACGTCCGTTTGGACGTCTCCCTGCTGCGAGACGGCAGCTTGGCCGACGCTCAAACCGTTACGGTTCCGGCGCGGGGTCAAACCGGAGTAAACTTTGAATTGCCCGGCATCGAGCGGGCAACGCTGCAAGCGGTGCTGGATCATCGGGACGACCTGGCGTTGGACAATCGGGCCTATGCCACGGTCGATCCGGGCCGTCGTGCCCGCGTGCTGTTGGCCACGCCGGGCAATCTCGCGCTGCAACTGGCGCTGGATACGAGCGAAGCGCGCGACTTGGCGGACGTTACCGTCGTCGGGCCGGCCGATTTGGAGACCAAGTCGCATCAGGACCAGGCGCTGGCCGCTTCCTGGGATCTGATGATCTACGACCGCTGTGCGCCGCAAACGATGCCTCAAGCGAACACCTTGTTCATCGGCCGCGTGCCGCCGGTTGCGGGCTGGTCGCAAGGCTCAAAGGAAATCCGCCCGATCCTGATCGACACGGACCGCGTGCATCCCTTGATGCAATACATCGAACTGGGCGACGTGCTGGTCGTCGAGGGCACGCCGTTGAAAACGCCGGCGGGCGGCTCGGCGCTGATCGACGCCGACATTGGCCCCGTGTTTGCCATTGCGCCTCGCGAAGGCTTCGAAGACGCCGCCTTGGGATTTGAGATCCTCGGCCTGGACGACCAGGGCAAGATCGAGCCCAAGACGGACTGGGTGATCCGTCGCAGCTTTCCCGTGTTCGCCATGAACGTCGTGCGTTACTTGGGCGGCCTGGCGCGCCTCGCCCAATCCGCTTCCGTGCGGCCCGGCGAAACGCTCGTCTTGAGGACGGACTCTCCGGCCGAGCGCGTGGTGGTGCAACGCCCCGACGGGCGGCGGACGGAGATTGCGAGGCAAACGTCAAACCAGTTCGCCATCACCGACACCGCGCAACTGGGAATCTACCGCGTGCTCGAAGGCGAGGCGGCAAAGCCCAGGCGGCAATTCGCGGTGAATCTGTTCGATAGCCGCGAGAGCGATCTCCGAGCGCGGCCGACGCTCCAGTTGGGCCATGAGGAAGTGACCGGCACCGGCGGCTTGGTACCGGCCCGTAAAGAACTGTGGCGGTGGCTGCTGGCCGCCGGCCTGGTCGTGCTGGTCTTCGAGTGGTACGTCTACAATCGCCGCGTGTATTTCTGATTGGAGCTTGTAACCAGCGACCCCTTTGCGAGGTACGTAACGACCCGCCCGGCAAGCCGCTCGCGGTGGCGATCGCGCTTGGGCCAGCTCTAACGCACTCCTGCTCCACCCTGCATGCCACCCCCCATAAGTGCCTACTTCATTTGTCTTGCAGCCACTTGAAATTCGGCTATTCTATTACGACACTTGCCGTCATCTTTTGAAAATGGCACAAGTCGCGAATCACGTGTCGGCGAGCGAGATCTAGGTCTTAAAGTGGTCCAAAGGCTTACATACTCCTATAGTGCTCTTATCAATTCTAACTGGTCATTCGATTCCATTGGCGTCGGCTTTCTGATGGTCCGTCCCTGCGCGGTTGTCAAGTCGGTTGGGAATTCCGCCTGCCCCAGAAAGGGTGCTGTTCATGAAGGATTTGCCTCGCGCCCACGAGGGGCTGCGTCAGGAAATCACCGATCCCAAGCAGGCCGAGCAGAAGCTCTACGCGAACGAGGAGCGGCTGCGCATGGTGGCCGACATGACCTACGACTGGGAGTACTGGCGCGGCACAGACAACCGGTTCATCTATATGTCGCCTTCCTGCGAGAACGTGACGGGCTATTCGCGGGAGGAATTCATGCAGGATCCGGATCTCTATATTCGCATTGCGCATCAGGAAGATCGCGAGCGTCTCGCGCGGCACATGCGCGAAGATCTGCTCCATGATGAACCGGGCGAGCTGGAGTTCCGCATTACGCATCGCAATGGCCAGGAACGCTGGATAGCGCACGTCTGTCGGTCCATGCGGGATGCCAATGGCAACGATCTGGGCCGCCGAGGCTCCAATCGCGACATCACGGAACGTAAACGGGCGGATGAGGCGTTCCGGCAGAGCGAGGCACGCTTCCGCACCCTGTTCGAGACGATGACCGAGGGCTTCGCCCTACACGAGATCGTTGTCGACGACCACGGCCGGTCGTGCGATTACCGGTTTCTGGACGTCAACCCGGCCTTCGAGCGGCTCACCGGCCTGAAGCGGCCGGACCTGATTGGCAAACGCGTTCTGGAGATCCTGCCGGACCTCGAGCCGCAGTGGATTGAGAGATACGGCCGGGTGGCGCTCACGGGCGAGCCGCTGCACATCGAGGACTACTCTGCCGACTTGGGCCGCTGGTACGAAGTCCTCGCTTACAGAGTGGCGCCGCGGCAATTTGCGGTGGTCTTCAGCAATATTACCGAGCGCAAACAGGCAGAGGAAGCTTTGCGCGTCAGCGAGCAGCGCCTGCAGTTGGCTTGGCGGGCCACCCGCGATGTGATCTGGGATTGGGACGTTGTCAACGACGCGCAACGCTGGAGTGGCGCGGGCGTCGAAGTGTTCGGGTGGACGGACATTGTCGAAAGTCCACAAACCGCAGCCTGGTGGAGCGATCGCGTCCATCCCGACGACCGAGAGCGTGTGACCGAGGAGTTTCACCGCGTGCTCGCCGATCCCTCGCGCGAGCAATGGCAGGATGAATACCGTTTCTTCCGCCGGGATGGCAGCATCGCGAACGTGCTCGACCGCGGCTTCGTCCTTCGCGACGCGTCCGGAAAGCCAACACGCATGATCGGCGCGATGCAGGATATCACCGAGCGGAAGCGGGCGGAGGAGGAACTGTTCGCGTCCAACCAGCGGTTGACATCGCTGATGAGCGCGCTGCCGGTAGGCGTCAGCTTCTCCGATGATATTACGTGCCAACGCATCACAGGCAACCCGGCCGTGCTGGCGCAGTTTGAGATCACGACCAGCGACAACCTCTCGGCGTCCGCAGCCGACCAGAACGCGCCGGGCCGTCAAGTACGCTTCTTCTGCGACGGCCGGCCGATCACGGACGCAGATTTGCCGTTGCAGCGGGCCGTGGCCGAAAAACGCGAGATTCCGCCGCTGGAACTGGAAGTGCGGCTGCCGAGCGGGCGTCACTGGTTCACGATGGCTTCCGGGGCCCCCATCCGCGACCGGACCGGCGATGTCATCGGAGGAGTTGCCGTGACGGTGGACATCACCGAGCGCAAGCGGGCCGAGGAAGAACTCGCCGCTGAAAAACGCGCCGCTGAACAGGCGCAAATCACGGCCGAGGCGGCAAACCGGACCAAGGACCAGTTCCTGGCCAATATGAGCCACGAGCTGCGCACGCCGATGAACGCCATCTTGGGCATGATCGATGTGGCCTTGCCGAAGGTGATCGAGCCGATCGTCCGAGATTGTCTGCAGACCGCCAAGGAGTCGGGCGGTCTGCTGCTGACGCTGCTGGACGACCTGCTCGACTCCTCCAAAATCGCGTCGGGCAAATTGGAACTGGAAGTCGCTCCCTTCAGCCTGCGGCGGATGTTAGACCAGATCACCCGCGTTCTTTCGGTGCGGGCAAGCGAGAAGGGACTGTGCCTCTACTGCCGGATCCTGCCTGAGACCCCCGATGCCGTCACGGGCGATCGGATGCGATTGCAGCAAGTCCTGCTGAACCTGGTCGGGAACGCCATTAAATTCACCGAGAGGGGTGAGGTTGAGATCAGTCTTCGCGGCCATTCAGACAACGGCGAGGCGTGCTTGGAATTTGCGGTACGGGACACGGGAATCGGCATCCCCTCGGAGGGTTTGAGCCGTCTCTTCCAGCCGTTTTCCCAAGCCGATCCCTCCATGACGCGGCGTTTCGGGGGGACGGGCCTGGGACTTTCCATCTGCAAGGGGCTCGTGGAACTGATGGCCGGACGCATTTGGGTCGAAAGCGAAGTCGGCAAAGGAAGCTCTTTCTACTTCAGCATCCGATTGCCGCTGCCGAAGGAACTGCCTTCTGACTTCGAGGCGCCGGACGCTCGCCCCGTAGCGGCTTGTCCGCCCTTGCGGATCCTCCTGGTCGAAGACAACCCCGCGAATCAGAAGTTGGCCACCTACATCTTGCAGGATCGGGGCCATCTTGTCGAGATCGCCAGAGACGGCTATGAGGCACTCTGCTTGAGCGAGCGGAACCGCTACGACGTAATCCTGATGGACGTCCAGATGCCGGGCATGAACGGCTTGGAAGCCACGGCTGCTATCCGCCGGCGCGAAGACGGCGCGCGCGTGCCGATCCTTGCCATGACCGCCCACGCGATCCAAGGAGACCGGGAGCGCTGCCTGGCGGCGGGAATGGATGGCTATCTGTCCAAGCCGGTCAATGCCCAGGAGATGATCGGCCTGGTCGAAAGCACGGCGCGCGGCTCAGCGCCCGGGGCGTCGCTTGCCGCGGCAACACGGGAAGCGATCCAAGCATCGTCTGCCGCGGCACCCCTTGTCTTTCATCCGGCGGAGGCGCTCGCGCAATGCTTCAACAGCCGAGACATGGTACAAGAGATGATCCAGTGCTTCTACGACGAAGTGGAGAGCATGTTTCCCCAGATGCGCGCGGCGTTGGAAAAAGGCGACCTGGAGGAGATCGGCCGGCTCGGGCACCGCATGAAAGGAACGATCGTCTATCTTGGCGCACAACGGGCGAAGGAAGCCGCGTTGGGCGTGGAACGGTTCTGTAAATCGAACACGGGCACGCCCGCCGAAGCCCGGGCAGCCATCCACGCGTTTGAGCAAGAGTGTCTCGTGTTGAAGGCTGCCTTGCTGGCGCAGAACTAACTGGCGCAGCTGAACAGCAGCTGACCTAGCGGGGAAAATT
>Ga0351889_10297_pt2 | contig 13412 bp, 11 predicted proteins | sample TotcelFGM3001M14_FD_206767 | JGI IMG/M metagenome (GOLD analysis project Ga0351889, IMG submission 206767) | Enriched cells from coal bed in the Powder River Basin, Montana, United States - Total cells FGM rep3 HSBNCT.FGM.300.1.M14 ...
GGATATCGGCGCCGGCAAAGGCGTGGACACGTGGGTGTTCGCCGACATCGTCGGCTCGACGGGCGCGGTATATGCCGAAGAGATCACGGAGGGCAATGTCAAGGCGTTGCGGGCGGAAGTCGCCAAACGCAAGCTGACGCAGGTCCGCCCAGTGCTGGGACGTGACGACAGTCCGAACTTACCTCGCGACAGCGTCGATCTGGCTTACATGCGATACGTGTACCACCACCTGTCCAAGCCTCGCGAGATGCTGCGGGAGATTTGGCGGTCGTTGAAACCCGGGGGCCATTTCGTCGTCGTCGACCGTCTGCCCGGGACGCTCCGCGACTGGGTGCCGCGCGAGCAGCGGGCGAGCAAACACTTCTGGCTGGCGGAAACGACGGTGGTTCGTGAGGCTCGCGAAGAAGGATTTCGCTTCGTCGCCTGTGCCGACGAATTGTGTGAATCCAAAGACAATCCTTTTGTGCTGATCTTTCAGCGTCCCGAAGACCAGGCAGAGCCTGGACGCGATCCGGACGCGTTCCTGCCGCTGGCGGTCAGCGCCGTGTCCGAAACGCTGTTGTCCGCAGGCAAGCGTTTTCAGCGTCCCGCGATCATTGCGCTGGGGCAGGCACGCGACTTGATCCCGTCGATTTTGGAGCGTTCGTCCGGCGCGGGCGTCGAGATCGTCTTGGAGGAATGGGCGACGCAGAAAGACGAGCGGCCGCCGCTGCCGGCGGGAGTCTCGCTGCCTTCGGTGCTGACCGACTTGGGCGTTGCGGACTTGGGACCGGAGCCGATCGACGCCGTGTTCTTTCTGGACTCGTACCATCTGCTGTTTCACGGTCCGGCGTTGCTGAGCCAACTGCACCAGCGGCTCGTTCCCGGCGGCTGTATCTTCGTGCTGGATCGCGCGGCGAAGCAGGCTCTGTCGCGGCGCGACGCCAGTCACCACCGCCAGATCGCGCCGGAGACAGTCAAGCAGGAACTGGCTGCTACAGGATTTGTGCTGTTGTCCGAAAGCCCGTGTCCCGCCAAGGATCGTTTCCTGCTGGTCTTTGGCAAAGCGAAACCCGAGTAGTTAAACGACACGGTTTGCCTCGCAGACAAGATCATGACATCCAAGCGGTTTGTGCTGGTCGTGAATCCCCGAGGCGGTCTGCGGCGCGGGCTGGCACTACTGGAACAAGTGCGGGCTCGTTTTGCGGCGGCCGGTGCCGGCCTGGACGTGCATGTGTCGCGGCATCGCGGGCACGCCGCGGAGCTTGCACGAACGTTGGATCTGCGAGGCTACGACGGGTTCTGTCTGATCGGCGGAGACGGGACGATTCACGAAGTGGCCAACGGGCTGTTGCAGCGGGGTGACGGCGCGTCGATCCCGTTGGGGCTGATTCCCGGCGGCACCGGCAATGCGGTGCTGTTGCACCTGGGCTGCACCACGCCGCAGGACGCAATGGAGCGAATTCTGGCCGGCGCGACGCAGCGGGTGGACGTCGCCCGGCTGACTTGCGGCGGCCAGATCGTGTACTGCTTGAACATCGTGGGTTGGGGCGGTGTGGTGGACATCAACCGCACGGCGGAGCGGTGGCGATGGCTCGGCCGGCCGCGCTATACCTTGGCTACGCTGTGGCATATCCTTCGGCCGCGGCGGCGTCCGGCTCGTTTGGTCCTGGACGGTGAGACCATCGACGACGAATTCCTGTTCGTGCTGGGTTGCAACACGAAATTCACGGGCAAGGGCATGCAGGTCGCTCCCCGCGCGGATCTGGCGGATGGCAAGATCGACGTAGTCTTTGTGCGGCAGGCGTCGCGAACGCAAATGCTGCGGCTGTTCCGGGGCATTTCCGACGGATCGTTCGTAACGCTGCCGAGCGTCGAATACCGGCAAGTCCGTTCGTTTCGCATCGAAACCCAGACGCGGGACCTGCTGAATCTGGACGGGGAACTCGAGTCGTGTTCGCCTGTGTCGGTGGACATGATTCCCGGGGCGTTGGCGGTGTTTGCGTGAATTTTTCCCCTCCACACGCGTCCGGCCGGCGCTACAATCTGCTGTCGTTCCGTCTGTCCGCGAATCGTTCTTCAGGACCTGAGCCAGCCATGTCGAACCGCCTTGGACTCGAAACCAGTCCCTACCTGCTGCAGCACAAAGACAACGCCGTGGATTGGTATCCGTGGGGACCGGAAGCGTTGACGCGAGCGCGGGAAGAACAGAAACCGATCTTTCTTTCGATCGGCTACTCCGCGTGCCACTGGTGCCATGTGATGGAGCATGAGAGTTTTGAGAACCCGGAGATTGGGGCCTTTCTAAACGCCCGGTTCATCAGCATCAAAGTCGATCGCGAAGAGCGGCCGGATCTGGATCAGATCTACATGAACGCGATCCAGATCATGACGCGGCATGGCGGCTGGCCGATGTCCGTCTTCCTGACCCCGGATTTGCAGCCGTTCTACGGTGGAACGTATTGGCCGGCGTACCCGCGGATGGGCATGCCGGGTTTCATCCAGGTGCTCCAGGCGGTCGACGAGTTGTGGCGGACGCAGCGCGACCAAGCGGTCCAGCAGGCGGCGCAGCTGACCGAGTACCTGCAGCAATCGGAACCGGCCGCGTTGGAACAGCCAGCCGTCGACGAGTCGCTGCTGCAGGCGGCGGTGGTTCGGCTGCAACGGGATTTCGACACGGCTCACGGAGGATTCGGATTCAAGCCCAAGTTTCCTCATCCGATGGCCTTGCAATTCATGCTGCGGATGTGGCACAGGACCGGACGAGGCGGTCTGCTGGATCTGGTGCGATTGAGCCTCGACAAGATGGCTCGTGGCGGGATCTACGATCATCTGGCGGGCGGCTTTGCGCGTTATTCGGTGGACGAGCGCTGGCTGGTTCCGCACTTCGAGAAGATGTTGTACGACAATGCGCTGTTGTCGGGCGCGTATTTGGATGCGTACCAAGCGACAGGCGATGCGTCGTACGGCCGCGTGGTTCGCGAAACGCTGGACTACGTCCTGCACTACATGACCGATGCGGCGGGCGGCTTTCACAGTACCGAAGACGCGGACAGCGAAGGCGAGGAAGGGAAATTCTACCTCTGGACGCCGGACGAAGTGAACGAGGTCTTGGGCCCCGAACGCGGCGCTCGGTTCTGTTGCGTATACGACGTGAGCGATGCCGGCAATTTCGAAGACCGCAACATCTTGAATCTACCCAAGACGATCGAGCAGTGCGCACGACTCAAAGGCTTGGATCCGGACGAATTGCGAGCGGAACTGGAGGAATCGCGGCGGCAACTGTTGACTGTCCGCGACCGGCGCGTGCGGCCCGGCAAAGACGACAAGGTGCTGTTGGGTTGGAATGCGCTGATGATCGACCCTATGGCACGGGCCGCCGGCGTGTTCGGCGAGCCCAGGTACTTGCAAGCCGCCGTGAAGGCGGCGGATTTCATCCTGCGACAGATGACGCGGCAGGACGGGCGGCTGTTGCACAGTTGGCGCGGCGGCCAGGCGAAGTTGGACGCCTATCTGGACGATTATGCGTTCTTCATCCAGGCGTTGGTTACGCTGTACGAGTCGCAGTTCGACGAACGGTGGATCGACCAGGCGGTACGGTTGGCGGATCTGGTATTGCGGCACTTTGCAGACCCGCGTGCCGCCGGATTCTTCTACACCGCCGACGATCACGAGCAGTTGATCGCGCGGAACAAGGATTTCCTCGAGAGCAGCGTCCCCAGCGGAAACGCCGTTGCGGCGACGGCGCTGCTTCGGTTGGGCAAATTATGCGGCCGCGCCGATTACCTGCAGGCGGCGGACGGGGTTATCCAAGCGGCCGCCGGATTGCTGGATCGTGCCGCGTCCGGCATGGGGCAGATGCTGTCGGCGGCCGACATGCGGCTGGGGCCGATGGCGGAGATCGCGATCGTTGGAGATCCGGCTCAGGCGGATACGGCCGCGGCGCTGGCCGATCTGCGGCGGCGATACGTGCCCAAGCGTGTGCTGGCGTGCCGTGCGCCGGGAAGCCAAGCCGGCACCCCGTACTTGGTCCCCTTGTTTCAGGGCAAAGAAGTCGTCGGCGAGGAACCGACGGTTTACGTCTGCGAGAACTTCGCCTGTCAAGCGCCGGTCTCGGGCCGCGCGGCAGTGCTTGAGTTGTGGGATCGTTTGGCGGGCGGCAGTCACGCGGCCCGCGTTTGAGAACTGACAATCAGGTCCTGTCTTCCTTTGAGCGGAAAGGCCCTAGCCTGGCGCTAGCCGCTGGTGAAGACGAGCCGTGGTTTCTCGTCCGAATCCCGCGTTAAGGCCTTGCGGATCACAAACCCCAGATTCAGACTCCTCGCGTCGCTTTCACGTCGTCGAAATCGGTCAGGTGATAACCGATGCCGACGTAGTCCAACGTCCGGCACAGGGCTCGCAGGGCCACGCCAAAGCCGTCGGGGCCGCTGAAACCACCGAATTGCCCTCCGCCTTTGACGTGCGGTTCCATGTCTAGGAAGACTCCGGGCACGCCGCGCTTCTTCAATTTTTTTTCCAGCTTGGGGATCAAATCGCGCAGGTCGCGCAGGATCGCTTCGTGCCCCGTATCTCCCACGTCCGCAGGCACAAAATGCTTGAGCGCTTCCTCGTCGACGTGATCCGTCTTCTTGGCCGCGTGCGGATGGCGATAGTCTTTGATGTGCAGCCAGCCTAAGCCGGATTTCATCTCGCGATACTGCTGGAGGCACTCATCCGCCGAATACCCTTGCGTTGCGATGTTGGCGCCGTCAAAGATCAGCATTAACGCTGGATGGTCCACTTGACGATGGATCTCGGCCAGCAAGCCACCAGTTTGGCCGACCAGATTTGCCTCCAATTCCAAACCAAAAATCAAGTCGTTTCGATGGCAGGTCTCCGAGATCTTGCCCAGTTGATCCACGACCTGAGGCAAATGTTCCAGGGGATCTGTTCCGCGCGGATGATAAAATGAAAATCCGCGAATCAGTTTCGTTTCAAATGCATGGGCCATTTCACATGCCTTCTGGACTTCCTGGTCCAGGTACTTCTTGAACGGCACAAAGCGGTTCTTCGTGCCGTCATCCACGTCCAGCAGTTTGACTTTTCCAATCGGCGACCCGATCGATGACACGTTCAAACCGTACTCGTCCTCCAGATGCCGGATCTTGGCGATTTCGGTCTTGCTCAGTTGCATCACGTTCTTGATGCCTTGACCTGCATCGATAAACCGAACTGTGTAGTACTGGAGGCCCACCGCCGCAAAGGCCGAAAACTGCTGCTCGGCGGTCTTGTGGTTGGCGGCTTCATCGGCGAAACCGGACAGAATTACACTGGGATTTTCAGCCATGGAAGTCGTCCTTCACGGTGAGGAGTCGGGAAGCTGCACTCCGCTATTTTGCAGCCGACGGCTGAATTTTCAAGTAGCCCTCCTTCTTTTCAGTCGCCGGGACGGGGCCTAAAGACCTTGAACATCTCCCAGCCAAAACCGTCGACGCTGTCCGTCAAGGCCCTGAGACCTGGGACCTCAAGCCGCGCTGATCATGGCTATCGGCCCCAGAACAAATCACCCTCAAAACCGCAACCGTGGCGGAAAAACCGCTACAACCCTCAAGATCCTACTAAAGCTCCTGCCTTGAAAGTGCCGAATTGGGATGTAGTCGTTTTTGCCCCCGGCACCTGTTCGGTTAGCGAGGCCGCCATGATGAGCAAGCACTTCGTTTGGGTCGCGACGCTAATGCTAGCTGGGTTAACCGGCTGCGCTATGTGCGACAACGCTGAAGATTTTGGTTATTCCGCCTTCGGCGGCAAATGGCAACGCGACAATCCGTACAGCGGACGGGTCGCTTCGGCGTTCGATCCGGCGGGTATGCAGGTACTCGATTCGGGGATGCCGACGGAGCAGGAGATGCCGAGGGAGATCATGGAAGAAGAGATGGTCGAGCCGCTGACGGAGATGCCCGAGACGGTGGAGATGCCCGAGACGGCGAAAAGCGAGCCAAGCGCAAAGATCGAAACCGACGGGAAACCAGCGACGGGGAATCTCGAATTGCCCGTCGCGCCGGGTCCGTCGTCGAAGAGCGTACCTGCTGCTGGTGACGCGGGACTCCTGCCGCCGTTGGAAATCGCGCCCTAAGGCGACTCAGGCCGGAGAGGAGGATGACAAAATCATGGAGGCGAAGGGGGCTGATTTAATCTTCCATGTTACTTAGCGCTGTTGCGTATTCCCGAGAAGTCATTGTATGTGTCGACAACCGGCTCTGGAAAATCGGCCAGCCTTGTTTGCGGCGACCGTGCTGCGAATCAGCGCGGCGGCTTGCCTCTTACTTGCCAGCCCCCCCTTCGGCGCAACCGCTTGGGCACGCGGAGACGATCAAGGCGTATCGCCGCGTGCGCAATTCGAACCGTGGCGAACTGACATCCGCCGAGAGAGTCTGTTCCTCGGAACCGTCACCGTTCACCACTCTCTTTTGCCAGCGGACGAGACGCTCGACTTCGGACGCAATGCCTCCGTTCCGTTCGGGACCGCCCTCGGGATCGGCTCGCCACTCCTGTCGAACTGCCGCTCGGCGCCTCTGACCGAGGGGTTGAGCGAGGTTCGTCCGATGCCGGTTCGCGTCGAGGTGCGACGTTGGGGGATCGCGATTTTTTCCAGCGGTAGCAAGGCTTCGCAGTGCGGACGACAGCCGAACCGCCGATCCGCTTGCCGCACGCCACGGCTGGCATTGCCGTCTCGTTCTCTGCGAGAACTCTTCTGCCTGTGGGTCATTTGAGCGGCTGACTCGTCTCACAGCGGCGCATACCCCAGATCTTCAGCGCCGGCGCCCGTGCCGCGTTTGTGCTGACTTCAGACGCGCATTTTCTCGCCGTCACGCTACGTGGCGGTGAACGGATTCGCATCGTGTATGTCAGGCTGGAAAGCCTGGCGTATCTGCTGATTGAGGCCGTGTCGAATTACGCCAGTTTGCTCTCCACAATCTTCCCCCCTGCAGAAAGAGGACATATTATGTTACGCCAAGCGAATACCAATGCGATCCGCGAGCGATCGCCCCAATCCGAACAGCCGAGAAGCCAAGATTCGCGACCGCAAGAACTCGTTGACCTGTTGAACAAGACCGCGGCCGCGCTCGACGCGGGGCATCCCCGCAGAGCGCTCGAGCTGCTTCAGAAGTCGAAAGTCAAGTCGCCGTGGGTGACCAACGCCATGGCCGTGTGCCTGCTGCGTTTGGGCGACGCGGCGCGGGCGGTCGAGGCGCTTAAGGGACTCGTTATCACGTCGGGAGTCTGTTTTCGCAGCGATGTGCCCGCCGTGTTCCTGACCAACTTTGCGACCGCACTGCTCATGGTTGACAATGTCAGCGGTTGCGAAAGCGCGTTGGGGACGGTCCCCGACCAGCAGGACCCCGGCGTCCAACGGCTCCGAAACGCCATTCGCAAGTGGAAGGGAACCCTCTCGTTCTGGCAGAAGATGCGCTGGTATTGGGGAGACTCGCTTGGCTGCCCCGTGGAACTCGATTTTCCTCCCGGCGACATCTGATGTTCAGCAAGGGACAAGCTCCGTACCATTGGTTCGACCGGCGAACAGGAGATTTCACGGTGCACGGCCCGGTTGCACTCCGTTTCGGCTCAGGCCTGAGTGGCTTGGTTGAGCAGTTCCAGCGTCAACTTGCAAAGCGAGTGGACGACGAGCCCTCTCACTTGCGTTTCGGGTTACGCGCAGCGTTACGATCAAGGCGATCCGGATCCAGCGTGGGGCGTGCCGTGCCTCAGCCGCTGTTCGGTGATCTCGATCGAGCGCAACAGCCCGCGGGCTTTGTTAAGCGTCTCCTGGTACTCCTGCTCCGGCTGGCTGTCGGCCACGATACCGGCTCCGGCTTGGATATAGGCCTTGTCGCCCTGGATGACGATCGTGCGCAGGGCGATGCAAGTATCCATGTTGCCGTGATAGTCGAAGTGCCCAACGGCGCCGGCGTAGGGACCGCGGCGATGCGGCTCCAATTCGTCGATGATCTCCATCGCCCGGACTTTGGGAGCGCCGGACACGGTGCCGGCCGGCAGACAAGCGGTCAGGGCGTCGAAGGCATCCTTGCCGTCGGCCAATTCCCCCGTCACGTTCGATGTGATGTGCATCACGTGGCTGTACCGTTCGATGACCATCACGTCGGACAATTTGACGGAGCCGAAGCGGGCGACTCGGCCCACGTCGTTGCGTCCCAAATCGACCAGCATTACATGCTCGGCCCGTTCCTTGGGATCGGCCAGCAGTTCCGCTGCCAGCCGGCGGTCGTCCTCTTCGGTCGCCCCCCGCCGCCGCGTGCCCGCCAGAGGCCGCACCGTGACTTTGCCGCCGACCACCCGGCACATGATCTCCGGGGAACTGCCGACCAGCGTCACGTCCGCCGTGCGCAGGAAGAACATGAACGGGCTGGGGTTGACAACGCGCAACGTGCGATAGATCTCGAAGGGGTCCACCCGCAAGTCCAGCTCCAGTCGCTGGCTGATCACCACCTGGAAAATGTCGCCGGCTTCGATGTAGCGGACGCATTGCCGCACCGCGTCCTCGAATTGCTCCTGGCGAAAATTCGAGCGAAAGGGGATCGTCGGCTCGCCGACGGGATGGATATCGGTGCTGTGCAGCGTCACCGGCGTGGCCGTCAATTCGGCAACCGTTTCGTCGACGCGCCGCTGGGCGTTGGCATACGCCGCGTCGGCGTTTTCCGGATCGTCCACGCGCGCCGTAACCACCACATACATCGTCTTGTCGATATTGTCGAAGACCACCATGCGATCGTAGAACCCGAACGCCAGATCGGGCAGTCCGCGATCGTCCTGGGGGGCATTGGGCAGGTGCTCGGCATAACGAACTACATCATAGCCTGCGTATCCGACGGCGCCGCCGCCAAAGGGCGGCAGTTCCGGCAACAAAGCAGCCTTAGGCTCGTTCAGGAACTGCCGCAGCACCTGCAACGGATCGGCGGCCGTCGAACGCCGTGTCACGCCGCCTTGGGTGATCGCCACCTCCGTGCCCCGGGCAGTCATCTCCAGAAACGGATCGGCGGCCAAAAAGCTGTACCGCCCCACCCGTTCGCCGCCGATCACGCTCTCGAACAGGCACGCACTGCCGCCCGTGTCGATCTTGTGAAAAGCGGTAACCGGGGTCAGCGTGTCGCTGACCAGACGGCGATAAACCGGGATCAGTTGGTGGTCCTGAGCCAGGCGGCGAAAGGTGTTCGGATCGGGGTGGTGCATGGGAACAGGTTCCTACTTCGCCAGGTCCTTCAGGTAGATATTCCTCCAGCGGACTTCGTAAGGGCCGGTGCCCTTGGCGATGCCATGGACTTGCAGACCGATGAAGCCGCATGATTTACCGGATTTTTCGTCGACCAGATCGGCCACGGGGACGTCATTCACCCACGTCTTGATCGACTTGCCGACGCACAGCACGCGATACTTGTTCCATTCGCCTTTCTTAAAGGCGGCCTTGGCGGCGGGGTCGGAGCGGTCTTCGCACAGCCAGCCCGTGTCCAACGCTTCGCCGTAGATGAAGCCCGCCGTGCCGTTGGTGGCGATCTCGACCTGCGGACCGTGAACGCGGCCCTTGTTGAACTCTTGCTTGCTCTCCGAGCGAATTTGAACTCCGGAATTCAGTTGGTCATCCACCTTGACCTCGAACGTCAACTCGAAATCGCTGTAATCTTTTTCGGTGCAGAGGAACGAATTCGGGCTGCCCTCGTTGGTCGTGCCCAGAACGCAGCCGTCCTCGACGCGGAAGATTGCCGTCCCGTTCCGCTGAACCCACCCGTCCAGCGTCTTGCCGTCGAACAAGGCCACGAATCCTTCCGGCGGCTGGTCAGCTGCCGCCGATGGCACGATTCCAGCCGCCATGAAACCGGTCATCGACAACATCACACTTCCCAAAAACCTCGTCATCACTCGTGCTCCTCTCCAAATTGAATCTCTTGCCAACTCCTGCACGCACCAAGCGCACCGGAACTTCGTATCATTGTGCCAAGACATTTGGCGGTTGCAAGAAGCCGAACCGGGTGGGTAGAGTAAAGGCGTAGCGAAAACAACCTTTTTTGAGCGCCGAATCGAACATGGACATCGTCGACCGCCCGTTTCACGTTCCGCTGGTCCACCGACTGCGTTTTGCCCGCGACGTTTTCGGCACCGACCAGCAGGTTCTAGCGGACGTGCTGGAGCCGTCCGGCGCGAGCCCCGCTCGCGTCCAGTTTTGGATCGATGCCAATGTCGAAGCCGGCAACCCACGGCTGAGGGCGCAGATCGAGCATTTTTTTTCCCGATATCGGCAGCGAATTCAGCCGGGAGGCGAGATTCAAATCGTTCCCGGCGGCGAGGAAATCAAGAACGACGTCCAGGTGCTGGAGCGGATGCTGAAGGTGTTTCACGCGGCCGATCTGGATCGGCGCAGCTACGTTGTGGTGATCGGCGGCGGCGCCGTCTTGGACGCCGTCGGCTTTGCGGCCGCGATCGCCCATCGCGGTTTGCGACTCGTCCGGCTGCCCACTTCGACGCTGGCCCAAGGCGATTCGGGGGTCGGCGTCAAGAACGGCGTGAACTTGTTTCAGAAGAAAAATTGGTTGGGCTGTTTCGCCGCGCCGTGGGCGGTGATTAACGATGCCCAGTTGCTGTTGACGCTGAGCGACCGAGATTTCCTGTGCGGATTTTCGGAAGCCGTCAAAGTGGCCTTGCTCAAAGATCCGTCGCTGTTCGATGAATTATGCCAGTCGGCCGAGCGGATTCGGCAGCGGGACATGACCGCCGCGTTGCCGGTCATCCGCCGCGCGGCCCTGCTGCATTTGGAGCACATCACGCAAGGCGGCGACCCGTTCGAGATGCTCGAAGCCCGCCCGCTGGACTTCGGACACTGGTCGGCTCATAAACTGGAGAGCATGAGCGGCTTTCAGCTGCGGCACGCCGAAGCGGTCGCGATCGGAGTGGCGGTCGACACGGTGTACTCGTCGCTGATGCACGGTTTACCCAGCCAAGTCGCGGATCGCGTGTTGCACTGCCTCCAGCGTCTGGGCATCCCGTTGCAAGCTCCGAATCTGCACGAGACCGAGACCCTGTTTCGCGGTTTGGAAGAGTTCCGCCAGCACTTAGGCGGCCAATTGACGCTGACCATGCTGCGCGGTATCGGCGATCCCGTCGAAGTGCATGACGTGGACGCGGACCGAATGCGGCAATCCGTCCGGTTCGTGCTCGCCTTTGCACACGGCTGGACCCTCGAACTCCCGTAACTCGAATTCCCGTAACCGCTTGTTGCAAGCTATGATTTCCTATCGTTTCGCAAACCCGTTCCCCGCGTGGCGCGGCGGCAACGAATTCTTGAATTCTTCCGGACGACGACAACACGATGGCCGAAACAAAACGCTTAACCGGTATTTTCACCCCGAATGTCGTGCCGCTGGATGATCGCGGCGAGATCAACGAGGTCGAGCTTCGCCGTTACGTCGATTGGCTGATCGCGCGCGGCGTCCACGGTCTGTATCCCAACGGCTCGACGGGCGAGTTCACCCGCTTCACCGCTGACGAACGCCGTCGGATCATCGAGATCATCGCCGATCAAACCGCCGGGCGGGTGCCGATCCTGGCCGGCGCGGCGGAGGCCAACACGCGGGAGACGATCAAAGCGTGCGAGCACTACCATGAATTAGGGGCGCGTGCCGTCGCGATCGTGTCGCCGTTCTACTACCGCTTGAGCCCGGCCGGCGTCTACGCCTACTTCAAAGAAATCGCCGATCATTCGCCGATCGACGTGACGTTGTACAACATTCCCATGTTCGCCTCGCCGATCGACGTGCCGACCGTGACGCGTCTGGCGGCCGAGTGTCCCAGGGTCGTCGGAATCAAGGATTCGTCCGGAGATTTGCCGCAGATGATGCGGATGATCGCCGCCATTCGCCCGCAGCGGCCCGAGTTCTGTTTCCTGACCGGTTGGGATGCAGCCCTGATGCCCATGCTGCTGATCGGCTGCGACGGCGGCACCAACGCGACCAGCGGCGTGGTGCCGGAGATCACCCGCAAACTGTACGACTTGACGCTCGCCGGCCGCCTGGACGAAGCCCGCGACTTGCAATATCGCCTGCTGACGCTGTTCGACGCGATGCTGTATTCGGCCGAATTCCCGGAGGGATTCCGAGCGGCGTTGAAGTTGCGCGGAATTCGCGCCGGCGCCGGGCGGCAGCCCAAGTCGGAGGTTCAGAAGATTGAGTTAGACAAATTGAGCCGCGAACTTCAGTGCTTGCTGGCGGCCGAAGGGTTTGCCGACCAGCCCGTCGGCGGATGTTGCGTCAAAGAGCCCCTCGATCCGGAACAAGTCGCCCGCATCGTCCGCGACGTGGTCGGCCAATTGCGCAAGCAAGGCGCAGCCGGCGGCTGACGCAAGGATACGGCTTGTGTCCGAGGTCCGCACATTTTCTCAATAATCTGACTCTCCAGAAGGGTAGTACTTGATCGGGAGCCGCAAAACGTTTAGTATTTCGGGGGGATAAATCGTTATCTCGGTGCGGCGCCTTCTTTCTCGTCAACTTTAAGGAGGGTATTCTTATGGTTCCGTCTTGCAGTCCTCGAAGAGCGTTCACGCTCGTGGAATTATTAGTTGTGATCGCCATTATCGGCATCTTGGTGGCTCTGCTGCTACCGGCGATCCAGGCAGCTCGGGAGGCTGCGCGGCGCACTCAATGCTCGAACAATCTGAAGCAATTGGGGGTGGGGTTTCATAACTATCACGACACACACCGCGTTTTTCCGCCCAGCTGCGTGAAGGAGAAGTTTCAGGACGCTGCCGGCAGCGCCCAAGCCACGTTATGGAGCGGCATGCTCCTGCCATTTCTGGAACAGGACGCGATCTGGAACCAGATAACCGGGATTTGGAATCGTCTGGAACGACGACGGCGTGAACGAGGACGTCGCCCGCACCAAGCTTCCATCCTTTCAATGCCCCTCGGCGCCGGAGAGCAACGAGACATTTGATGACGGGGGCGTTAATCCTCGTTACCGCAGCAATTATGGGGTGGTGACTTCGGGGACGGTTGGGATCAATTTGAATCCCTATGGAATTGCGATCAATCGCAGCGGGGAAAACAACAACCATATGGACGATGGCGGACTTGCGCACGGCCGCTGGGACGCCGCGTTCACCATGCAGAACACGGCCCTCACGTTTGCCGACATCGTGGACGGCACGTCCAACACGATTTTCGTGGGCGAACGAGCCCGCTGGACGTTGGGCCAGCGAAACTACGTGTACATCGCCACGCCCAACGCGCAAAACGCGCATGCCAAATTTTCCGGCTCGACGGGCATCGAAATCAACTCCAAGGACACGGGCCACCGCGGCTGGGCGGGGTTCCACAGCATGCATCCCGGGGGCGCACAGTTCTTGTTCGGAGACGCATCCAACCGATTCATTTCAGAGAACGTTAACGACTACT
>Ga0351889_10290_pt2 | contig 13168 bp, 6 predicted proteins | sample TotcelFGM3001M14_FD_206767 | JGI IMG/M metagenome (GOLD analysis project Ga0351889, IMG submission 206767) | Enriched cells from coal bed in the Powder River Basin, Montana, United States - Total cells FGM rep3 HSBNCT.FGM.300.1.M14 ...
GCCGAAGGAGCAACCGGTTTGGCCGCGCTGGCCACCGTGCAAACCGAACAGCAAGTCACCCTCGACGAAGGCGTGATCCGCACGCGGACGCAGCTGGTGTACACGATCAGCCGCGCGGAACTGGCCGAACTGGCGATCGAAGTTCCGGCGGATCATAAGGTGCTGAATGTTTTCGACGCGAACGTCAAGGAATGGAAAGCCGAAACGGTCGAGGGCGTGAGCAAGATCGCGGTCCAGTTGTACCAGCCGGCGCGGGAAACTCAGCGGCTGCTGGTCGAGATGGAGCGGTTCAGCGAGGACCTGCTGAAGGATCCGATCGTGGTGCCCGTCGTCCGCGCGGCGGGCGTGGGCCGCCAGCAGGGCGTCGTCGTGGTGCAAGTCGCGCCGACGCTGCGGGCCGAACCGGCGGCGCGGGTCGGGCTGCTGCAGCTGGATGCCAGCGAGTTGCCGCCGTCGCTGGCCCGCACGCCGTGGAACTTCGCCTACCGTTTCCCGGCGGTTCCCTTCGAGCTGTCGTTGCGAGCCGAAAAGGTTCAGCCGCTGATTCACACGCACGAATTGGTCGAAGCGTACTTGGAGCCGGAACGTCTGACACTCGATTTGTTGGCCCTGTACCACATCGAACGCGCCGGCGTATTTCAGCTGGAGTTGGACGTCCCGCTGGGGTTCGAGGTGCGAACGGTCCGCGGGCACGCCGCCGCGGATGCCGAAGCCGCCGTGGTCGACACGCATCATGTAACGTCCGATGACAAGGGCCAGCATGTGGTGGTGAATTTATCTCGCAAAGCGATGGGCAAGGTGGGCCTGTTCGTCGAACTCCAGCGGCCCCTGAACGATCCCAACCTGCTCAGCCCCACTGGCCAGACGTCAACGATTCCGCTGCCCTTGCCGCGTGTTTCGGCGGCGGGCGTCGAACGCTCGGTTGGACGGCTGATGGTATACGCCCCCGAAAGCCTGCGGGTCAATCCGGTCAAACAAGACGGGGTGCAGGCGATCTCGTTTGCCGATGCTCTGCAAGACGCGGCCTCGACCCGCGACGGCCGATTCGGGGCGGCGCGCGAAGTGCTCGCCTACGCCTATACGCAGGCCCCCGTGGACTTGAATCTTGCGGTCGAACGCCGCAAGCCCTACATCATCGCTCGCCAATTGCTGCTGGCGCGCGTCGAAGCGGGCGTGGTCAAGTACGAGGCGACGCTGTTTTACGACATCCGTTACAGCAGCGTCAAATCGCTGCGGCTGGACGTGCCTGCGGTGTTGGCCGGCGAAATTCGCAACCAAACGCCGACGGTGGCCCGTGAAACGCCGCTGGACCCGCAACCCGACGACGTCGCCGCGGCGGGCGATGGCGGTTACATCGCTTGGAGTCTGACCGGCCAGACCGAATTTCTGGGCGAACTGGCGCTCAAATTTGCTTGGGAAAGAAAAATCGGCGAATTGCCGGTCGGTCAGGCCGTGAACGAAACGCTGCCCGTGCTGCAACCCCGGAACGTGGATCGGGCCTCGGGGCAAATCGTGGTGGCCAAAGCAGAAACGTTGGACGTGCGTCCCGCCGGCGATCCCGAGGGACTGCGGCCGATTGATCCCCAACACGATCTGATGCCCGGCGTCCGTGTGGGCGATGCGGCGCGGGCTTGGGAATTCTTCGGCGATTGGAACCTGACGCTGGCAATCACCCGCTATGAACTGGTCGAGGTGAAGCGAGGCAGCATCGAGCGGGCGGTGGTCCGCATGGAAATCACCCGTAGCGGCGTGTTGTCGGTCCAGGCTCTGTATCGGATGCGAAGCGTCCAACAGCGACTGCCGGTGTCGCTGCCCGCCGAGGTGAATTTCGATACCGATCCGCTGCGAATCAACGGGCGGTCGGTGGCGTTGGAGAGCGAACAGCCGGGTGCCGCGACGGACGCTGAGGCCGCGGACAGCGCTGCCGGTCCGGGGGCCGATTCGCGCGAGTTTTTCATCCCGCTGGCCGGCCACAGCGCTGAAGAGCCGCTGGTGATCGAATTGCGGTACACCGTGCCCGGCACGCATCGCCGGCTGGATTTGCCGGTGTTCCCCAGCGATCCGGCGGTGCAAAAGGTCTACGTATGCGTCTACGTACCGCAGGAACTCAAAGTGCTCGGCTCGCGCGGGCCTTGGACCGACGAAATGTCGTCGAGCTGGTATGAGACGCTGAGCGGATTTCCGCAGCCGATCCAGCGAGACGATCAGCTGGTGGCCTGGGTGATCGAGGGTTTGAACGTCAGTAATCCGTTCCAAGATTTCGCCACGGACGGACGCTTGCACACGTTTTCGACGTTACAGCCGGCGGAGCCACCCGCCGGTTCACTGCGATTGGTCGCGGTCCACAAGCACGCGCTGCATGCCGTGGTGTTTGTGCTCGTCTTGGCGATCGGCCTGCTGGTGATTCGCCGGCCGCTGCCGCAGAAACTTGCGATCGTCGCCCTGTTCGTGATGCTCCTGTTGGCTTGTGGCGTATTCGCCCCGACCTTTGCTCGTCAGGTCTTGGATGGAGCATTGCTGACGGCGATCTTGATCGTCGCCGCAGCTTGGCTGGCGTGGCAGGGGGCACAAGCTTGGACGACGATGAACGCCGCGTGGGCGCGGCGATGCGAAACGCGGGCTGTGCCGCCGAATCCGCCTGCCGCTCCGCCGCCGGTCCCCAGCTCGCCATTTGGCGGCCAGACGGCTGCCAAGCCGAGCCCCGTCGTTGCGGATGCAGGCGACGTCAAGGAAGGGAGCCCCAGCGATGCGTAAGCAACGAACGCGACGATTCGAAGCGGAATGGGCCTGCCTGCTGCTGGCTTTCCTGGCCTCCGCGGTCACCGCCGCACAACCGCCCGCCAAAACCGAGAAGATCCGGGAGATCTTCGTGCCCTACGAAGATCTCCAGACGCTGATCGGAGGCAACTCGCGGCAGGTGTTCCTGTCGCGGCAGGAATACGGCGACCTGCTCGCCAAGGCCAAGCAGACGCCGCCCGAAATCGCCGCACCGGTGGGCGCCTTGTTGTTAGCTGCCGAATACGAGGGCACGGTCGAAGAAGGCCGCATCCGGCTGTCCGGCACGGTCGACTTGGAAGTCCTGGAAGATGGCCTGCACGCGCTGCCGCTGGAATTGGCCGGCGTCGGCGTGCGTCGCGCGGCCATCGGTGAAACGTCGGCCGCGATCGGACGTGACGCCAAAGGCCAAACGATGCTGTTCGTCGAAGGCCGCGGCCGCCATCGGCTGCTGCTGGAGGTGGTCGCCCCGTTGCAGACGTCCGCCGCCCAGCAATCGCTCAGCTTTCGCCTGCCGGCGCCCGCTGCGGCCCGCTTGCACTTGACGGTGCCGGGCAACGTCGAAGTCAAGAGCGGGGCCAAGGTCATCCGCCGGACGCTGGACGAAGCGGCCGGCGTGACGCGGTTCGAGTTGCTGTTGCCCAAGGACCAACTGGCATTGGTCATGTCACTGAACAACCGCATGTTGCGCCAGCAGCGGGTGGTCGTGGCCCGGAGCGTCCTGGTGGACGAGATCACGTCCGCCTACGAGCGGCTGCACACCACGATTTCCTTCGACGTGCTGCATGGCGCCGCCGAGCAGTTCCGGCTGGCCCTGCCCGAGGGCTTTGAGCCGACCGAGGTGATCAGCCCGCTGTTGTCGCGTTGGGCGGTCGCCACTGAGGAGAATCAGCGGGTGCTGGAGGTCGTCCTTCGCGAGCCGGCCACCGAGACGGTGGTGTTGAACGTTTCCGCGACCCGGACGCCTGCCCGGCTGCAGGATTGGACCATGCCGCAACTGGTGCCGCTGGATATGGCCGGGCAAGTGGCCGTGGTGGGCTTGATTGTCGAAGACCAACTGGCGCCGGAAGGAATTGAGTTTCAGGGTTTGATCCCGGTGGATAACGGCGTGTTGACGGCGGCGCTGCCGGAAACCGTGTTCCGCGCCGAGCCCGGTGCTCCGCGGCTCCGGCCGGTGGCGACCTACTACGCTCCGCAGGCTTCGTTCCGTCTGCAAGCGACGTTTCGCCAGCCGCCGGCCCGCTTGCAAGTCACCAGCAACGTGTTACTGGTGCTGGACGAGCAGGGCCACCACGTCCGCGGCGGGTTCGCCTTGCTGCCCCAGATCGAGAAACTCTTTGCCGTCCGCTTCGCCGCTCCGCCCGGCTGGAACGTGACCCAGGTTAACGCTCCCGACGGCCAGCCGTTGGCCGTCGAACGCTATGATGCGCCGCAGGGCGGCGCCCTGATCCACGTGCGGTTGCCGCAAGGTATCCCGCCCGGCGAAGTCACAAGTATCACGTTCCAAGCGGAACACGTGCCGACGGATTGGCTAGGCCACTGGCCGCAGCGCAACATCGCCTTTCCGGTGTTCGCCGTCGAACATGCGACCCGTGACACCGGCGCGGTGGCGGTCCGTGCGGACGACGATCTGCTGGTCCGGCCCGGCGAGTCGACGGGCCTTGATCCGCTGGACGAAAACGAGAAAGAGAAATACGGATTGGGCGGCATCGAATCCAATCTGGCCTATCGCTACGAAGCTCCGCCATACGCCCTGCAGATGACCGTCACGCGAACGCCGCCCGCGATCGCAGCTCGCAGCTTTTCGTTCCTGCGAATCGCCCCCGAAGGACTCACGGCACATTACGAGGTCCTGTACGACATCCGCCAGGCCCGCGTTCGCCGGCTGTCATTGCGGCTGCCGAAAGAAACGCCGTCGTCGCTGGCGATCAGCGGAGCGGAAGGGGCCGTCGTGAAAGAGTTTTCCAGCGAGGAAACCGGCGATGAACGGCGTTGGACCGCGCTGCTGGCCGAGCCCGCCATGGGCGTCGTACGGCTGGCCGTCGATTTCCAACAGCCCCTGCCGGACAAGGATTTGCAAGGGTTTTCCTTGCCGCTGGTCCGCGCCGACGATGTGATGTATCAGTCGGCGGTCGTCGCGATCGAGGGCAGTGCGGAGTTGGACGTCGTCGTCAAGACGGACGCCCGCGGGGTGGACGTCGGCGAATTGGTCGCCGCGCATTATCGAGTCGGCACGCGGCTGTTGGGCGCGTTCGAGTTCGTCGGTCCGCTGCAGCCGGTCCGCGTGGACGTGACGCGCCGGCCCGGTTACGGACTGCCGCCGGCCATCGTCCAACGGGCCGAGTTGGTCACGATGCTATCGGCCAGCGGCATTAGCCAGACCGCGGCTCGATATCTGATGCGGACCCAAGCCGCGTTTTTGGAAGTGCGGTTACCGGCCCGATCGGTGCTGTGGTCCGCTCAACTGGACGGCCAGCCCATCGCGCCGCAGCACGACGGCGATCGGCTGCTGTTGGACCTGCCGGCCAGCGTCCAGCATGCGTTGCGCGACCTGCAGGTGATCTACGAAACGCCGGTCACGCCGGTGGTCATGCTAAACCAGGTAGCTGCCGACGCACCGACACTGTGGCTGCGCACCGATCGTGACGCCCAAGCGGGCGAAGTGCCCACGGCCGATGTGACTTGGAAACTGCTGTTGCCCGAAGGCCATCGCTTGGTACGTTCCAGCGGGACGGTCTATACCGGCGACTTACCGCCGCGGCGCTCGCCGGTTGGAAACGCGCTGATTGGAATGTACTTTGCGGCGGGCGGCATCCCTATCATACAGGCGGGAAGGAGCCCCAGTGCCGCCTTCGATCACGGCGAGGTGTACCATCTGTCCGACAGCGTCGAATTCAGCGCTCCGATGTCTGCGATGTCTGCCCCGGCGGCTGCCGAGAGCCACGCAATGATGGAACAGGCCGAAGAATTGCGCGAAGCGAGTCCAGAAACGAAACTAGAAGCAGAATCAATGGATGAATCGAAGGCCGAACGGGCCGCTGAAGAGCCTGCGGTCGCCACCGGGGCGGAACTCGACGCCCTTCGCGAGGACCCGTTCGCGAACTCGCCGACGGCAACACCCCAGACGCGTGCGCCCTCCGATCTCGGCCGACCGCAATCCACTCGGCCACGACGGGACGGCAAGTACTGGGCCTTGGAAGGGGTCCGCAGCCTGCCGATCGCTTTGCAGCAGCAGGGCGACGAGATCACGTTCCAGAGTCTCGGCGAGCGGCCGCAATTGTCCGTTACGATCGCCAACGGGCGCCGTCTCGACCTGCTGGCCTGGGCGGTCGCTTCGGCCGTATTTGCCGGCGGTCTGTTGTTGACGCGGCGTTCCACGCGAGTGAAGACCAAGTACGTCGTCCTCGTCGCCGTCGTGGCCTTGGCATTTCCGTTGGTCACGAGCTTGACACACGAACTGGGCGGCACGTTCGACGCGGCCTTTTACGCAGCTTGTTGCCTGGTCGCGTGGTACGTGCTGGCAGCCGCCGCGTGCTGGCTGCTGCCCCACGTGGACGCGTCTCTCCGAGACGCGCATCCGGTCTCGGAGAGACAGGACCACGTGGGACCGGACCACGTGAATCCCCCGACGCTGCCGTCCCTGCTGGTCGCCTTTGCCCTGCTCGCCGCAACCGCGGAGCCCGCTACGGCTCAAGCGCCCAAGCCTCCCGCGTTCGATCCCGGCGCGCTGATCGAGCTGCTGGCGCCGTCCAAACCGGTCCGCCTGCCGACGGACGCCGTGATCATCCCGTACGACGCGGAACAAGGCACCGACGGGTTGAAGAACGCCGACCGGGTGCTGGTGCCGTACAACAAGTACGTCGAACTTTGGAACCGGGCTTTCCCGGAAAAAAAGCTGCCAGCGACGCCACCGATCACCGCGTGGTCACCGGCCGGCGCAGCCTACCAAGCGACACTCGCCGACGACGACTTCTTGCTCGTCACCGGCCGCCTGGAAATCGACGTTTTCGCCGACCAGCCGATTCAAGTGCCGTTGCGGCTGCTCGGCGGCGTGCTCGTGTCGGCCACGATGGACGGTAATCCGGCGCGGCTGCAATTGATCCAGCCGGCGGCGCCGCCCGCGGCGCAGCAGCAGCAGCAGCAGCAGCAACAGCAGCAAGCGGTGCAAGGCGCAGCCGTCCCTGCGCCCGATGCGAACTTCGCCCTGCTGCATTTGACGGGTCGCGGCCGGCGGGAACTGGCGCTGCAGATCCGCCTGAAACTCGAACGTCGCGGCGGCTGGCGCGTGGCCGTGGGACGGTTGCCGGCGGCCCCCGTGACGAGCCTGACGTTGATCGTGCCCGCGGCGCGAACCGAAGTCCGTCTGGCGGGCTTGGCCGATCGTGGCGAGTACGAAACGGCCGGCGACAATGAACGGATCGTCACCGCTGTCGGCGCCGACGGCGCGGTCAACCTGCAGTGGCGGCCCAAGGTCGCCGAAGGGCAAGTCGATCGCAGCTTGACCGTTGCGTCGGAGGCGGTGTTGGACGTCCAGGAAGACGGCTTGCGGTTGATCTGGCAGCTGAACCTGCAGTTCCCTCGCAGCCGCCGGGATCGCTTTGAAGTGTTGATTCCGGCCGGTTATCTGATAGAACGAGTCCTGGGCGACAACGTCCGGGCGTGGGACCTGAAAGCTGCGGAGGATCTGCAGCGGTTGAGCGTCAGCCTACTTAAGGAAGCGGTGGATCAAGAGCGGGTAACGCTGTCCTTGTCCCGCCGCGGCGCCGTAGCCGCGGAAGGACCGACGGAATTTCCTGCGCCCGCCATTTCGGTAGACGGCGCGGTTCTGCACAAAGGCCGCTTGACGATCCGCCGCAGCCCGCTGTTGGAGTTGCGCGCGATCCGTGTGGCGGGCCTGTCGCGCACCGACGTCGCGGCCGAAGCGGCCACCGCGCTGGTGGCGGCCGGCGCGGCGGAGGAAAGCCCGCTCGGCTTGCGGCCCTATCAGGCGTTCGAGTTCGGCACGATCGCGTTCGCGCTGGATCTGGAAGCGGCGCCCGTGCCTGCGGACGCGGCGGCGACGCTGTACAGCCTGCTGCGGATTGCCGATCGCGACGTGCGGCTGGAGACGCAAGTCAAGATCGACGTGCGGACCAAGCCCGTGCATCGGGTGCGGTTGGTCGTCCCCGCCGCGTTGGAGGTCGAACACGTCGCAGCGCCCGGGGAATTCACTTGGGCGACGACCGACGCGGACGATCGCCGCTTGCTGTGCGTCTACCTAGGCGCCGGCCAATCGCAACCGTTTTCCGTCGTGGTCCGCGGGACGCTCGGCCGCCGCGGAGCCGCGGATCCGGTATCCGCCCCGGTGCTGGAAGTGCTGGACGTCGTCCGCCAGCAAGGCAACCTGGTCGTCCAGGTTGACCCCGCGTTCGACGTCCGCGCCGCCGGCCTGCAGAACTGCGAGACCATCCTGCTGAGCAACGTCTTCGATTGGCTGCAGGCGGAACAGCGGCCGTTGGCGCGATTAGCCCTCCGCCACCAGAACCCGCCGTATGCCGCCCGCTTCGAAGTGCAAGCCCGGCCGCCGCGCGTCAGCGGTTACACAATCACCAACGTCAAAGTGACCGACGTGGCCGTCGAGGAGACGATCAGCATCGACCTGACGATCCACGACGCCGGGATCCGCGAAGTCCGGTTCACGCTGCCGGCGGGAATGGAGCAGGCCCGCGTCAGCGCACCCATGCTGCGCCAGAAAACGATCGAAAACGCGGACGAAGGCCGCAAGTTGTTCCGGTTGGAACTGCAAGACGACATCCTGGGCCAATACCGCGTGCTGATCGAAAACGACCGCGTCTTGCTCGCCGCCGATCGGCAGGGATCCGAACTGCAGACGGCGCCGATTCCCGAATTGCTGACCGGCCGCACCGACCAGCGGTACGTGACGCTGGAAAACGCGGGCCGCGACGAGGTATTGGTCGTGGATCAGATCGAGTTGGCGCCGCTGGGCCGCCAGCAGGCCGAATGGCGCCGTCTGGCCGCCGTCCTGGGCGATAACCTGACGAGCGCGTACATCGTCCAGGCCGAGGCCCGAGGTCCCAAGCTGACGTTCAACACCCGGCAGCGGACCACCGTCGAGACGGCGCGGGCGTCGATCGGACTGGGCGAAACGCTGCTGATCGTCGACGCCGCCGGCGCCTATCGCGGCCAGCAAACCTATCAGGTCCACAACACGACCGAACAGTTCCTGGTCATCCGCTTGCCTGCGGGTGCGCAATTGTGGACGGCCACGGTGGCCGGCCAGCCCGTCAAGCCGACGGAAGTCCCCGGCGGTGCGGCGCCGGACCAGGTCCGGATTCCGCTGATCAAGACGGCCGAAGGCGACCGCGACTATCCGGTGGTGCTCAAGTACGGCGGCCGCCTGCAGCCGGTCGGGATCGTCGATCGCATCTCGTTCCCGCTGATCCGCACGGTCCATGTCCAGGTCGAACTGAGCCGCGTGCGGCTGCGGTTGCCGGAAACACACACCTGGTTCGATTTCGGCGGGACCTTGCGTCAGGTGTTCGACGAAGGCGCGTTCGAGGCGGACTTTTTCTCCTACAACACCAAACAGGCCAAGCGGCTGTTGCAGGCGATGAATACCGATAACCCCTACGCCCGGGCGCGTTCGATGAACAATCTGAAACAGCTGGGCTTGGGTTTGCAGAGCTACCAGGGCGCATACGGCAGCTTGATGTCGAACGAAGCGTTCAAACGCAACTTTGACGCGAATAAAGAGCTGATCCGGCAGGCCGAGCAACAGACACAGGAGTATTTGACCTTAGACGACCAGGCAATCGCGACCGATAATCGCGACCGATTGAACACGCTTTTCCGTGATCAGAAGAACGACTCGGCCCGCAACGTGGTCAATGAATTGGGTGTTAATTTCCGCGCCGCAGTGGAGACCGAAGAAGCCAAACCGGCCTCGGGCAAGGAAACCTTCAACTACCAGTGGCTGGACAGCAGCCAGTTGAAGAATCGCGCCGGCCTCGCGGAAAAAGACATGGGCGCACGGTTCGGAAAACAGAACCAAGCCGAGGGAGGCGATAAATTGAAGGGCTATACCCAAAGTCAAAGCCTACTGGGCCAGGTCGACGACGATTCGACGGTACAGCTCCGCAGCCGGCGCAGCGGCGAAACGACTGCATCGCAATCCGGTGCCGTCGCGCAGAGCCAGCAGGAGCTGGCGCGGCAATACCAGCGGAAGTTGCAGGATGAACAGCAAGCAGGCCAAACGCAACAGGTCCGGGACTCCGAACGAGACCGATTCGACGCGGATGGAACGCGTTTGAACTGGGAACGGGGACAGGTGAATGGGATTGCCGACATGCCACCGCCCGCATCGCCTCCGATGCCGGGGATGGGCGGTGGCGGCATTGGCGGCGGCGGCATGGCAGGTTCCGGCATGGGTGGTTACGGCAGCATGGGTGGAATGGGCATGAGCGCCGGCCAGCCCGGTCCGGCGCAGCCAGCCGGCATGCGCGGCCCGACCGGGCAAACCGTCGGCGCCGTCGCTCTGCCGCAACTCGCAGCGAGTGACGCTTACGCCGTCGAGACGCATTACGCCAGCCTGGACGTGGAATTGCCCCAGCGCGGCCGCGAGTACCTGTTCACCACGCCCCGCGGCGACATCGAGATCACGGCGCGAGCGGTGTCCGAGCCGCTGGTGGGCCGCCTGATCCGCCTGCTGGCTCTGGCCGTCGCCTCGGTCGTGCTGATCGTTTTGCTCCGCGTGCTGGCCCGCGTCTTGCCCGCCCTGCACCGTAATCGCTGGATTGTCGCCGCCGTGCTGCTGGTCGGCTTGATGGCCTTGGTGCTGGGCATCTTTCCGATCCTCGGCCTCGCGGCGTTGATCTACGGCTTGGTCCAGTTGATCCGCCTGCAAATCGCCCGGCGGCGTACTGCCGTCATCGCATGATTAACAAAGCGGAACGTTTTTTCGGCCTCGCCGGCGCTTCGGGTTGGAGTGCGTCGCTTCGGACGGTATCATCAACGGCGGATCCGAAATTCATGCCACTCGTTGAGGGAGGCCGCCCGCGTGTCAACTTTCGCCGTCATCTTGCCCGCCGCCGGAAAGAGCAGCCGTTTCCGCGATGCGCATTACAAGAAGCCGTTTATTCCGTTGGAAAATCGAGCGGTGTGGCTGCATGCGGCCGAGCGATTCGTCAACCGTGATGACGTCAAGCAGTTGATCGTCGTGATCGCTCCCGAGGATCGCGAAGAATTTATGGCCAAATTCGCGGCGAATACGGCGATCTTGGGCATCCAGGTTGTCGACGGAGGCCATCACCGGACGGAGTCGGTGGCGAATGCCTTGGCGCGCGTGCGTCCCGAGATCGACTTCGTCGCGGTGCATGATGCAGCTCGGCCTTGCCTGGCCAACGAATGGATTGACAAGGTGTTTGCTGCCGCCGAAACGACGGGCGCCGCGATGCTCGCCATTCCGGTGCGAGGAACATTGAAACGGGTCCGAGGCGGCGTGGTGATCGAAACCGTGGATCGGCAGGACCTGTGGGAAGCCCAGACCCCGCAGGTATTCCGCCGCCAGTTGCTGATGGACGCCTACGCCCAACGGGGCGAACGAGCAGCGACAGACGACGCCTTTCTGGTGGAACAACTGGGCCACGCCGTGACGATTGTCGAAGGCTCGCCGATCAACTTGAAAGTGACCACGAAAGAGGACTTGCGACTTGCCCAGCAGGCCCTCAAAGCATTGCCCAAGCCCAAGCTGCTCGGGCCGGCCCATCCGTTTGCAGACGACGATAAATGGCGGTGAGGGAACCTAACGCCCCATTGCGGGGAGCCGCCCAAGATTACCATCGCCGGGTCGGCCGAGGATGAGCGGTTTCAAGACAGCAGGAAGAGGTGAAAGATTAGGGCTTCCTAAGTCAAATCTCAACGAGGCCACGAAGCGATCGTAGTAAGTGACCTGTTGAGCAACGTCCGAGTAGCGGTTGATCAGCGCCAGCCAACTTCGGGCCTGCTCTTCCACGGTCACGGCAGAGGTGACAATCAATTCCTTGGAGTCGGCAAGACGCTGCCAAAGTTGGTCGGCGGCGAAAGATTCACCGTGTTGAAGAATCGAAATGTGGTACGTATCCAACACAATCATGGTGCGAACCGCACTGCTTCCTCGCGGGCTTGCTGGCGCTGTTCAGCCCGTGCTCGCGCCGCCTCGTCGATCATCTCTTTGACAATCGGATCGCCGCGGAACATCCCACGGACTCGATCCATTCGTGCGGCCCCGGTTCATTCTCTACCTGTCGCGGCCTTCGGATCAGTACTGCCATCTGTTCTTCGAGTCGTGTGACACCGTCTTCGAACGATGCTCCAGCCATATCGACATTCTCCCAGGCTGGTTGTGACGCCCTAGCGCGATCGCGTCCAAAGACGACGAAGTTCGAGGATAACCACGCTTGGATTCTACGTCGAGTGGGACACGGCGGCAATCCGTAATTGGACCGACCAATCAAGAGCTGGATGCCCCATCCGGCCGCCCGCCGTCTGTCTTCGACCTCGCCGCTTCCAGCACCGCCGCGGATTCTTGCTGCAGGCGTCTCAGTTCGTCATCCTGCGGCAGATTCTGTTCTAGCCATTCGCATGCCCGCGTGTAAGCTTCGTTCGCCTCGTCCATTCGGCCGGTCTTGGCGTACGTCAACGCGAGGAAGAACTCTTCCCGCGCATGTTCGCTCCGGTGCAGGCTGATCGCCCTTTCCAATGCCTCGGCCGCCTGCTCGTATTGTCCGTCACGAACCTGGGCAGCACCGAGAAGGCTCCCGCACTCCGGGTTCTGAAGAGGGCAGTAAGGGGTCAGGAGCATATACTGGACATTCTGCGGAAAGTAGCTTAACGTAACGGCATGCCTCGCACGAAAAGCGTTACACCCGGCGGAATGGTCTTTCACGCGCTCAACCGCGGCGTGGGTCAAGAACTGGTACGTTTCAAACAGTTCGTCAGGGCTTATCGAGAAGCGGGTGTATGGGTAATTTCAGAGTCTTGGCTGCGGTGGTCGTCACCTCTAACACTCCATGAGGGTGGTGGTGGAATGGATCGTCCTTAGTCGCTTTGCGGTACGGGGAACATGCAAATGGGATTCTTACGATTTCGACTATCAACCATGCTGCTGAGTTTACTCACGCTGGCAGTCTCACTTGGCTGGTTCGTCGACCATTTCGCCTTGGCCAGATGCCGAATCGTTGGCGAATGGTACTACCCCACGTCTGATCACGCAGTTCTTGGTTATAGCACGCATCTCACAATCAGGCGCGATGGAACGTTCGAGAAACGTCAGCAGTATCGAGCAGGGTGCGACGTATTCGCCGGAACGTATCGTTGGACGGAAAGCGGGACGCTTATATTCCATATCACGAAGAAG
>Ga0351889_10301_pt1 | contig 13098 bp, 8 predicted proteins | sample TotcelFGM3001M14_FD_206767 | JGI IMG/M metagenome (GOLD analysis project Ga0351889, IMG submission 206767) | Enriched cells from coal bed in the Powder River Basin, Montana, United States - Total cells FGM rep3 HSBNCT.FGM.300.1.M14 ...
CAATCCGCCGGGTTTTTCAGGACCAGGCGCCGCTCCGGCCGATAGCTCCCGTATGCCGCCTGGAGCAGCGCCTGGGTCCGGGCGTCCTGGGGGTCGCCCACCACGGTGAGATCCAGCGGCGGCGTCAGGGCCAGGGTCTGGACCGTCCACAGATGAGCAAAACCCCAGGGATTCTCCCGGGCGTGGGGGTTGAGTTGCCGGATAATCGCCTGGGCTCGCTCCTGGTGGCGCACGTCCCCGGTCAGCCGGTAAAGTCTGAGACTCACCCGGGCCGCCATGGAGTTGCCCGAAGGCAACACCTGGTCGTAGATGCTCTTACTGCGCACCAGGGGCGTGGCCTGGTCCCGGTCCACGTAGAAATAGGTGCCGTCGCCGGCGTCCAGAAATTTCTCATCCATGCGCGCCATTAAGCGCCGGGCCTCCCTCACCCAGACGGGATCAAAATCGGTCTCGAACAGGTCCAGGAGGGCGTTGGCCAACAGGGCGTAATCCTCCGAAAAACCCGGGACGCCGACCTGGCCCGCCGTCCAGATCCGGAACAGGGTATTGTCCTTGACCAGCTCCTGAAGCAGAAATCGGGCGGCCCGGGCCGCGGCCTCATAATGGCGCCGCTCGTTAAGAACCTGGGACCCCAGGGCCAGGGCGGTGATGGCCAGGCCATTCCAGGCGGTGATGATCTTTTCGTCCCGGTGGGGGGGCACCCGCCGGGCTCGCACCTGGAGGAGACGCTCCATCGCCGCCGCCAGGGTTTGGGCCAACTGCTCCGGAGAAAGCCCTAACCGCTCGGCCAACTCGGCCCGGGACCTTGGCCGGGTCAGGATGTTGGCGCCTTCGAAATTGCCCGCCGGGGTCACTCCCAGGGCCGCGATCACCAGGTCCGCGGCCTCCGGCCCCGCCACCGCGGCCACTTCCTCCCGGCTCCAGACGTAGTACTTGCCCTCTACCCCCTCACTGTCCGCATCCCAGGCGGCATAGAAGCCCCCCTCCGGGGCGCTCATCTCCCGCAGGATAAAATCCAGGGTTTCGCCGGCGATGCGCCGGGACAACCCGCTTCCGGTCAACCGGTGGTGCGCCAGGTAGAGGGGAGGCAAGAGGGCATTGTCGTAGAGCATCTTCTCAAAATGCGGCACCACCCAGGCCGCGTCCACGCTGTAGCGGTGGAAGCCCCCGCCTAACTGGTCATAGATGCCGCCCCGGGCCATCTTCTCCAGGGTGAAACCCAGTTGCGCCAGGACCGGGGCCTCCCCGGAAAAATGATAATAATGGAACAAAAAATCCAGTTCCAGGGACCGGGGAAATTTCGGGGCGCGGCCCAGCCCGCCGTTTTCCGGGTCGAAATCGTCCAGGAGGCGGTGCGCCGCGGCCTCCAAGGTTTCCCGGCTGGGATCGCCGCCGCCCCCCGCCACCTCTCCCAAACGCTGCACGTGGCTTTCCACCTTCAGGGAGACCGAGGTCAATTGCTCCCGATTCTGCTGGTAGGTCTGGCTCAGGGCCAGCAGCAGGCGGGGGAATCCCGGCAGGCCGCCCCGGTCTTCGGGGGGGAAATAGGTGCCGCCGTAAAAGGGCTTCAAATCCGGGGTCAGAAAGACGCTCAGGGGCCAGCCGCCGTGGCCGGTGAGCACCTGCACCGCGTTCATGTACGTCTCATCCAGGTCGGGACGCTCCTCCCGGTCCAACTTGATGTTGATGAAATGCTCGTTCATGATGGCGGCGATGGCCGGGTTTTCGAACGACTCGTGGGCCATGACGTGGCACCAGTGGCAGGTAGAGTAGCCGATGCTCAAAAAGATGGGCTTATCTTCACGCCGGGCCCGGTCCAGGGCCTCCGGCCCCCAGGGATACCAATCCACCGGATTATAGGCATGCTGCTTCAGATAGGGGCTGGTGGTATCGATCAAGTGGTTGGGCCGGGGCTCTGGCATGACAAGCTCCTTGGGCGGCTGGCTGACGCCGTCCAGACGTGATGCCTGACAAGATAAGCACGTCAACGCCGCTTGCAAGGAGTCCCGGCAACGCAAATTGAGGGGTCTATTGATCTATGGGGAAAAGTTCTTTAAATTGGTGGCACAGGCTTTCCAGCTTGTGTCCAGGAAGCGTAGGGTGCGTTTTACGCACCTCTTGCCCTGGTTGGAAGCCAGCACAGACGCTCGCCCTAAAAAACTTTTCATAATTTACGGGCGCGCCAAAGGCCCATAAATGACACGTCTAAAAAAACTTCCGTAGGGTGCGTCCTACGCACCATGAGCCTGTGGCCACGGCCTGCCCCACCCTCCTCTCAAAAGTTATGGCTGAGCTAACGGCTCCGGAGCCGGCGAGGCCTTGGGCTCCCTTCAGAACGGCAAGGCCCCAAAGGTGCGCAGCAGTTACTTCTTCAACCTGGACGCCAGGTCTTGCAATGATTGCTCCAAACCGGTCCAGGCCTTGCCGGCCTGGTCTTTAAGGCTGTCCCACTGCTCCAGACCTTGGTCTTTGAGCCGGTGCAGCCGCTGACGCTGCTCCTCCTGGGCCGCATAGGCCGCGTCAATCCGCCTCGATAGTTCCGCCTTGACTTCACCGGTTACCGTCCCCAGCCGGCCCTTCAACTCGTCGATTCTTTTACCCATTTCGGCCAATCGGGCTTCCATGGCCTCGCCTTCTTTTTTCTCCATGTGCCTTGCCTCCCGCCAGTTTATCTTCTCATGCTAACCTCATCGGCGAAAGCCGCCCCGGACTTTAAACCCGGAGGCGGCTCCCGGATGGCCGGGCCGGCTAAACCCAATACGGTTCACTTAAACGATTAAAGGAATGGATGGGCAGTGCCCACCCTACGTTATGCCATTCTGAACGGAGCGTAGCGGAGTGAAGAATCCATGTTTTTTAAAGAAGTTAGAGATTCTTCGGTCGCCTTCGGCTCCCTCAGAATGACAAGGAAAATGACTTCCTTTCATCTCGGCCCGCTTAAGTGAACAGCATTGCGGCTAAACCGCCTTTAAAACCCCGGTCCAGGTTTCGAAGACCGGGAAGGGGGTGGAATGCGGGTCAGGCCGTCAAATTCCTCCGCCTGCGTTAGGTGCGCGATTTCAGCCAGGAGTTGTCGTAGTTCCGGGGCGTCCTGAAATTTGATCTCCAGCTGAAAATCGGGGCCTTCAAAGACCTCGGGGGGGTGCAGGCGCAGGCGGGGAGACCGCTTCCACCCCAGCCGGGCCAGCGCGGTCTCAAACGCCTCCCGGGCCGCGCTCAGGCGCGGATAAACTTGGGCGTACAGGTGACGGCGCACCGCCTGAACCCTCTCCTGGGGGGTGCGGTCCGGCTCAGTTAAGGCCCGGCGAAGTTCGCCCCGGGCCAGGACCGCAGCCGGAGAAATCCCCTCCCGGCGGGCCAGGATCGCGACCTGGTCCAGCAATTCTTCCTGCTTGCTCTGGCTCAGCCGCAGGCTATCCCAAAAAGGCCAGGCCGCCGCCCGGGACGCTTCGTCCCAATCAGCCAGCCGGGCCGCGGCGGTGAGACCTAAACGGCCGGAAGCCGCCAACTCCTGCCAGGGGGCCTCCAAACGGGCCGTTTTGATGAGGCGGGAAAGATGCGGCCGGGAAGGCGGAAGCCCCAGGTAGGGGAGGTAATTGGCCGTCACGGTCTCGGCATCAATATGGTCAAGCAGCCGCACGGCCAGCTCGGCCTGCTCCCGGAGATTGAACCCCCGGGTAAAGGCATTGTCCACCAAGTGCACCAGCAGGCAATACAATTCGGACGCATTCGACGGGGCCAGGCGCACCGTGATCTCCTGCCAGCCCAGGCCGGCCGCCGCCTGAAGACGCCTGTTACCGGTGACCACTCCAAACCGGCGCCCGCCGGGCTGGAGCTTGAGCCAGGGAGGGTTGATCAGCCCCACCGCCAGGAGTGACGCCTTCAGGCGGTCCAAGTCCGGGGCCGCCGCCATCTCGGGGGCGGCCTCGGGAAGGTCGATCTGGGCCAGGGGTACTTCTTGCACGCGGATGGGGATCGTCACGTTGCTCCCGGGTACGGCTGGATTGGGCGGAACCCGCGCCTGGGGTGAATGTAACCGAGACCGCCCCACCGGTCAAGACCGCGAGGCCGCCCACGCACCCACCGTCATCCTTATGCCAAGTCGCGGATAAACGGCAATTTTTCAGTAGGGGCGGACCTGTGTGTCCGCCCTTGATTCAAGACGCACACACACGTGCGCCCCTGAGTGCGGCGTATCCAAATAAGCGTTCAGCAGTCAGCAAAACCAAGGACTTATCAAATCTGGTCGATAGTGATTGATTTACTGTAATAATACAACCATTCGTTATGATTCATGAAGCTGACCGCTGCAAGCTGATAGCTGATAGCTACCTATCAAGAATTACTGGACACCTGCTGACTTTACTGCTAAATCCTTGCCCGGGAAGGGCAAGAAAGGATAAGATTACCTTAAGCTGCCCCATAGCCTCCGCCTCGAGGCCTAAAACCGGCCATCGCCGGTGGCTGCCAGGGCCACAGGCCAGACGCTGACCTGCCAGGAGCGACAGCGCTTCGGCGGGCATCCGGCCGGCCCGCCCGGAAAAGTACCAAAAAAGGAGAATGGCATGACCGAGAACTACCACGTGGTGGCCGTCAACGGTTCCCCGCACGAAGGCTTTGGCAATACCTCCCAAATGTTAACCATGCTGGGGGAAAACCTGGCCCGAGAGGGGTTGGAACTGGAGGAGATCTTTCTGAGTCAATACCAGATCGGCTTCTGCACCGGCTGCGCCACCTGCCTCGAATCCGGCTCCTGCTGGGTCCGGGACGATTACAACTCCGTGGTCCGTACCGTCCTGGAAGCTGATGCCGTTATCCTGGCCTCACCGGTCTATATCTTCAATATCACCGCCCAAATGAAGACCTTCCTGGACCGGTCCCTGGGATATGGCCACCGGCCCCGGGGCGACTGGAAGCCCGGGCTGGCCTTGAGCGTCTCCGCCGGCCACGGCGAAACCTGGGCCGCCGATTATCTGGGGCAGGTCCTCAGGCTCTTCGGCGCCTTTCCCGTGGGGAAATTCACCGCCATCGCCGTAGGCCCCGGTGAATTTTTGGGACGGGAGGCGGTGGAGGCCCGGGCCGCCGACCTGGCCCGGGACCTGGCTCGGGCGGTGAAGGAAGGCCGCCGCTATCCGGCCACGGACCAGGACTTGCGCTATTGGCACTTTATGAGCACCCTGATCAAAGAAAACCGGGATTTTATGGCGGCCGACTACGAGCACTGGCAGGAACTGGGGCTGTTTAAGAGCTTCGAGGCCTATGTCGGCCAGACTCGTTCAAAAGCCGCGATGGGGGAAATTCCCGCCAAAGCCTACAGGAAGCACCAGCAAGAGGCTCCACAAACCGAGGTTAACCCGGAAACGGAGTCCAAGCCCGGCGAGCCCGGCACCGCCCGGGAGCTGTTGGCCATGATGCCCGGGGCCTTGAACCCGGCCGAGGCCCAGGGTTTTACCGCCACCTACCAGTTTGAGATCAGCGGCAGCGAAAACTTCACCGCCCACCTGGTGATCGCTGATGGGCACGCCACCTTCCATGAGGGCCCGGCTGACCATCCCAACATCACCATTAAAACTCCGGCGGAGGTGTGGCTGGCCATCGCCCGGAAAGAGCTGGACGGCACCACGGCCTATCTGGGCGGCCAATTCCGCATCCAGGGCGACCTAGGCCTGTTGATCAAAATGAAAACCCTGTTTATTGCCTAGATTCAAGGTTAGGCTTCCGGATGGAAAAACCGGGGAACCTCGTTTCCCGGTTTTTATTTTTGTCCTCGGCGGGCGGGCGCAATTCGATTAAAAAGCTTATCATTCCTGGAGTTATCAGCGGGTCAGGAAAAAGATGGCAAGTTACCAGCGCTGGCGGGTTGCAGCAGATTTTATTATTTAAGATTAGCTATAATATTCCGATAAGACTTGCACAGGGAATAAATCTGTCTTAATACGATAATATCCTTTAAGAGAGGTTCCAAAAACCTGTTTTGCCTTACGGCAACCAAATGAGCCTCTAAGCTCGTTGCCTAAAAAAGGAGTGGTTCCATGAGTTCCAAGGATTGGAACGGACCCGCCCCCGAGACGATGTCTCGTCGGAAATTCCTCCATTACTGCAGCGCCGCCGCCCTTATTACGGCCTCCTATCAAGTAATCTCAGTGTTTGGCGATTCGGTGGCCGAACGGGGCGATACCGCAGGAAGCTGTTGGGGCTGCAGATTTAAGTGCACCGGTAACTGCGTCAGCTGCGGCAATGGCCCTTGCGCGGTGGTCCGGGGCCTCTGGGCCTGAGGTCGCGGTGCCGGTGAATCGCGGCCGCCTGTCGGGTCTGGTCGTGGTAGAAAATATTAGGTTACCCGGTTTTTTACCGGTGCACCTCTGGATTTTCCACAGCACCGCCTGAGACCCGGCCGGGGGGAACGGCGCCATGGCGAACAGACGCCGCGCCTCACCCGCGGCGTTGCCGCCCCGCCTTACTCCAGCCTTCTACTTACGTCTTGAGACGCGATGAAAGTAAGAGTCACTTCAGACCTCATCATGTTATCCCGGGGGCCGGATGAGCTGCTCCTGGCCAATGCTCTCAATCTGAAAACTTTGTTTGTTCCCCGGGGGCGAGGCTACCTGCAGCAGTTTCTCAAGGCCATAGACCGCCTGGGGACGGTGACCGCCATCAACGCCGCCTTTCCTCAGGATGCCCACCTCCTGCGCATGCTCATGGATCACCACCTGGTGGAGCCGGTGGCCGGGAGGCCGTCAGAGTCCCCACCCGACCCGGTGGCCGTGGAGCGGGCCAAGCGCCGGCGCCTCAAGGGGATGTCGGTATTCCTGCTGCTCTCCCAATCCTGTAATCTCGGCTGCATCTATTGTCTCAACGGCCGAATCTCCTACCAGACCGGCAGGAATCTCATGATGCGGCAGGATGTGGCCCATCGGAGCATCGAGCAGTCCCTGGGCCGCCTGGCCGAAGGCGGCCGGTTGGAAGTGGTGCTCTTCGGCGGGGAACCCCTGCTCAACTGGCCCTTGGCCCAAAGCACCATCCTGCACTGCGAGGCTGTCCGCCAGGAGAAGCACCCGGATAAAGAGATTCGTTATCTGCTCACCAGCAACCTGACCTTCCTGCCCCGGGACTTCATAGAATGGGCCCGGAAATACCGGATCGGCATACTCTGTGACGTGGATGGCCCCCCGGAAATTCACGACCGGTTGCGGCCCTATAAAGACGGCCGGCCGTCCCACGCCATTATTGCCAAGAATATCCGCCATCTCAGTGAGGCGGGCCTGACCGTAGGGCTGAGAACCACGGTCACCGCCCTGAACCAGGATCATCTGGTGGACATCGCCCGGCACCACCTGGAGCTCGGAGGCGCAGGGAGCGCTTTTGTTCCGATCTGCCCCATAAACTCCGATGAAGAGATACTGCCTGATGAGTTGATCCCTGACCCCGACCGGGTGGCGGCGGGCATGGTTCAGGTGTATCAAAGCAAAATCTGGAAGACCCCCGATATCTTTCCGTTCGCAGTCTTTGCCACCGCCCTGGTTCCTGGAGAGCGCCTCGTGGCCGCCTGCGGCGCTCCCTACGGCACGGCGGCGGTGGTGGGAGTGGAGGGCGCCGTTTATCCATGCATCTATTTGGTGGGGATCAAGCGCTATTACCTGGGAAATATGCTCAAAGACGACTATCCCGATGAAAACCTGCTTGACCGGCTGATGGCCGATCTCCACGTGGATCTCCTGGATGATTGCCGGATTTGTGTCTGGCGGTACTATTGCGGCGGCGGTTGCGCCATACGCCGGTTAATCATCCGCGATAACCCTCGGGTGACGCCGAAGATCGCAAATTATTGTCAGAAAATCTACTGCGAATATATGAAACGGATCCTTGAAGTCCTGCTATGGGAAAAGGCCGAAGATGCTGCCAAGATATGGGAACAAGGCCTGACCGCACCCAAACCTGCAGACGGCGGCAGCGCCGTGTTCTGTTGACCTCCCTCCCTCTGCCTCTCTCTTTAAAAAGATCAGTTGGTTGGACGGGCCAAAGGTTTGGCCCCCCCAGCGCGATCCGGGCACCGGCTCAACAGTCGTGGTCTAAGAATAGGCCACCCCTAAAAAATGAAAGTAGGGGCGGGTTTTAAACCCGCCCCTACGTTTGGGGTTATCTTTAAAACTCATAGCGTTTGCCAAAAGTTCTTTCCTCTCCCCTCTCCCCCCAGCTGTACAGACCGGGGACAAAGGTAACACATGTTCGGAGACATGGGTAACAGTATAATGGCGGATCGTCTCCTTGGAGGTCGGTCATGCCGTGGTTGCAGGTTACCCTCATGTCTCAGCGAAAAGAGTTTGTTAAATTGGCCATGGTAGACGGCGCCAACCTGGCCCGTTTGTGTCAAGGCTTTAACGTCAGCCGCAAGACTGGCTACAAGTGGCTCGCCCGTTATCTTGGGGAAGGCGAGGCGGGTCTTTTTGACCGCTGCCGCCGGCCCCGGGCCAGCCCCTGGGTGACACCGCCGGAGATGGAGGAGGCGGTGCTGCGAGTCCGCGAGGCCCACCCGGCCTGGGGCGGGCGTAAGATCAGGGCCCGCCTGCAGGCCCAGGGATGGGTGACGGTGCCTGCGGCCAGCACCATCACCGCCATTTTGCGCCGCCATGGTAAGATTGATCCGGCAGAGTCGATGCAGCGCCGAGCCTGGCAGCGTTTTGAGGCCCAGGCCCCTAATGAACTGTGGCAGATGGATTTCAAAGGACATTTTGCCGCAGCCCAGGGGCGCTGCCATCCCCTGACGGTGCTGGACGACCACTCCCGCTATGCCTTGGGGCTGGAGGCCTGCGACAACGAGCGAACCGGCACGGTGAAGGAGCGCCTGCAACGGATCTTCCGGCGCTACGGCCTGCCCCGGAAAATGCTGATGGATAACGGCTCGCCCTGGGGTTCGGACTGGGCGCACCCCTACACCCCCCTCACCGTCTGGTTGCTCAAGTTGGGGGTGCAGGTGGGCCACAGCGGCCCCTACCATCCCCAGACCCTGGGCAAAGATGAGCGGTTCCATCGCACCCTGAAGGCGGAACTCCTTAAGTACTGCCAGGGACTGGAGTTGCTCCAGTGTCAACCGCGGTTTGATGCCTGGCGCCTGGTCTACAACCTGGAGCGACCCCACGAGGCCCTGGGTTTGGCGGTGCCTGCCAGCCGCTACCGGGTGAGCTCTCGGAGTTTCCCGGAGACCCTGACGCCCGTGGAGTACGGCCCCGTCGACCAGGTGCGCAAGGTGCAGGCCGAGGGCTGGATCAGTTTCCGGGGCCAAGACTTTCACCTGGGCCGGGCCTTCCGGGGCGAAGCCGTGGCTCTGCGCCCCACCAGCAGCGATGGGGTCTGGGAAGTGGTCTTCTGTAATCAAAGGATCACCAAAATCGATTTAAAAAACAAAAGACGTTTATAAAGAGAAAAAAAGTGTTACCTATGTCCCCGAACGTTTGTTACCCTTCTCCCCGGTCTAAACACCAGCGGGGGGAGAGGGTTAGGGTGAGGGGGGGAACTTTTGGCAACGATTAGAGGCCGAAATTCCCTACTTGCCGATCACCAGGATGGTGGCGTCTTTGGCGACGCTGGCGCCGGGCTCGAAGTTGATGGCCTTCACTGTGCCGGAGGCCGGGGCCGGGAGGCTGTTCTGCATCTTCATGGCCTCGAGCACGCAGATCAGGTCCCCGGTTTTCACCGCATCCCCCACCTTGACCGCATAGCTGATGATCATCCCGGGCATGGGGGCCTTGAGGGGCACGTCCCCGGCCGCCAGGGACTCCGCCGCCGCGGCCGGGGCCGCCGCCGGCCTCGGCGCCGGGGCTGCGGCCGGAGCCGCCACCGCAGGCGAGACGCCTGCGCCACGAGCCACACTGGTAATCACCGGGGCCCCGGAGGTGCACTCCACCTCCACTTCGTAGTACTGCCCGTCCACGAAGACGTTGAAGCCCCGGGTCCCCGGGCCTTTTTCCGGCGCCGGTTTTTCCAGGGAATCCAGATACTCCTTCACCTTGGCGAAGAGCTTCTTACCCTTGATGGTCAGATAGACCGAATCTTCCAACGCCACCTGCTCCAGGGTCTTGGCCTTGACCTCGTCGGGCACCGGCTCCAGCCCGTACTTCCACTTCAGGAACCGCATCCCCGTGGTGGGGTACAGACCGTAGATCAGGACGTCGCCGTCGTTCTTGGCAATGGCCTTGGTGTCCGCCACCGCCTTGTCCCATTCCGGCTCCAGGATGTCCCCGGGCCGCCCGGTGGTGGGCGTCTCGCCCCGCTCGTAGCCCTTGAGGATGTGCTTCTGCACCTCCGGGTCCATGGGCGCCGGGGTCTTGCCGTAGAGGCCATAGGCCAGGCCCTGGGTCTCGGCCGTCACCTTCTTATAGCGCCCGAACAGCACGTTCATCACCGCCTGGATGCCCACGATCTGGCTGGTGGGGGTCACCAGGGGCGGGAACCCCAGCTCCTGCCGGGTCTGGGGCAGGTCGTCCATGACCTCGTGGATCCGGTCCAGGGCGTCCAGCTCTTTGAGCTGGTTCACCAGGTTGGAGTACATGCCCCCGGGGATCTGGTGCAGCAGCACCCCGGTGTCGATCTGGGCCATCTTGGAGGTATCCAGCAGGTCCCGGTACTTCACCGCCACCTTCTCCAGGTCGTAGCCGATCTCGATGAGCCCCGCCAGGTCCATATCGGTTTCCCGGTCAGTTTGCTCCACCGCCACGATGAGCGGCTCAATGGCCGGCTGGGAGGTCCGGAGCGCAAAGGGGCTCAGGCAGGTGTCCAGCACGTCCACGCCCGCTTCGATGGCCTTTAAGTAGCTCATGGAGCCCGAACCCGAGGTGTAGTGGGTGTGGAACTCCACCGGGATCTTGATGGTCTCCTTCATCCCCTTGATGATGGCGTAGGCGTCGTTGGGGGAGCACATCCCGGCCATGTCCTTCAGGACCACCGAGTCGGCCCCCATGTCCTCGGACTTCTTGGCGAAATTGACGTAGTAGTCCAGGTTGAAGATCGGCCCGCCCATGCGCCGCTGGGTCAGCGAATAGCACACCGCGGCCTGGAAGTGGGCCATGAGGCCCGCCTTCTTGGCGTCCATCAGGGCCTTGACCGCCACTTCCCAGTTGCGCATGTCGTTCAGCGCATCGAAGACCCGGAAGATGTCCACCCCGGCCTCGGCGGCGTAGCGCACGAACCGGTAGGTGAGATCGTCGGCGTAGTTCCGGTATCCCACCAGGTTTTGGCCCCGGAGCAGCATCATGGTGGGGGTCTTCTTCAGTATCCCCTTGATGGTGCGGATCCGCTCCCAGGGGTCGTCCCCCAGGAAACGGTGGGTGGTGTCGAAGGTGGCGCCCCCCCAAACCTCGATGGCAAAGTAGCCCATCTGGTCCATGCGCGCCATGAAGGGGATGATGTCCTCGGACCGCATGCGGGTGGCCAAGAGCGACTGGTGACCGTCCCGAAAGGTGGTATCGGTGAATTTGATGGGATTTTTTCCGGCCATGGATGACTCCTTTGTCGTATTAGCAGTTAGCGGTCAGCAGTTAGCAGTTAGGAAAAACCCAGGGTTAAATATACTGTTCTGTGATGTACATCCAACCCAGGTTGCCCTATTTCTTCTTGCTCATGTCTGATCCACAAACTCCTGAGGCTTTATTCTCAATTTGGTCACATGCCAGCAACCGTTGTCATATCAGCAGTTAGCACTTAGCAGTTAGCAGTTAGCAGTTAGGAAAAACTCAGAGTCACATGTACCGTCAAGCGCTGCACATCCAGCCCGGTTTGACCTATTTTTTCTTGCTGATGACTGATCCACAAACTCCTGAAGGCTTTATGCTCAATATGGTCACATGCCAGCAACCGTTGTTTTGGCTAACAGCTAATCGCTAACTGCTAACTGCTAATAGCAAACCGCTACCTTAAACTCCGCCGCTGCATCAACAACCTGAGCTGCATGGCCTCGGAACGCCCGGCCAGGGCCCAGAGGTTTAGGGGCGGACCCGGGGCCGCAGCCGCGAAACCGGCCGCCATCTGGCAGGCCTCCTCGTCAATGATATAAGCCGCAATAGCCCCGCTGATGGCTGCCAGCACCTGGGGTTTGATGCTCATGGATGATCTCCTTTTTAGCAGTTAGCCGTTAGCAATTAGCCGTTAGCTTATAGGGCGGGCTGCGCCCGCCGGACTCCGGCGGCCACAGGCCTCCCTATAATCGCTTACTGGGGCTGATTGCCAAAAAGCTTTTAAGCTTTTGCTAACTGCTAACCGCTAACCGCTAACTGCTAAACGGGTATATTGCCGTGCTTCTTGGCCGGCAGGGTCTCCCGCTTGGTGCTCAGGATCTCCAGGGCCTCGATGAGCCGCGGCCTGGTCTCCCGGGGCGTGATCACCTGGTCCACAAAGCCGCGGGAAGCCGCAATATACGGGTTGTAGAGCAGGGTCTCGTAATTGTCGATGATCTCGGCCCGCTTGGCCACCGGGTCCGCCGCCGCCTTGATCTCTTTCCGGAAGATGACGTTGGCCGCGCCCGAGGCCCCCATCACCGCGATCTCGGCGGTGGGCCAAGCGATGACCATGTCGGCGCCCAGGTCCCGGGAGCACATGGCCAGATACGACCCGCCGTAGTCCTTCCGGGTCACCAACGTGATCTTGGGCACCGTGGCCTCGGAGTAGCACCACAACAGCTTCGCCCCGTGCCGGATGATGCCCTGCCACTCCTGGTCGCTGCCGGGCAGATACCCCGGCACGTCGGCGATGGTCAGAAGCGGAATGTTGAAGGCGTCGCAGAAGCGGATGAACCGGGTGGCCTTGTCCGCCGCGTCGCAGTCCAGGCAGCCCGCCAGCACTCTTGGGTTGTTGGCGATGATGCCGATGGGCCGGCCGCCCAGCCGCGCCAGGGCCACCAGCATGTTGCCGGCGAAATGGGCGTGGGGCTCGAAAAACTCGACGTCGTCCACGATGGCCCGGATGACGTCGTGCATGTCATAGGATTGGCCGGCGCTGTCCGGGACGATGCTGTCCAGTTCCGGGGCCTCGCGGCCGGCGGGGTCGGCGGTGGGCAGCAGCGGCGGGTCTTCCATGTTGTTGTTGGGCAGAAAGCTCAACAGCCGCTTG
>Ga0351889_10305_pt1 | contig 13023 bp, 11 predicted proteins | sample TotcelFGM3001M14_FD_206767 | JGI IMG/M metagenome (GOLD analysis project Ga0351889, IMG submission 206767) | Enriched cells from coal bed in the Powder River Basin, Montana, United States - Total cells FGM rep3 HSBNCT.FGM.300.1.M14 ...
GCGCAACCAGTGGGTGCCCGACGCGGAGAAGATCGTCGAAGAGGCCGAACGTCTGGGCCTGCTCGACGACGGCTTGGATGACGAGGACGACGATTTCGACGAAGACGAACTCGATGACGAGGAGGAAGACTACCGTGAATGACCTGATCCCGTACTACCGCGTTTCGACTCGCAAGCAGGAGCGGTCCGGGCTCGGCTTGGAAGGCCAGAAGGCGGCCGTGGCCAGCTTTGCCGGTTCCAACGGCGTTCGCGTGCTGGCCGAGTACACGGAGGTCGAGACCGGCAAACGTGCTGACCGCCCGGAACTGGCCAAGGCGATCGCCCAAGCCAAACGCTGCCGCGCCACGCTGGTGGTCGCCAAGCTGGACCGCCTGGCCCGCAACGTGGCGTTCACGTCGGCGCTGATGGACTCCGGCGTCGATTTCGTGGCCTGCGACAACCCGCACGCCAACAGGCTCACGATCCACATCCTGGCCGCGGTTGCCGAAGACGAAGCCCGGCGGATCTCCGAGCGAACCAAAGACGCCCTGGCCGCCGCCAAACGCCGGGGCGTCATGCTCGGAGCCGCCAGACCGGAATGCCGCAACCTGACGGACAAGGCCCGCCGCAAGGGCACCAAGACAGCGGCAACCGTGGTCAAGCAGCAGGCCGACGAAGCCTACGCGGACCTGCGCGAGTTCTTCGCCGCCCTGCGCCCAGGGTTCAGCTACCAACAGATCGCCGACATCCTGAACATGCGAGGCGAGCGAACCCGGCGCGGCAAGCCGTGGACGGACGTGGCCGTGTTGCGGGCGTGTCGGCGGCTGGGCATCGAGTCGCCACGCTAGGCTCTCCCAGCGAGCAGCCAGTCGCACCGAACGGTCGCTACACTTCAGGCGTCCCGCGTGCAGAGAAATGAGGAGAGACACGACTTCGGACCGACTTCGACCGCTCGGTTCGGATCGCCCAGCAGTCGTCGAAGATCCTCTGGCCGATATGCACCGGTGCGTTCAAAATGGTCGATCATCGACCGGACCCAGTCGGCTCGCGGGACTTGCCGCAGGCTGTCCTGAATCGGTCGCTGGAGATCAGTGTACGTCGCGGTACACATCGTTCAGCCCTCCGTCTCCAATAGCTGCGTCGAACGGCTTGTGTCGAACCCAGCGGAACTGCCTGTCCGTCGTGATTACCGCCACTTCCACTGGGCCGCCGCAGACAGGCGCCATGTGGGAAAATTTCATCGTCTTGATGGTAGTGTAGATCGAGGCGTGTAACCAGTCAATCGCTTCGCGAATCGGCAGGTCCTGCGGCTGACCAAGGCAATATGGTCTAATCAAGTCCATCAGTTCCTGTTCCGTGCCGGCCCATTTCCCGGAGCCGACGATATCGCGATACAGCCATTCGTCCACACCAAGAAGTACCCGGTTGATGAGACTCGGGCAGCCCCAGAATCGGGTTGTCCCGATGGCGAGCGCGTCGATGGGACCGGGACCGGCCAAACGCGGGTCGTAACGGATCTCGTAGGCACTCGGCGTCCGGTCGTTCATCAAGTACCCACCGAGACAAAACCCGCCTGAAAATGTCTCCACCATCCACAGCAGTTCGCCTTCCTCGTCAGGTGTTCTTGTCGGTTGTGCAGCGAGTTGCTGCGCTCGCTGGACAAACTGGCTGAGTTGGGTCGAGTACACCCCCCAGAACAATTGATTCCATCGGCTCGATACGTCACAAATTGACTGCGTGCTCTGCCCAACGAGTGAATCCGCAAACTGCGCGATCAGCGTTCGGTAACTCACGCCCGGAATGCCGCCGAGCCCCCACATCGTCATGCCTAGCGTGCTGTGCTTGCCGACCTGGAAGATCTTCTGGGCGAAGTTGAAGTGGTGCTCTGATCCCTGCGCTCCCGGGCCGACGCCGCTGACGTACATCGTCGTCGTGCTGTCGGCACCGAAAACGACGCCCTCCGCCGAAAGATAACAGGCCGCAATTGTCATGGTGCAACTTGAACTGATCGAGAACTTCCGGGGAATCGAATCACTTCATAAAGGCAGTCTATCCCCCACGCCACCGGGACGCAACAGGCGTCTCATCCCATAGTGTCCCATAGGCGTCCTTGTCCTACGTCCTCTCCAACCGTGCGTTACCTAATCGCTGTGACACAGCGAATCAGGGCTGCCTTACTTGGTCGTTAGTCTCGTCCGACTCGTCGGCCTCGGTCTCTCCCGTCCCGAACAGCCAATTCCGTACGTGTTCGACCACGGTCCGCAGCCGTTCATCGCTGATCCGCTCGCGATACATCGCCGCCATCGACGCATCGTGGTGCCCCATGATGAAGTTCGTCGCCGTCTGGTCGCCGCATTCATCGGCGACAGTACGGAATGTATGGCGCAATGCGTAGAAGCCGAGCCCGGAACGCTTCAGCTTCAGCGCGGTCAGGAGCTTGATGAATTCCTTGCCAATAGCATCGTCGGGTGTGGCTCCGTGGTCCGTGACTCTGTTCGTTCGGACCCATCGCCGGCCGTAAACGGTCAGAAATGCAAGGCGTTCATCCTCCGGGTCCTTTGGTTCCGGCCGCATCGCGATGGCCGCCTCTACAGCTGCGATGGTTTCGTGCCAAAGGGGACAACGGCGAGGGATTCCGGTTTTCGGCCGTGGGTAGTCGATCCAGCCGCCCGACAGGTCGATGGCCATCAACGACAAGTTGGCGATGTCGGTCGCACCGTAGCCACAATTTAGCCCTAAGAGCACGAACGCACGCATCGGAGTTCCGGCCGCTTCCAAGATCTTCCGAAGATCGGCGGCCTCGAACATCCGCAGTCCCTTCGCCGCTCTGGCAACGCGCAGCGTCTTGCGGCTGGGCTTGTTGAAGCTCTGCCCGTACCGCGGCGGGTGGTCAACAATGCCTTGGTCCCAGCCGTACTTGAACAGCATCCGGGCCACGGTTATCAGGTTGCCGAGGGCAACAGGTCCCCGCCCCTTCGCGAAGCCCGCTCGAAGCTCCTCGAAATCTGCGGCGGTCAAGTCCGTGACGACTCGATTGCGGCCGAAGTATGCGACGATCAAGGCACACGTGTCGTGGTACTGGCGGAGACTTCGCTGGCTCAATTCGCCAGACTGAACGAGCCGGGACTTGCTAGTCAGGAAGACATTGCACAGGTCCCCAACTGTCAGCTCGCCGCCCTTGGCACGCGGCTTTCTGCCAGCTAGGAGGTCGTCTTTCTGGTCCAGCCATCGAGCAAGGGCGGCTTGGCCCTTCTCGTCGCCTTCGGTCTTGCCGAAGTAGATCAGCTTCTGCCGGACCTTCTTCGCCCAGCGGCCGCTTGCGTGCGGGAAGAGGGGAAAATCAGGGCTGGGCTTACGAGGACCGGCCTTTTTGATAGACTTGGGCATGGATGCTTACCTCCGCGCAACAGGTGTCAGGTAGGTGTCACTGACACCCGCCCGCCGCAATCGGGCGGGTGTCTCCATTTCCAGAAAGTCTATCAAAACGGCTCTTGGGTGTCAAATTAGGTGTCAGATCGGTTGTCATCGACAACCATCTGGACACCCCAAGAAACGAAAAAACCCGGTATTTCACCGGGTTTTCTTGAGGGGTGGCTGAAGGGGTTCGAACCCTCGACCCTCAGAGCCACAATCTGATGCTCTATCCAGCTGAGCTACAGCCACCGTCTTGTGATCGTACAACGGACAGTTTACTGTTGGCGCCCGTCGTGGTCAATGACCGCGATTCGGCTTCTGCGATTCTTCGTCACTTGACACGGGAGCCTGGTCTGATAGGGTGAATAAATCTTGATGCGGTCGCTGCCGATCCATCACAAACCTTGTGGCTTGGGGGACTTATGGCGAATATCGAACTGCGGACGATGGAGGACGAGGACTGGGGCGAGGTGGCGGCACTGATTTACGATTCAACCAACGCGTGGTACGTTTCCAGGGGCCGGCCGCCGATTTTCACGGGAGCGAAGGACGGCCCCACGCTTTTTTGCGCGGTCTATGAGCAGCTTGACCCCGGATGCTGCCTCGTGGCCGAAGACCGAGATGCGCGACGATTGGCCGGATCGTGCTTCTATCATCCGCGTTCGACCCACGTTTCGCTGGGCATCATGAATGTCCATCCGGAGTACTTTGGCCAAGGCATCGCCAGCCGCCTGCTGCGGTACATCACCGAGCTGGCCGATCGCGACGCAAAGCCGATGCGTCTGGTATCGAGCGCGTTGAACCTGGATTCGTATTCGCTGTACAGCCGTGCCGGATTTGTTCCGCGCCTGATCTATCACGATATGATGATCAAGGTACCGGACAACGGGCTCGAGCAGCGTATGCCGGGTTCTGCGCGCGTGCGGCAGGCCACTCAGCACGACCTGACCGCGATGGCCCAATTGGAGTGGGAGGTGAATCACATTCGCCGCGAAAACGATCTGCGGCACTTTGTCGAGAACCCGGACGGAATCTGGCACGTGTCGGTGATCGACGGGACAGCGGGGGGACTGGACGGATTCCTCGTGTCCGTGGCACACCCGGCCAGCAATATGCTGGGGCCCGGCGTCATGCGCACCGAAGAGGACGCGGCAGCGTTGATTCTGGCCGAGTTGAACCACAACCGCGGCCGTCAGCCGGTGTGGCTGGTGCCTGCCCAGTGTCCGCAACTGGTGCATCAGATGTACGCCTGGGGTGCCGTCAATTGTGAATTGCACTTCGCCCAAGTCCGCGGCGATTGGCTGCCACCTCAGGGCATCGTCATGCCGACGTTTATGCCCGAAACCGGCTGAACAGATAGAATATTGGAGTCAGGTCATGAAGGAGTGGTTCTTTTTCGCGATGGTGGCGATCCTGCCGGCCACGATTCTGATTGCGCTCTTGTACTCGTTTTTCAAGTACTTGTACACCCTGTACGAAGAGCGGCAAGAGCTGAAGGAATTAGACGCGATCCGGTCTGAGAGCGCCGCGCGGCGACGGCAAAACACCGTGGACAGCGCCGAGCGGTTGGACAACGGTTGCCTGCACGCGTTCGACACAGGAATCGGCTTCCCCCCCGGCGTTTGCCCCAAGTGCGGCTTGGAAGCCCAGAAACCCGCGGGTGCCTGCGATCACGTTTGGCGGCACGTCGAAGCATCCACCGCCGCCAGCGCGTGTGCCAAGTGCGGCAAGGTGTACCGTGCAGAAATGTAACCTCACCGCAAAAAGCCGGTCCTCAAAAAGCTGGACCGCGACGCTCTGTCCGCAGGTCGACCGTCGCACCGATCGCCATCAGGCCCAGCGTCGCTGCGCCCGGCAGCCAAGTGCTGTGGCCGGTATGAATGCCGATCATGGTCGCTAAGCCGACCGCGAACAGCAGAATGAAAAACCACTTCCGGGCGGAGCCAGATGCCCGCGAATGCTCGTTCAGCCTGGTGTGAATGACACTGGCGGCGCCCGCAAGCTGAATCACGAGAATCGCCCCGGCGGCGAGAATTTCGGTATACGGTGGCATGGTTCGGAACTCCCAGACTCCATTCCAGGTGGATGGTAAGCGGCCGGCGAACTATACCGGCTGCGACGATCTCTGGGGAGTGCGATTTCCATGCCGGAAAGAAATGAGACCCGTCAAAATTAACGAAAAACGCGTAACGCGATACGCGAGAGCATTTTGCGCGTTTCGGAAAGTCGCAAAAGCCGGCTGCAAGCGGCTTCTGCAGGGGTTTTGTTCTTGAAAAGGATTCAAATTCCCTAAAGACGTGGCGATTCGCGCCGACTCGTCGGGATGTAGGCGCGGCGCCGTTCAAGGATGTAGTACAGGCTGCCAGCCTGTGAAAAAACGCTATCGAAGCTGCTTCCCCAACTCGCCGTCCAGTTCGGCGGCGTAGATGTTTCGGTTGACCACTTTGCCGTCCTTGTCGATCAAGAGCATGGTCGGGAGCGTTAAAATGCCAAGTTCGGCGGCCAGACGGCTGTCCAATCCTCCGGGCTCGTACATTTGAGGCCAGGACAAAGGATTGGTCTGCAAATACTTGATCGCCGTCGCCTGATCGCTGTCCAGGTTGATGCCCAGCAACGTAAATCCCTGCTTGGCGTACTTCGCCTGGGCCTGCTTCAGCAGCGTCAGGTCCTGTTTGCACGGTTCACACCACGTGGCCCAGTAGTGAATCAAGACGGTGCGTCCGCGAAGCAGATCCAACGAAACGGCTTTGCCGTCCAAGGTGTTGCCGCTGAGCACCAGCGTCTTGCCCACGGATTCAAGCCGCCGCTTCGCGCCGGCGGCTTTCGCGGCCTGTTGCGCTTTCGGAAACTGGTCGGCAATCTTTGCGTACCACGCTATCGCAGCCTCGTTCTTCCCGTTGAATTCCTCGCCGACGGCCAGCTGCAGCATGGCTTCGGAGGCGTCTTCGCATTTCGGATTCGCAGTGACGAACTTGGCTAGGCTCGCGAGCCATTCTTCTTGGATCTTCGGGTAGTCTGCGTCTGGCTGTTGCAGTTGCTGACTGTACCGGGCGGACAGGTACAGGAACTCGACGTGCGCGGCCAGTTCCGCATCTGCCGGCTGTCCCTTCAGCTTCTCGTACAGCGATTTCAGTTGCTCCACGCCCGCGGCATAGCCGCCCGATTGGACGGAGGCCGTGATCCCGTTGGCCAGCTGGCGAAGCCAATTCTCGCGGTCCTCCGCCGAGGATGCACTTTGGGCCAACTGCTCCAGCACGTCCGCTCGACTGACGTGCAGCTTGGCCAGTTCATTCGGGCTGGGACTCGCCTCCAGTGCTTTGTCGAGTTTTTCCAGATCGCGGAGCAGTTTCTGCACGGTTTCGCTCAGGCCTTCTTCGGTGCCCACCGATTCCGCTTGCCGAACGACGGCCTGCTGGAAGAAATAACCGCCGGAAATACTGACGGTGCGGGCATCAGACAGGTTGGACGGCAGATCGATGACCCGCCAGCCTCCGTCGACTTGGATCAGGGTGCCCAACGCGATTTGGGCCGTCTTGCCGTCCGTATCCACGATGGCCGAGGCATTGTCGTAAACGATGATGTCGCGCGTCGCACCCTCCCAACCAGCCGCGATCGCGCCGGGACGGTTGGCACCGAAGTTGAGCCACTTAGTCTTGCTGTTGACTACCGTCTGGCCGGCGGCCAGTTCGGAGAACCCGCGTGCCGCCTCCGCGATCTTCTTGGCGATCTCCCGCATCTGGACTTCGCCCAGCCCCAGCGCGGTCAACTCCTGCGGCGTCGGCAGCAGGCATTGGAACCTCGCCACGTCGCGTATCGCCAATGCCGCCACCACCTCTGCCGTGACTTCCTCGGGCGAAATGGTTTTCCAGCGTTCGATCTTGCCGTCCTCGTTGCTGTCGAGTCCCCAGCGGATGCCCGCCGTACCGAGCCAGCGATACTGGTCTGCCTTGCCATTGAAATCCGCATCGATGTCGCGGTATACCTCGATACCCCCCTTGTAATAGCACCACAAGTCGACTTTTTGGTCACCGTTGGTGTCCAGGAATCGCCGCAGCAATTGGCCGCCTTGATCCAGCACCAACCACCCCGCAACACCGCCATCGGACTTCATCTGCACGCTGCAATTCGCCATTTCGGCTTCGGCGGGAGTGTCGTACTCGACATCGCCTTGAATTGGACGCAGTCCCAAAGCTTGGGCGGCAGTGACCTTCGCCTCGGCGGCCTCAGATACGCCGGTGGAAAGGAGGGTAAGACTGAAAACCCAGAAAATCCGGCGAATAGCGCGCAACATGGTTGGTCTCTCCCTGAACCAAGAATGGGAAACTTCGTGTAATTGTTCGGTTTTTCCGTGCCTTTGAGCATAGTAAAACCGGGCGTTTTCTGACGATTCTTCCGGTTATAACGTTAGCACGACAAGCATCCGGTGGGCAGCTTTCCCAGCTTGCCTGAACCTGCCCTTGGAGATTGACCTCATTTGCTGAGAACTCCGATCCTTTTCGATTTCACCTCCCCTTTGACAGCCGCGCCAAACCGTTTAGAATGTCATCCCGACGAAGCAATCGGGCGCATAGCTCAGTTGGTTAGAGCGCGTCGCTGATAACGACGAGGTCCCAAGTTCGACTCTTGGTGCGCCCACTCATTTCCAAATCCGAAGCACGAGTTCAAAATTCGACAAGGGCTGCATTGCCAGCACCACGCGGTGCTCACAAGCTTCGGGTTTCGCACTTCGAGTTTCGGATTTTTGTTTGGGGGACGTAGCTCAATTGGGAGAGCACCGGCTTTGCAAGCCGGGGGTTGACGGTTCGAGCCCGTTCGTCTCCACTTGTCGTAAATCCCGCCGAACGCTTGATTTAGCGTACCTGCCTGCGTTGGGCAGTGCGGCCATTTGATCCTTGGCAAAGTGGTAGTCCTACCACTTTCAGGACGAAAGGACCGCATCAATGCCCAAACGAAATGGTCATGTCCCGTCGTATCGCCTGCACAAGCCATCTGGTCAGGCACGTGTGATTGTCGCAGGCCAGCACATCTATCTTGGAAAATACGGGTCTCCCGAGAGCCGCGAGAAATACGCTCGTCTGATCGCGGAGATGTCGGCCGACGAAGCCCGCCCAGTAGCTGCCAAGCCAAATTGTAATATTCAACCGGAAACCTCAATCAATGAAATGCTACTTGCTTACTGGCAATTCGCCGAGACGTATTACTCGAAGGACGGCAAACCCGCCAAAGAACTGGAAAGTATGAAGGAGGCGATCTGGCCGGTTCGGCATCTGTACGGTACCACGAAAGCCACCGACTTCGGCCCAAGAGCGTTGAAGGCGGTTCAGCAATACATGGTCGCGGAACAGAACCTCTGCAGAAACGTCGTCAACCATCGCATCAGCCGCATCAAGCGGGTACCAGCGACCGTAACTGGCCGTGTTCGCCGGCCGCGGCCGAGGCGATCCGCCGTCGGTGCCTGGAGTGTCATGACCAGTCGAGGCCGCTGCCCCAATACCTGTCTGACGACCTGGGGCTGGTCTTGTCCAATCCCGATCCGGATGATGTCCGAATCCGCTGGTCCCGGCACCTCGTCTTCAATCTGTCGCGTACCGATAAGTCGCTGATCCTGCTGGCTCCCCTGGGCAAGCAGGCCGGAGGCTACGGGCTGTGCAGGCCCGGTGGCGCTTCGAGCGGGGCCGGTGCGGTGTTCGCCGACAAAACCGATCCGGACTACGAGAAGCTCCTTGAGCTCTGTCGTGCGGGAAAGGACTTTCTGGACAAAATCAAGCGGTTCGACATGCCGGGGTTTCAGCCTTCGGCGATGTACGTGCGGGAGATGAAGCGGTTTGGCATCCTACCGGCGAACGCCCCGGCTGGCCTGATCGACGTCTACGTTACAGATCAGGCGTACTGGCGATCGCTCTGGTGGCCGTCGGCAATCCCGCCCGGCGGACCCGAGTGACGGATAACATGCCCACGGCATCTCCGAAGAACCTGCTGCTCACAGGCCCGCCCGGCTGCGGAAAGACAACAGTCATCTGCCGGGTCATTGAGCTATTGGATGACTTGCGGCTGGCGGTCTCCGTGGGCAACCGCGACGAACTCGCCGAGGTTTTGGCCGGCCGACTCCGATAACGTGAACCGTGTCGGCTGCCTGCCGACTTGGCGAGAGGCCGCGGCGGTCCAGGGGCGGGCCCCATCCCATCACGCGGTCGGACGCAACTCGATGGCCTCTCAGCGTTTCCCGAACTCTCCGTTTTCCGTGACGGGAAGTCCGGCGTGCATCAATGTGCCCCACGGCGCAAAGGGAGCCTGCAAACCCTCCGGGCGATTCGATTCGACGACTTGCCCGGTGAATGGCATCGCCAGCCCCATTCGACCGTGGTAGTGGTTATAGACCCGTTCGTAAATGCAGCTGAACCGCCCGCGTGCCTTGTCCGAGATCGCCGGGTAGTGGTAACGGCCTGCGTGGCTGCGGTACGGCTCGTAGGGCACCTCGTGTCCCAGGTTGTACTTCGCCGTGTACTCGTAGCCGATCGCAATCCGGTTGTCGTACGCTCCGTACAGGTCCACGCCTTGTTTCCAGGCGATCTCGGCTGCGCAGCCCAGGTAGCCCAGACCCATCTGGGTATGGGCCTGGTCCCGGCCGCTCTCCTGGCATTCGCCAAAGCCGTTGATGTAGTTCCGGACCGCTCCGTTACCTTCGCCGTGCAAATAGTAGTCCACGCCCCGCTGGAACATCCTCCGGTCATCCAGGTACACGCCCATCGCCAGCATCGTCTGAATCATGGCGGCGTCCCAGTTGCCGTTGGCCGTGGGATAGAAGTCCTTGATGATCGGGTAGAACACGTTCCTGAGCAGCTGCGCGAACGCCTGCTGCTCGGCATCGTTCCAGCCGGCGGAAGTGTGCCGGATGATCTCCGCGGCGTTGGCGAAGTTGATCCCGACCATGCCGGCCAGCAGTTTCGCGTCGTGACCGCCGATCGACTTGAGCCTGGTCGCGTAGGCGTTGAGGATCTCGATCGCCTTATCCGCGTGGGCTTTTTCGCCGCTGACATACCACTGAATCGCGTGGGAGTAAGCCGCAGCGGCATCCCGCATCAGGTCCGTCCCGCCGATGTCGGGATTGTTGTATGGTCCCCGGACCACGTCGGCGGCGGGCTTGGGTTTCCAGGTCAGGCCGGAAACGGGCTCTCGGCGGAGAGCTTCCCAGGCCGCTTTCCAGGGCTCCTGTCCCTCGGCGACCTTGGCCCGGACGAAATCCAGTTCCGCCCGGCTGTGCAAGATGCCGGGGTGCGTGAATGGCGGCTCCGCTGCCTGACAGGTCTGGGCCCCAGAGACCAGGGCGGCCATGAGGCAAATTGCGATGGAAACGTAAGGGGCCTGGATCATCGTTTTCCTCCCGTGGCACCTGAGACCGTCCCTTTGATCCCGAACACTCGGAAGCATGTTGTGCCGGTGCCCATCGCTTCTCCTGCGTCGTCTCAAAGGAAACAATGGCATCATTGGCGTAGGCAAGTTGCGTTCTTCGTCAGGATACAAGACCGCAGCTTCGCGACAAGCCGGCCTGCAGGGGATGGCCCGGTTCCAGCACTGTGATTCAGGAGCTTAACACACGACCGGTTTGCTTAGCAGCCCGTGCCGCGCGTCCTCCCTGAATCCGAGCGAAACCAGCACCTTCGAGGCGACGTCTCGTCTGGCACCGGACGCGGTTGCGGTCCGGACAGAGTGTCCTTATCCTGTCCGGCCTGACTGCATCCACATTTATGATGCCATGCGTGACGCAGCCTCACGGGGCATCGCCACCGCCTGGTCCATCGCCTTCGGTGGCCGCTTTGCGATTCTGGCAGGCGGGGCAACTGCATTGCCGCTGGATCTTCCGTCTCTGGCAAGACGCCTGCGGATCGAGTATGCTCGTGGACGCGGCTGCCTGCTGCGATGGGTGTTGTTTCCCGCCGCGTCGGCACACGAGGTCGATGTTCTGCATCGCCAACGACTAGCGTTTGTGCGACCCCGCCCATTCCCGTGTGACGCACTGGACGACTACCATCGCTTTCTCATCCAAAGAGTTCAAATCGGGTACAACACTGGATGGTGTCGGTTCGTGGATGAACAACACAATGTTTGGCTTCCAACCTTCATCGGAGCCTTTCGTGTTTACTTCAAGATCTTCGGTTTCTTGTTGTCTCGAATGGTCTATTCGGATCGCCGGAGGCTGAAGCGGAGGGTCAATCTCCAGGAAACAACGACGCCCGGCCTGTAGTTGTGCCGAGACGTTGGCGAACTGAGGGAGGTTTCTCGCGCGGAGACGGCAGTGCCTGAGAGCGGTTGCCTGGCCGCAGCGCGCGGAGTAGAACGAGGGCGAGGAGTACAGCACGGAGCCTAACGCGAACCGACCATGAAAGGTCAACGACAATGAAAATACGGACCATGATCTTGATGTTGTGCCTCACCGCTCCCGCCCTGGCGGACGACGAGGACTACAAGCTGGGCCCCGACTCGATGCGTCAGGACGGCGTGCCGCAGGGCACGGTGACGAAGGACATTTGGCACAGCAAGGTGTTCCCGGAGACGGTCCGCGACTATTGGGTTTACGTGCCGAAACAGTACGACGGGAACACGCCGGCTTGCGTGATGGTCTTCCAGGACGGGATCGTCTACGTCAGCGAGACCGGCGACTTCCGCGTGCCGGTCGTCTTCGACAATCTGATCCACAAGCGGGAAATGCCGGCGACGATCGGCATCTTCATCAACCCCGGACACAACGGGGAGCCGCTGCCGCAGAAGCCATTTGCGGGGAGCAACCGCAGCGTCGAGTACAACACGCTCAGCGACCAGTACGCCCGATTCCTGTTGGAGGAAATCCTGCCGGAGGTCGGCAAACGGTACAAGCTCACCGAAGACCCCGGGTGCCGCGCCATCTGCGGGATTTCATCGGGCGGGATCTGCGCCTTCACCGTGGCCTGGCAGCGGCCCGACGCCTTCCGCAAGGTGCTCAGTCACGTGGGCAGCTTCACGAACATCCGGGGCGGCCACGTCTACCCGTCCATGATTCGCGCGGAGCCGAACAAACCGATCCGCGTCTTCCTCCAGGACGGCGACAAGGACCTCGACAACGTCTGGGGCAACTGGTGGCTGGCGAACCTGGAGATGGAGGCGGCCTTGAAGTTCAAGCAGTACGACCACAAATTTGTGGGCGGCACCGGCGGGCACAGCGGCAAGCACGGTGGAGCGATCCTGCCGGATTCGCTACGCTGGCTGTGGTGGTCAGCTCCTCCAGCTTGTCGATGCCTTGCTGCCAATCCGCAACGCTCGGTGGAACGACGATCATCAATCCCGCTCAGCCCGCAACAACTCCCCACGCCGCCCCGCCGCCGCTCCTGAACGGCGCGACGCCTTCTTGGATTCGCATCGTCTCCATTTTGGATGATGTTTCAAACGGCTTTTGACACAGCATCCGAACTTCAGCGTCTCTTCCCAGCGGCACGAGGCGCCCAGCGCACCCTGAGGCTCTTTTACTGCTTCATCGCTGATCGGATTCTTTTACGGAATCTGTAACATCCGCAGCGACAGGGGTGTTGGATAGTGTAGTCCGGGCGTCCTTCGGAAGACGTTTGTGGGCTGCAAACAACCACAAGCTAGTTATGGAAG
>Ga0351889_10164_pt3 | contig 12988 bp, 12 predicted proteins | sample TotcelFGM3001M14_FD_206767 | JGI IMG/M metagenome (GOLD analysis project Ga0351889, IMG submission 206767) | Enriched cells from coal bed in the Powder River Basin, Montana, United States - Total cells FGM rep3 HSBNCT.FGM.300.1.M14 ...
TTGCTCAACAGATACGCCGTCGTGATCCCGGCAATGCCGGCCCCGACGATGCACACATCCGCATGAATGTCCCAGGAAAACTCAGGACAAAGCGTCTCGTTGTGGATGGCAACGACCTCCGTGCCGAATACGAGCACGCTGGAGGAAGACATTCATGCGGATGTGTGCATCGTCGGGGCCGGCATTGCCGGGATCACGACGGCGTATCTGTTGAGCAAGCAGGTCAAATCGGTCGTCGTGCTGGACGACGGCGCCATCGGCGGGGGCCAGACGCAGCGCACCACGGCCCATCTGAGCAATGCCATCGATGACCGCTACGTGGAAATCGAGCGGCTGCACGGGTCCGAAGGGGCCAAACTCGCCGCCGCCAGCCACACGGCGGCGATCGACCGCATCGAGTCCATCGTCGCCGACGAGCAGATCGCCTGTGACTTCGTCCGGCTGGACGGCTATCTGTTCGTCCCGTTTGGCGAGTCTCCCGACTTGCTGGACCGCGAACATGCCGCTGCCCATCGGGCCGGACTGAGTGGCGTCGAACGGCTGCAGCATGCGCCCCTGATGCCCTTCGAGACGGGGCCCTGTTTGCGGTTTCCCCGCCAGGCACAGTTCGACCCGCTGAAGTATCTGACGGCCGTCGCGGAGGCCCTGCAGCGGGCCGGAGGGCGCATCTTCACCGACACGCATGCCGAGACCATCCAAGGCGGCACACCGGCACGGATCAAGACCTCCAGCGGTCGGACCGTCACCGCCGATGCCGTCGTGGTCGCGACGAACTCGCCCGTCAACGACCTGGTGGCGATGCACACCAAACAGGCCGCCTACATGACCTACGCCCTCGGCGCGATCGTCCCGCGAGGATCGGTCGCGACGGCTCTCCACTGGGACACACTCGATCCCTACCACTATGTGCGAATTCAGCCCCTGGCGCCGGAAATCGGCTTGGCGGAGCCGAGCGGATTCGAGGGGCACGACGTCTTGATCGTCGGCGGAGAGGATCACAAGACCGGACAGGCCGAGATGCGAGCGGATCCGTACGCCCGCTTGGAGTCCTGGGCGCGGCTGCGATTCCCGATGATCCAAGAGATCCGATTCCGCTGGTCCGGCCAGGTTCTGGAGACCATCGACGGGCTGGCCTTCATCGGACGCAATCCGCTCGACAAGCCGAACGTCTTCATCGCGACCGGCGACTCGGGCATGGGGATGACGCATGGCACCATCGCAGGCATTCTTCTGACTGATCTCATCCTCGGTCGGGAGAACCCCTGGGCGAAACTCTACGACCCGTCCCGGAAGACCCTGCACGCCTTGAGCCGGTTTGTGACTGAGAATCTCAACGTCGCCCGGCAGTACGGCGATTGGCTGACCAGCGGGGACGTCGAGTCGGCGGCACAAATTCAACCGGGCTCGGGCGCGGTCATCCGCCGCGGATTGACCAAGGTAGCGGTGTATCGCGACGAGCAGGGAACGCTTCACGAGCGCTCGGCAGTCTGCCCGCATCTGGGTGGCATCGTGCATTGGAACGACGCGGAGAAGACCTGGGATTGCCCCTGCCACGGCTCTCGCTTTGACCGTCTTGGCGGAGTGGTGAACGGGCCTGCAAACCGTGATTTGAGCGGCGCAGATACCGGCGAGGGGAAGAACGATAGCGATGCCCAGCACGCCGTAAGTACCATGGGCGAAACATCCTGTTGTGGAACCAAGAATGCAGGCATTCCTTGATAGATTTTCGGCCCCAGGCGATCTGCAGATCTGTCACGTGTCGATCGACAACTCGCAATGCCCGTGGCCGTCATGTCGCAAACGGCCCGCGCAGGGCATGAGGGGTATCACCGGAGCAGCGGAGACGCGTTTTTTGGCTACTTCTGTCGCTCGCGCGCGACGGCAACGTTTGTCGGCGGCGTCGAGATGGCGGTTAGCATAGGAGGATTTCCATGAAGACTCTGAAGTTTGTGAGCACGGGCTTGGTGACGTTCGCGATCGTCGGACTGATGGCGTTCGCCCAACAGGAGAAGCCACAGCATGAAAAGGCGGCACATGAAAAGGTGGCACATGAAAAGGCGCCCCATAAGAAGATGGACGGCAGGGAAATGACCGCCGCCCTGCAAGCGTGTGCCAAGGCCTGCTCGGATTGCCAGCGTGCCTGCGATCTCTGCGCGACACACTGTGCGAACATGTTGCACGAAGGCAAGAAAGAGCACCTGAAGACCCTCGCAACCTGTCGCGACTGCGCGACGATGTGTTCGGCCGCTGCCGAGATCGTGGCGCGGAACGGGCCGTTTTCAGCACTGATCGCCGAAGCGTGCGCGAGAGCGTGCGGGCACTGCGCCGAGGCGTGCGAAGCGTTCCCGGACGACGAGCACATGAAGTTCTGTGCGGAAGAATGCCGCAAGTGCGAGAAGGCGTGCAATGATCTGGTCAAGCAGATGTCGCGCAAATAGGCAACGGGTGAGTAAGTTGACTTGTTAGATGGCCGCCGGTTCCGCGCCGGCCCGTGTTGCCGGCGTGGAATCGTAGCCGTTGGCTGGCGTTTCCTAACGCCGGGAATCCGTTTCCCGCGGAGGAGTGACGATGAGAGCCCGACGAAGCCGCATCATGCTGCGTTCGCTGATGACGATCACGGCGGTCGTTGCAACGCCGATTGCCTCCGTTGCGCAAACGCCGGGCACGGACCCGCTGGCTTCCGGCACCGGGCTGCGGCGCTGGGGCAAGGCAACTTGGATGCGATCGCCGTGATCGTGGGCCTCCTGGCGGGCTCGTATATATTTGCCTTGGTCTCAGCGCCTTGAGCCGAACCGTCGAGAAGTGGGGGAGCGGGGAAAGCTGGTCCTGCTCGAAGTCCTTCATTTCCCGCGGTGGGGCCTGGTGTTGGTCCTCGGTTCCGTTTTTTTAGCCGCGATGGCAATCCTGGAGCGGTGTGACGGACGTTGAAAACAAGCAACATTGATCATGAACATGAGCGAACTGGCAGCACAGGCAACTGGAACATAGTTTATGCCCACCTGGCTCGTTATCATCGCAACCATCGCGGTTTCGTACCTGGTATCGCTCGTCGCGCGCTTTCTGGCCTCGCCGGAAAAGAAGGTCGAGTACCTGATCGAGCATTTGTTTTCGATCGGCGACGAGCAGTTTATCCGCTCGATGACCAGCTTGTTGCCTCCGGCTGCCTTGAGCGGGAACAAGATCACCACGCTTAAGAACGGGGACGAAATCTTCCCCGCCATGCTCGACGCCATCGGCTCCGCCCGTCACACGATCACGTTCGAGACCTTCATCTACTGGACGGGCGAGATTGGGAAACGCTTCGCCGAGGCGCTGGCCGAGCGGGCTCGGGCCAAGGTCAAGGTGCATGTCCTGCTGGATTGGCTCGGAACGAAGAAAATGGATCGCTCTCTCCTCGAGTTCATGAAAGACGCGGGGGTTGAGGTCGAACGATATCATCCGTTGCGATGGTACAGCATCGCACGTGCCAATAATCGGACGCACCGCAAGCTGCTCGTCGTGGACGGCAAGATCGGTTTTACGGGCGGCGCCGGCATCGCCGACCAGTGGTTAGGCAACGCCCAGGACCGCGACCACTGGCGGGACTCGCATTTCAAGATCGAAGGCCCAGTCGTCGCCCAGTGCCAAGCCGCGTTCATGGACAATTGGCTCAAGACACGAGGCCGGGTCCTGCACACGGACGAGTACTTTCCCGAAATCGCCCCGGCGGGATCCCACCGGGCCCAAGTGACCATGAGTTCGCCGTCGGAAGGCAGCGAGAGCGCACGTCTGATGTATCTGCTCGCCATCGCCTTGGCCGCGCGCAGTATCTACATCGCCAGTGCTTACTTCGTGCCGGACGACCTGTCCGTGCGGACCCTGGTGGACGCCCGCCGGCGCGGCGTGACGGTCGCGATCATCGTTCCCGGCGGGCACACCGATACGCAAGTCACCCGCTGGGCGAGCCGCTCGCGCTGGGCACCGCTGCTGAAAGCAGGAGCAGAGGTATACGAGTACCAGCCGACGATGTACCATTGCAAGGTGATGATCGTGGACGAGTGTTGGACGAGCGTCGGATCGGCGAACTTCGACAACCGCTCGTTCCGCCTGAACGACGAGGCGAACCTGAACGTCTACGACGCGGACTTTGCCCGCGAACAAGTTCGAGTATTCGAAGACGACAAAGGACGGTCGCGTCGCTTTACTCTCGAAGATTGGATGAATCGTCCGTGGACCGACAAGCTCAAAGAGCGGGCCGCCGGTTTACTACGCTCACAACTCTAGCGACGAAAGAAAAGAGACTCCGATGGATCCATTCCTGATCGTCCTGATCGTGCTGGTTGCGCTGGGTTTGATTGCGGTCATGGTCGTCGTCGGCATGTACAACAAGCTCGTCGCCCTGCGCAACCGCTTCAAAAATGCCTACGCGCAAATTGACGTCCAGCTCAAACGGCGCTACGATCTGATTCCCAATCTGGTCGAGACGGCGAAGGGTTATCTCACCCACGAACGCGGCACACTCGAGGCCGTCATTGCGGCCCGTAACGCCGCGGCTTCCGCCAACGCGGGCGCCGCTGCGAATCCCGGCGAACCGGACGCGATGAAGAAACTCGCCAGCGCCGAAGGCACGCTCAGCGGCACGCTCGGTCGCCTGTTCGCGCTGTCCGAGGCATATCCCGACCTCAAAGCGAATACGACCATGCTGAGCCTGATGGAAGAACTAACCTCGACGGAAAACAAGGTCTCTTTCGCCCGGCAGGCGTATAACGACGCGGTGATGGTCTATAATACGCAGCGGGAGGTTTTTCCAAGCAGCATCATCGCCTCGACATTTCAGTTCACCGCCGCCGAGCTGTTCGTTCTCGAACAGCCGGAACAGCGGGAGGCGCCGAAGGTGTCGTTCTCTTGAAGCGGCGTTGGGAACCTTTACCCGCGGAACCGGGGAAGCGTGCCGGCCTCAGGCGGCTTTAACGCCTTCCCGGTTCAAGGATGCGATCCATGAATTTTTTTGAACGTCAGGACAAGGCCAGGAAGAACACGAAGGTCCTGGTGGTTTACTTCGTACTCGCCGTGGCGTGTATCATCGTTTCGGTGTATCTCGCCGCGCTGCTGATTTTCTACGGCGCCCATTCCTCCCGGCAGGCTGGCGATCCCACGCGCGAACTCGCGCTGTGGGATCCGAAGCTCTTCTGGTACGTTACGCTCGGCACGCTGGGCGTCGTGGTCTGTGGCAGCCTCTACAAGACCGCAGCCTTGGCTAAGGGCGGCGGTGCCGTCGCCCAATCGCTCGGCGGACGGCTCGTCAATCCCAACACGACGCATCCCCAGGAGCGCCGTCTGAGGAACGTGATCGAGGAAATGGCGATTGCTTCCGGTGTGCCGGTTCCTCAGATCTATGTGCTCGACGACGAACAGGGCATCAATGCCTTTGCGGCCGGTCACGCGCCGAACGACGCCGCCATCGGCGTCACGCTCGGCTGTCTGACATTGCTCAACCGCGACGAGTTGCAGGGCGTCATCGGCCACGAGTTCAGTCACATCCTCAATGGCGACATGCGTCTGAATCTGCGGCTGATGGGAACCATCTTCGGCATCCTGTGCCTCGCGGTGATCGGTCGGATCCTGATCTACGCGCGCGGCGGCAGGGACAGGACTCCGCTGATGCTGTTGGGGTTGGCCCTGATCGTGATCGGCGCGATCGGCGTATTCTTTGCCCGGCTCATCCAGGCCGCGCTCAGCCGACAACGGGAATTCCTGGCCGATGCGTCCTCGGTTCAGTTCACGCGAAATCCCGCGGGGCTGTCCGGGGCGCTGCAAAAAATCGGCGGTGCCGGCTCGCGAATCGAATCCGCTCATGCCGGCGAAGCCAGTCACATGTTCTTCGAAAACGGCTTGGGCAAACCGTTCCTCGGGTTCCTGGCCACCCACCCGCCATTGGACGAGCGCATCCGCGCGATCGATCCGGGTTGGGACGGAAAATTCAAGCCCGGCGGCGCAGCCGCCGTGGAACCAGGATCTCCGCGCGGGACGGCGAAACCGCCACCGTCACCGTCACCGTCACCATTTCCGTTTCCGCCGATTCCCGGCATGCCGGGTGCTGCGGCGGGCGCCGCCGGCTTGGCTGCCGACGTTGTTCAAGTGGGATCCGTGCTTCCCAACGTGGGCCAGCCAACGCCGCTGCATCTGCGCTACGCCGCGGAGCTGCGGAATTCATTCCCCGCCAAGATTCAGTCCGCCGCTCGCGAGCCGCTCGACGCCACCGCGCTCGTTTACGCAATGCTTCTCAGCCCGGACGAAGCGCTGCGCGCGAAACAGCTCAGGGAACTTGCCACGCGAACCGCGCCGGACGTATCCGATGCCGCTGCCGCGCTCTGGCCCGAAGTCGCGCCGGTCGCCTCGCGCGCGCGGCTGCCGCTCGTGAACCTCGCTTTGTCCGCGCTGCGCCATCTTCGGCCCGACGAGTTCCGGCAATTTAGCCAGGCGTTGCAGTGGCTGATCGAGAGCGACGAGCAAATCGAAATGTTCGAGTTCGTCCTACAGAAAATCGTCCGCCACCACCTCGCGCCCCAATTGGGTCAAGCCCGCTCGACATCCGTTGAATTCCATACGCTCAAGCCGCTCGTGCGGGACTGCAACGTCGTGCTGTCGGCGCTGGCGCACGCCAGCAGCAGCAACGCCGGCGAGGTCGAACACGCGTTCCAGACGGGCGTGTCCCATCTGTCGGCCCAGGCGGGCGGGCTGCAACTCCTGCCGCGCGAAGCATGCGGGCTGGAACGAGTGGATACCGCGCTCGATCGCCTCGCACTGGCCGTGCCGCAAATCAAGCGGAATCTGATCGAAGCCTGCGTGTATGTCGTCGGTGCGGACGGCGTGATTCAGGAGCGCGAAGCCGAATTGCTCCGCGCCGTTGCGGAGACGCTGGATTGTCCGATCCCGCCGTTTGTGGAGCATGAGCAATATGTTCGGGCTTCTGTTCAAGACAAGAATACGAGCATCGCATGAAGCTGACCGTCCCCGCCAACTACGATCTGGAACTCGTGCCGGCACTCGCCCAATATCCGGTGGTCGAGGTGTATGGCAAGCTGCCGGGTGATCTGGTGGGCGGCGGTCGTCCCAGTTACATGGGAACGCCGCTGACCAAGACGGTCTTGGGTTGTTATGTGGCCGCGCTGCAGCAGCGCGGGATCGCCTTCAATTACCTGCTCAACAGCTCGTGCCAGGGAAACCGCGAGTGGACGCGTGCATGGCAGAAGCGGTTCATGAGACTGCTCGATTCGCTGGGCAGCCTGGGTATCCGGCACGTGACGGTCTCCACGCCGTTTCTGCTGGAGGCCATCAAGGCCCGCCGGCCCGAGTTCACTGTCAAGGTGGGCATCTACGCTCAGGTGGATACGCCGCGCCGAGCCAAATTCTGGGAAGACTTGGGGGCCGACGCGATCAATCTGGAAAGCTTCTCGATCAATCGTGACTTTCCTCGCTTGGCTGCCATTCGCGACGCCGTGCGCTGCGATCTGCAACTGATCGCCAACCACTGCTGTCTGCCCAATTGTGCACTCCAAAATTATCACCAAAACGGCTTCGCTCACAGTTCGGACGGCTCCCGAACCTTGTTTATCGATTATTGTTTCCTCCGTTGCTCGCAGATGCGGCTGGAGGATCCTTCGCTGTTTGTGAAATCGGCTTGGATCCGGCCCGAGGATCTCGCGCGGTACGAAGCGCTGGGCTACACGACCTTCAAGCTGATCGAGCGGGGGATGCCGTCGGCCGAGTTGCTCAAGCGGGTGGCCGCGTACAGCGCGCGTCGGTTTGACGGCAACCTGGCCGAACTGCTCTTGCCATATTGTTTCCAGCAGCCGGTCCGCCGCTCGCGATTCTGGATCCTGCGGTACTTCTTGAAACCCTTCCAGTTGGCGCCCCACAAGCTGTGGGGCTTGCTGGAATTGGTCCGCAGCCAGGGAATGCTGTTTCCCCGTCAGCAGCTTCCCATCCACATCGACGCGGCACAGATTCCCGACGGTTTTTTGGATGCGTTCGAGGACCGCGATTGCGCCGCGACTGACTGCCGTTCTTGCGGCTACTGCGAGACAATCAGCCGCCGGGCCGTACAGATCGAGCCCGAATTTCGCCACACGTCGTTGGAGCGGTTTCGCGCCCTGCACCATGCGATGACGTCCGGCCGCTTGTGGTGACGCTGTGCTGAGCCACATTTCAGGAACTCGGTGCGCTACTCCAACAGCGCCGCCTCGGCCACCAATCCCGGCCCGAATCCCAACGCCAGGCAAGGCCGCCGGGCGCCCTGTTGCTGCAAGCGCTGCAGGATGAACAGCACCGTCGGCGAGGACATGTTGCCACACTCGGCCAGGATCTCGGCCGAGGTGGCGAAGGTGGTCTCCGGCAGTCCCAGCGCCCGGGCGACGCTGGTTAAAATTCGCGGCCCGCCCGGATGCACGGCCCACGAGTTGAGATCCTCCAGGCGCCGCCCGCGAGACGCCAACCAGCCCTCCAGCCAGGGCCGCAGGTGAGCGGCGATCAAGTCGGGGACGCGAGGCGAGAGGGTCATTTGAAAACCGTGATTGCCGATCCGCCAGGTCATGCCGTCTTCGGCATCGGGCATCAGGCAAGAGCCGGCGGCAACCATCCGCCAGGCGTCGTCGCCGGCGGCCGATGATCTGCCGACCAGCGCGGCGGCACCGTCAGCGAACAAGGCGTTGGCCACCAGGGTGTCCGGATCGCAGCCATAACGGAAGTGCAAACTGCACAGTTCTGCGGCACACACCAGCACCACGGCCGCCGGATCGGCATCGACCCAGGCTTGTGCCGCGCGGAGCGCGTTCAGCGCCCCGTGACAGCCCATGAATCCGACGTGCAGCCGGCCTACCGTGGGCGGCAGGCCCAGTCGCTTGATCAAGCCGATGTCCAGGCCGGGTGCAAAGAACCCCGTGCAGGAGACCGTCACGAGATGCGTGATCGCCGCGGGCGGAATCGCTGCGTTGTCGAGCGCCTGTTCGGCAGCTGCCCCGGCCAAAGGCAAGACTTCTTCCGCATAGCGTTGCATCCGAGCGGCAGTGGTGGGGCCGTCATCCTCCGGGCCTCCCGCCGCCCAATAGAATGATTGGCGAGGCACGGAGCTGGGGGGGGCCAGAATCACACTCCCGCGTGTCCGGACTTGCGTACGCCGGAACAGGGCCGACAGACCTCGAGCGTCTCGCTCGCCGCGCAGGAACGTCTGGGCGATCTCGACTGCGGCCTGTTGGTCAATTGCCTGGGCAGGGCGGGCCGTGGCCAAGCCACAAATCGCAAGACTCATGAGTCGTGTCCTTCTTGGTTCGGGGGAAGGTCGGTAGACCGCGTCCATTCGAGCAACATGCGGCAAGGCCAACGTCGTGAAACGTTGCACCCCGCCAGTCCGGCAGCCCTGGCCAGATCCCGGGCTTCCTCCAGCGTAAAGGCGGCGCGCACCGAGCGTGGTCCGTCGACCCAGACCACGGAAGATGTGGTCAGCAGCCGAGTGGCAAAATAGACCGCCATCCATCCCAGCCGGCTCCGCACCAGATCGTTGACCAAGACCAGATGCCGGGCGGAGGCCGCCATTTTGGCTAGCAGCGTCACCGCCCCGGCATCGTCCAGGTGGTGGAGAAACAGCGAACAAACGACGACGTCGAAATTCCGGGGCAGTTCGTCGTCCAGAGCATTCAGTTCGATAAACCGCACTCCCGCGCCTGCGTGCCGGGCACGGGTCCGCGCGAACTCGACCGCCCGGGGGCTGACGTCGGCGCCACAGATTTCCAAGTCCAGGCCGACCCGCCGTGCGCGCCGCCACAGTCCCAGGGGAACGTCCCCGCCGCCAGTGGCCAAGTCGAGGACCGACAGCGGCCGACGGAGTTGGGAAGCGAGACCGGCGATGGGCGGCCAAACCAGCCCCACGCTGCCGCTGAGCCAATTGAGCCGGGCCAATCCCGTCAATGCCTGCTCATGGAGACGCTGATCCAACTCGGGCCGGTCCATGACCTCTTCTTCTCGGACACGGTCCGCAACGTTGCCGATTCTTCCCACGAAAATGCGTCCTTCAAAAAGCGGCCGGCCCGAGGATGGCAATGCCGCCTTGGCCGGGGGTCAAGTTTCACTTTCGCAGCCATTCCGTAGAGTACACCATAATACCTAATCTTTCGCCTGATCTTTCACTTAATCTTCACCTAATCTCCCCCTCGATCGCCACGAGCGGTGCTTGGTTCGAGCCTTGCCGCCCCCGTTCATCGCCATAAGATTCAATGGTGGATAGTGGAACGATTTGCGGAGGCGACGAAGGTGGAAGCGAAAGAAAATACCGACGAACCCGACCGGCATCCCGATCCGCTTACAAACGAACCGGGCTCGCACCCGATTGCTACCGGAGTCGGTGCCGCAACAGGCGGCGTGGCCGGAATCGGCGCAGCCGCTGTCGCCGGTGCGGCGTTTGGAGCCGCAGTCGGTCCGTTGGGCGCGACGATTGGAGCCGTGGTGGGTACGGTCGCCGGCGGCGTGGCCGGAAAGGAGATTGCGGAGCAGATCGACCCCGCCGTCGAGGATGAAGATGGGCGAGAAGAAAGGAGTGCTTAGCATTCCTGGTTTCTTGGGCGATAAGACTCTATTTGGAGGGCGCGAAGTCATGCAAATTCAAGTCAATACAGACAATCACACCGCGGGCAGCGCGGAGCTGACACGACAGGTCGAGACGGTGGTCGAGGACGCCTTCGGACGGTTCGGCGGTAGGATCACTCGTGTGGAAGTTCATCTTACCGACGAGAACAGCCGGCACAAAACTGGCGAAGATGACAAGCGATGCGTGATGGAGGCGCGGCTGGCTGGACTCCAACCGATCACGGTGAGTGCTAACGGCTCGACGCTGGAGCAGGCTCTCGACGGGGCTGCGGATAAACTTAAGAAGACTCTCAGACGCACCCTCTCGCGGCTGGATCAGCCGAAGGGCCGCGTGTCTTACGCGGGAGACCAGTCGTAGACCGCGGCTGACGGCCGGACAAGTTAGGACGCCTTTCTTTCCCCTGACTCCGTGTTCAACCCCAGGAGCGAGGAGTTTCCATGCGCCAGATTACCGCCGATCATCTGACCGAGTTGCTGGCTGATCACGAAGCCCCCTGTATTTCGCTGTATCAGCCGACGCATCGCCATCACCCCGACAATTTGCAGGATCCAATCCGCTATCGGAACCTGCTCGCCAAGATGGAAGACTCGTTGCGGCAGAAGTACCCGACGCGGGAAGTGCGAACGCTTGTGGAGAAGTTCAAGTCACTGGCTCGCGACGACGGCTTCTGGAATCTCCGCACGGACGGGCTGGCCATTCTCAGTTCGCCCGACGCATTCCGGATCTTCGAGCTGCAACGTTCGGTCCCGGAACTGCTGGTCGCGGCCGACAGCTTTCACGTCAAGCCGCTGCTCCGCGCTCTGCAGTCGGCCGATCGCTACCAGGTTCTTGCTCTCAACCGGCACGAGGCCAAGCTGTACGAAGGCAACCGCTATGTCCTGGATCCGGTCGAGTTGACGGAGGTGCCTGCGACCATCACCGAAGCGCTCGGAGAAGAACTGACCGAGCAGCACCTGTCGGTCGGTGCCTACGGAGCCGGGGCGCCCCGATCCGTCCGGGGAGGAGTGGCGGGCAGCGGGGCCGTCCCGTCGATCCACGCCCACGGGGACAAGGCGGACGAGGTGGATATTGATCGCGATCGGTTCTTTCGCACCATTGACCGGGGGATTCTGGAGCATCATTCCCGCCCGTCCGGGTTGCCGCTGATGTTGGCCGCTCTGACCGAGCATCATGCGCCGTTCCGCGCTGTCAGCCGCAATCCCTTCCTGATGAGTGTCGGAATCACGATGGATCCCAAGGCTCTCAGCCTCGACGCGTTGCGAACGGAGGCGTGGCGGATCGCTGAACCCGCATGCCAGCAACGCCTGAACACGATGTGCGATGAATTTCAGGCGGCTCGATCCCGAGCCCTCGGTTCGGACGACTTGGCGCAGATTGCAGAAGCCGCCGTCGGCGGGCGCGTCGGCACCTTGCTGGTCGAGGACGATCGGCAGATTCCCGGTCGGATCGATCCCGCGACAGGCCGGATCGAACCGGGAGCGTTGTCGGCCCCTGATGTCGATGACGTGCTCGACGACCTCGCAGAACTCGTGCTGCGGAGTAAAGGCGCCGTCGTCGCTGTTCCTTCCGAGCGAATGCCTTCCAAGACGGGTGCCGCCGCGATCTATCGGTATTAACGGCCGCTCGTATCGCGTGGATCGCGGCGGCGGCTGGAGTCGCGACATGACGGCCGCGGCGTGGTAGAATGCTCTGCACTCGGCCACGGCTGCACGTATGCCGAGATTCGCGATGTCGCAAAAGGTTCTATTCACGACGATGGCGGTGGTGTTCCGGTTTGTCGCACACGGCCAAAGGGGACACGGCCAAAGGGGACGGGGGTCTTTTCATAGGGCGTGCCCAGGCGAAAGCGTGCTCACCAAGCTGGTTCTTAGCCAAAGACCCCGCCCCCTTTTGTTTTTCCCGCGGGGTCGGGGTTTGTTGGAGTTCACGCTTTAGCGTGCGCGGCGCGGCGTGCCCGCCGCAAAAGACACGCTAAAGCGTGAACTCCAAAGAGGTTAACACCTTTACAGGGCTGGGTGCGCGTTACTTCGACGCCTCGGTACTCCGCCGAGTGGCCGAAGTCGGTCGCGGCAAGACGCCCAGCGACCGCATTCTGGAAGTCCCCGTCGGCCGCTACTGACCCAAAGACCCCCGTCCCCTGCCTCTCCGACGTGTGATCGCTGGCCTCCAGCGTCTCGGCCAGCGGCGCGGTTCGTGCCGTTGCCTTCCGAAGTCTCTGGACTTCGGTTTCTGCTGGCATTCCGCAAGGTTGTGACCATGACCGACACTAACGGTAACAATAACACGGCCGCCGCCGCGGACGTTGCCATCATCCAAGACACGATCGGCGGCTCGTGTTCATTGTCTTTTTACATGACGGACGTCGGGAAA
>Ga0351889_10309_pt1 | contig 12805 bp, 8 predicted proteins | sample TotcelFGM3001M14_FD_206767 | JGI IMG/M metagenome (GOLD analysis project Ga0351889, IMG submission 206767) | Enriched cells from coal bed in the Powder River Basin, Montana, United States - Total cells FGM rep3 HSBNCT.FGM.300.1.M14 ...
GGGGCACGACGCCCGACTACGGCGAGAAAGCCGTGCGCGAATTCTGCCAGCAGACAGGCGCCCCGTCCGCTCCGCGCAAGGCCGGCGAACCGTATTGGGCCGAGTGGATGGATTTTCAACGCGAGGGATTTCGTCGCTATCTGCGTCACTATGTGGACGAGTTGAAGGCATCGCACCCGGAGTTCCAAGTGATCAGCAATTGGGCGTTTAGCGATCACATGCCCGAGCCGGTGTCGGCCGGCGTCGCGGGCCTGTCGGGCGACTTTTCACCAGACGACAGCGTGAACTCGGCGCGGTTTGCCGGGCGCTGCCTGGAAGATCAGGGCGTGCCCTGGGACCTGATGTCCTGGTCGTTCAGCCGCAAGACGCGGAAACAGAAGCCGGCCGTCCAGCTGATGCAGGAAGCGGCGGTCGTGCTGGCCATGGGCGGCGGGTATCAAGCGTATTTTAAGCAGGATCGGGACGGCGCTGTTCGCGATCTGGCCGAGATGGACGTGATGGCCGAGGTCGCCCGATTTTGCCGTGATCGGCAAGCCTACTGCCATCGCTCGGTCGCGGTGCCGCAGATCGCCTTGCTCTATTCAACCGCCGGTCACTATCGGGAATCGTCGCGGCCGTTTCATTGGGCGGGCAGCAACGGCGTCGCCGTCCTGCGCCGGGCGCTCACTCAGATGTTGCAGAACCAGTATGGCGTGCAGATCCTCAGCGAGCATCACCTGAAAGGCAAAATGACTCAATGGCCCGTGATCATCGTGCCGGGCTGGGAGTATCTGGAAGCGGAATTTCGCGACGAGCTGGCGGCGTACGCCAAAGGCGGCGGCAGCTTGCTGCTGATCGGGCCCGGCCCGGCCAAGCTGTTCAAAACGGAATTAGGCACCCAGGCGAATTCGGCCATCGTCGCCATCGAGAGCGTGGACGGGACATTCCCGGGCGTTCTCCAACGAGCTTTTCCGGTACCGGTGGTCGAGGTTCGGGGCGCCAAGGATGTCGACGTCAGTCCGCGGATGCTGAACGACCGGCTGTCGATCCACCTGGTGAATACGTCCGGACCGCATGCCAACGCACCGGACGGAGGAATCACGGCGATCGAGCCGGTCGGACCGCTGACGGTTTCGATCCGTCTGAAGCAGGCCCCCCGATCGATCACGATACAGCCGGAAGGCAAACCGCTGGAAGTCACGTGGGCCGACGGCCGGGCAACGGTTGCCGTGCCGCAATTGGATCTGCATTCCATTTTGACGGTGGACCCGTGAGACGCGGCGGACACCGCCGTCAGAACGATTGAGACGACGATACGGCGTCGGCCAAAGGCATGACGGGTGCGGATGTCCAAACCACCACGAAAACGAGTTCCCAACCAGTTGGCGGTGATCGACCGCGATCGCTGCACTGGTTGCGAAGCCTGTATCGAAGTCTGTCCCGTGGATTGCATCGAACTGCGGCAAATCGGTTTGGGCGTCAAGGGCACGGAGGCCTGGTGCGAAGTTGACCCAGAGCGCTGTATCGGCTGTGAATTGTGCATTCGCTTGCCCAGAAAAGACACGACGGACGCCTACGTCCAGCTGATCTGCCCGTGGGACGCGATCGAAATGGTGGCGACCGTGGTGAGGACCTAAGTGCCGCTCATTCCTCGCGTTGGGCCTCGATGGCACACAGGATCGGCGGGCGGTCGGGCGCCGCAGCGGAACGCCGCAGACGGATCGTGAGTTCGCCGGTCACGCGAATGCCGGGGAATTCCTTCATGATCGCGCGGCACGGTCCGTCGGCAGCATGCACCACGTCAAAGTTCGTCAGGACCGGCTGGCCTTGCAGCCAGACATCGAAGATCCGCTGGCCGGGCTCCGTTTCCTCGGCTTCCGCAAAGTGCAATCGCACGGTGTACAGCGCGTCGGCGGCCGGCAGTTCGTCCAGCCGGAATTTGAACTCGGTGTCGGCTTGGCAGCCCGACGTGTACAGCCACGGCCGATCGGTGCCACGAATGGGCAGCAGCTCGGGCGCGATGTAGTAGAACTGTTCCGGCCGATGCTGGTACCGCGGCAGCCACGCGCCGATCGAGCCGGTTTCGCCGCGAGCCGGGTAGGGCAGCCACAGCCGCCGTTGCTCGTCTTCGCGCCAGCCCGGTGCGCCGAGATTGATTGCCGCGTGCCGCACCGGCAGCGAGGCGGCCGGGGCGATGCCTCCGGTGAACCCGGCGCCCCAGGCACGCGGCGTGAGTTTGGGATACAGGGCCAGCGAGGTATGGATGCCGGCAGGACAGGCACAGCCGGAACGGCCCTCCGGTGCGACGAACACGCCGCCCGCCGGCGTCGCGCAGATTCCGCAGCCGAAGACGAGACTGTCGAAGGGTACAAAACCTTCGGCCGAGTCGATGTTCCAATACGCAATGCCGGGCTTGTTTCCGAACAGCGCGGCGCCCGACGCCAACAGATGGCTGCAGCCGATGTAGCCGCGATGGAAATCCAGGCTCTGGGACCGGCCGCTGAGCGGATTGGCGATCGAGTGTTGCCGGCCGGTGTGCAGGTCCCACGCGAACGGCTCGGCGAACACCCGCCCGCCGACGATGATCGGGCGCTTCCGATATCCTCGCCGGCCACCCCACAGGAAGCGGCCCGTGTCCGCGGCAAAGGCATACAATGCGCGGCGGGCGAACTCGCCGGCGAGGAACTCGCGGTGCGGATGCCCCAGACTGCCCGTGCCGTGCACGATGACGACGCCGTCCTGGACCATACAGGCCACGCCCACACGGGCGTCGCTCACCACCGTGTCGTCCAGCGTGATATCCGTGGCGTCGAAAGGGACCTCCCATATCGCTTGGCCCGTGGCCGCATCTAACGCGATCAGTTTTCGCAGGTCGCGCGGAACCGGCCGGCCGCGACGGTCGACGGCTGGCCGATCCGGAACGGAAGTGTCTTTGGGCAGCGCGCGAACGGCCCGTCCCCGCTCCTCCTCGGTCAGCCCTTCGTCGACCAGGAACAGCCGCCCCGCGGCCAAAGCGATCCCATCATGCTCGACACGTTGGGCGGGATACTGCCAGCAGACCTCGCCCGAGTCGGTCGCAAGTGCGAACAGCCCTTCGCTGTGCTGAACGTCGGGACGATTGCCGGCGATCTTCGCGCGGCTGCCGTACACGCGCGCCCCGTCGGTCGCGATCCAGGCCCACCGCGAGGGCTCGGCGCCATCGCTCTGCGGCGGCTGGAGGATCCGCAGGGTCCGCCCCGTACACGCTTCGATCTGCCAGCATTCGCGGTCGTCGACCACGGCGTACAAACGGGCTGCGGTCGTCATGCGTCCCGGGCCGGCAGAGCGGTCCGGCTGCGCTGATGGGCCACCGAAGGATGAGTCGACGGAAATTGGGCCGCGGCACGCCGCCATGTTCGACGTGGCGAGCGGCAGGCCGGAGCGGTCCACGCCGGCAATCCAACGCTCCCAGTACTTGACGCCATTGTACGCGTCGAATGCCATCAGACGGTCTTCGGCCGCGGTGAGCAGGATTCCGTCCACGACCAGCGGAATGGGCGGTGTCGCGTGCCGGTCGATGCGGTCGCGGGGACCGGGATCGCCATACCAGAGGATACCGAACGGGCCCTTCACCTGCTGATCTTCGTTGCAGTACGTATTCGCCGCCGTCCCATAATTGTGAGTCCAATCGGCCGTGTTCGGCAACCGGCCGCGGACGACGCGAATGATTCCGTCGGCGGTCGTGACCGTGGCGTTTGCGTCGGCGACGGACTGCTGCATTCGCGCGAGCGATTTGGCATCGTCGCTTGCCGCCGCGGCGAGATAGACGTTTCCGCCCAGCGGACGCGCGACGCGAATCGCTTCGGCAACGGGCGTGGGCGACTCGGCATCGAGCAGGCGGGCCTGGTCGATGACCACGTTGAACAAGTAGGGCGGGTAAGGCAGTTGCGAGGGATCACCGACGGTGCAGCAGATCCGCGCGCCGTGCAAGCCGGCTGCCAGCAAGTGTTCGCGCGTCTGTTCCGCTTGCGTCTCGTCGGCATCTAGGATTTGAATGTGAAGTTGGGTGCGCTGTGCCAAGGCGGCGGCCAGACGGCCGTCGCCACCACCCAGTACGAGGCAGTAGCCCGGCTGAGCGGCCCAGGCCGCGGTGACCTGTTCCACGACGGGAAGCAGGGCCCCAGGCAAGGCCTCTTGCCCCGGCGAATCGGCCGTTTGCGAGCACCGGACTTCGACCGCCGGCGCGGACGTCGCGCCCGCGTGATAACAGCGGACGCAACCGTCGATCGTGCTGACAAACAGCCGCCCGTCCGAGACGGCCAAGCCCCGCACTCGGCTGGCGGTCCGGTCGCTCCACAGCACACGCCCGTCGGTCGCGTCGAGCGCGAACACTGCGTCTTCGCTGCCGGCATACAGCACGTCCCCGGCCAGGATCAGCGCTTCGGTCGCCGCCAGGGGCGTCATCCAATGCGTCTTGTCCGCAAATTTGGCAAACACCTCCGGCGAGTCGCGCAGCCACTGTTCCCAGTCGGCTTGGCTCCACTTGAGCGGCCCCTGCTTGATCCAGCGAGCCCGCGGATGCTCCTCGCCGTGCTCCGCACAAAGACGTTCGTACTGGTCCATCCAGTCCAGCCGGGATGCGACCCGCAGCCGTTTGTACAGCTTTTCCATTTCATAGCACTCGCTGCGAGCCAGTTCGGGCAGCCGCGACGGATCGACCGCCAGCACGTGGTAGTCCGTCGCGAGGAACGCCCGCGTCGGGGCGAACACCGCTTGCCGTGCGTTGAACCAGTGAAAGAACAAGTCACCCGGCTGTTGGCGGCCGTACTTGTCGGCGCGGATCTGGCAGGATCGCTATTTCGTCTACGGCAGCGCGTGCATCCTGGCTTACGATCCCGAGCAGATCCGCGCATCCGTGCCGCCGTTGTAGAACCGGTATTCGTGGTTGTTCTCGACGTCCGGCGGCGGCGTGAAAAACGGCTTGCGCTGGCCGTCGCTCTTGGTCCAGCGAGTCGGCGTCACGCGCGAGGTCATGTAGATCGAGTCGCGATCGGCCAGCAGATCGCCTTGCGGGGGCAGGCCGGTTTGGGCGTCCAAGTCGATCTGCCGCCGCCAGAGGAGTCGGCCGCTGAGCGGATCGAGGGCGTAGAAAAAGATCCCTTCGCTCGGAAACAGCCCGGCGGCAAAGTACGCTGTGCCGTCCTCGATCATAACGCCTGTGCGGATCGGCCACAGCGACGAAAAGCGGCCGTAGCCGAGCGTTTGCTCCGGCGTCAGCCGGGCGTCGAACACCCAGTTCGTGCGGCCGTCTTCCGCTCGCAGGCAGTACACGCGTCCGTCGTCGGCTCCGAAGTACAACCGGCCTCCGTCCACCGTCGGCGCCAGCCGCGGGGCGGCTTCGCCCGTCCATGTCCAGCGGACTTGTCCCGTAGCGGCGTCGACTGCGTACAGGGCATTTTCTGCGGTCGAGCAGAAATAGGCCGCGCCGCCGGCCGCGACCACCCGTGGGGCGTCGTCGAAGCTCGCCTCGCTCTTGTTCTTGCGCGCCCCGTATCCGTTGGCGGGCGGCGGCCAGCCCGGGGCCGGCGGTCCGGGCGGGCGATAGATCCAGCCAAGTTGCAACGGCGGAACCAGATGCTCGGCGGTCACGCCGGTCCGGCGATTGTCGTGCCCGGCCGTCGGCCAGTCTTCGCAAACCGCGGTGATGGCGGCGATCGCGACGACGCCCCAGAAAAAGGCCGCCCCGAGAAAGGTTCGGTACGTGGTCGCGACAGGTTGCATGAGGCGTCTCGACTGGGTGGGGCGCGGACTTGAAGTGCTCGGTTCACGGCAGATCGCGGTGCAGATCCCGGATCCACAGCCGCCCGCGTGAACAGATTACGCATCGTGCGTAACGCAAGATGCGTAATCTGCCCGCCTGCCCGCATCCGGGGTCCTACTTCACCTTGTAAATCACCAGCATCCCGTCCCGCTTGCTGTCGTCCGAGCGGATCGTGGTCGAGATGTAGTTCGGCGAGTTGTTGATCGCCGCAAGGAAGTCGGGCATCGCGCCGGCCGAACGGATGACGTTGTCGGCCACGATCATGGCGCCGGCTTCGAGTTTCGGCTCCAAGGCTTGGAAGTACTTGAGATAGTCGCTCTTGACGGCGTCGATATAGACGAAATCGAACAGCCCTTCCAATTTGGGCAGCACCTCGAGCGCATCGCCCTGGACCACGGTTACCACGCCGTCCAGTCCGACCGTCTGCAGATTCTCGCGGGCGATCTTCACCATCTTCGGATCGATATCGACCGTGATCAACTTGCCGCCGGTTCGCTCGAAGCCGATCCCCATCAGGATCGCGCCGTATCCCGTCGCCGTGCCGACCTCGACGCCCCGCTTGGCTCCGGAACTTTCCACAAGGATCCGCAGCAGGGCCGCGTCGCCCGGCGCGGAATTCAAGCCGATCCGCGGAAACCCTTCGATGAAGGCTTTCCTGGCCTGGTCTAGATCGTTTGTCACATGCGGATTACCGGCGCCGGGCTCCTGCGCCAATAGGCCGCTAGCCAGTCCCACGAGAGCAGCCATCCCGATCAGGATGCCGAGGGTGCGGATCAAGATCAAACTTCGACGCATGAGTTTCTCCTTGAGATGGATCGATACTGGGGTCGCCGTACTTCCGGCCGCCCGGCTCGCGGCCGCAATCCGTTACGGTATCCTGCCGACGCTGCCGCTGTCAATGTCCGTCCCCCGCGACGGATGAGCCGAACCAAACAGCATTCACCTAATCTTTCACCTAATCTTTCACCTAATCCCCACCCCACCTAAGTCTTGTATCAAGTATCCCACTCAATCCACCCAGCATCGCCATCACCGCACGAGCAAAGCATTGAGACAGGAGGCCTCACTCGCACAAGGCAGAGGGGAGATTAAGTGAAAGATTAAGTGAAAGATTAGGACTTATGGTACTCTTGTTCAGCACGCCTGCATCGAGCGGACTCCCTTTCCCGCTCGTATTGCGGTATCTTAAGAGCGTCCGTAAGCAAACCGCCACACACTCGGAGCAAGGAGCCAGCCATGCAACAACCGCGTTACCCCGACAAAAACCGGCGGACATTCCTGAAAAGCGCTGGGGCAGCGGCGATGGCTCCCTGGATTATTCCCTCGTCGGCGCTCGGCGCCGACGGAGCAACGCCGCCGAGCGACCGGATTGCACTGGGGCTGATCGGCGTGGGCATGGTCGGTCAGGGGCACCTCCGCGGGTTCCTGCACGCTAACGACGCCCAAGTGGTTGCCGTCTGTGATGTCGATCGCTGGCGGCGAGAGAACGCCCAGGCCACGACGGACCAGGCCTATGCCGACCGGCGGACCAGCGGCACGTACCGGGGCTGCGCCGCATACAACGACCTGCGCGACCTGCTGGCCCGAGACGACATCGACGCGGTGTTCATCGCTACGGGAGACCGCTGGCACGCCGTGGCCACGGTGTTGGCCGCCCAGGCGGGAAAGGATATTTACGTCGAAAAGCCGATCTCGCTGACGATCGCCGAGGCCCGGGCGATGGTCACTGCCGTGCGTCGATATGACCGCATCTGCCAAGTCGGCCTGCAACAGCGCTCGGCGCGCGAGTTCCGCTTGGCCTGCCAACTGGTCCGCGACGGGGCGCTCGGCAAAATCCAGGCGGTGTACGTCAACGGCCCGGGCACGAACCGAGATGTCAACTTGCCGGCCGAGCCGGTTCCCGACAGCCTCGACTGGGACCTCTGGCTCGGGCCGGCCCCGTGGCGGCCGTTCAACAACCGCTTCATCCACCTGGGGCCGCCGCGGAACGTCGTGCCTTGGGACTTTTGCCGCGACTTTGGCGGAGGAAACCTGACCAGCGGCACGGTGCATGCCTTCGATGTGGTCCAATGGGGACTGGGCATGGATCGTGCCGGACCGGTCGAAGTGATTCCGCCCGCCGCCGGAATCCATCCCGACCTGACCTTCGAGTACCCCGGCGGCGTACGCGTGCAAGTCGTGCCGGGCCGGCTGGATCCCCGAAAACATGCGATCCCCAAGGGCTGGGACGAGAGCACGCCGCTGCAGGTGTTCGGCGCGCTGTTCATCGGCGAGCGGGGTTGGATCCACGTGGGCCGCGAAGGTTATCTGCAGTCGTTCCCGGCCGAAATCATCAAGGACTATCCGAGCGAGTACGAACGGCTGATCGCAGGGGAAAGTCACCACCGCAACTGGTTCGAGGCGATCCGCACCCGCGGCCGGCCGGCGTGCGACGTCGCGGTCGGTTGCCAGTCGACGATCGTGTCCCATCTGGGCTGCATCGCCTGCTGGACCGGTCGAGCCTTGAAGTGGGATCCGGCCGGCGACCAGTTCCTGGGCGACGACGAAGCCAACCGCTTGCGGTCGCGGGCGATGCGCGAACCGTGGCGTTTGTAACGCAAGACACCTCGCACTACTGCTCGAACCAGCCGCAAACGGATTCCCTCGCACGATTGGAGCACCGGCCGCCAGGCGGTGGCCGGTGCGCTCCAAAACGTCATTCGCCTTCGCGATACCGGCGAAAGTAGTCGCGCGTGTGCTCGCGTTCCTTCTTCGGCAGACGGAGATCGATCAGCGGGTCGGCCTCTTGGCTGAAGCTGCTCTGCAGTTGGTCTTTCGCTTCTTGAAGCGTCTGACCAGGTTGGTTGGGGCCGCCTGCCGAGCCCGTGCGGACGGCTTCGCCGGGCTGGACCTCGCCCTTGACGCGCGACTCGTAGAACGCGGTGTCCGTCTTGGCCTCGGGGCGATCGCCCTGGCCTTGGCCTTCGCCCAGTCCGAAGCCCGGCTGATCGCCTTGGCCGCGGCCGTTTCCGAATTGCCCCAGGCAGGCTCCACAGCCCTGCCCGTCGCATTCCTGGCAGCCCATCGTCTCCTTGGCCATCGCGATCTGGTCGAGCATTTGTTGGAGCGTTTCGAGTTGATCCGCTTGCGTCTGCAGCTCTTGCAGGTTCTGGGCCATTTGGTCCAACTCAGCCGCCGCTGCTTTGCCGTCCCCGTTCTGCAGGCACTCGCGGCACTGGCCCAGTTGCTGGGCCATCTTCTGCAAAGCCTCCATCGGCTCGTTCATGCGATTCAGCTGGTCCAATTGCCGCTGGAGCTTGCCTGCCTCGTCCAAGTCGCCGGCGGCCTGACGCCGCTGAATCTCCTGCTCCAAGTCGCGTTTGGCCTGCTCGTGGCTGTCTTTCAACTCCTGCAGCCGATTCTGTATCTGTTCCAGCTGCCGAGCCAACTGCTGTTTGTCTTCCTCGGCCAGTTGCCCATCCTGCAGTTTCTGCTGCAGGTTCTTGAGTTCGTCGAGGGCTTTCTGAAAGTTGCCTGCTTTCATGGCTTCCGCGATTTTGTCGGCAGGGCCGGCGCCGAAGTCCTTGAGCCGATTGAGCTGGTCGCGCATCCTGTCCATGCCGCCCAACTGATCACGGCGATCCTGCAGCGACTTGGCCAAGTCGTTCATCTTGACCAACGCTTTCTTGTGGTCCACGTCCGCCTTGTTGACCAGTTCGTCCAGACCTTTGCGCAGTTCCTTGAACAAGACATCAGCGTCCTCCAGCCCCTTTCCCTCGGCCTGTCGCTGGACGCGTTCCAGCTGGTCCTGCAGTTTCTTCGCACTGCGTTGCACTTGGTCGGCCTGCTGCGTTTTCGAGTTGGCGGCCGCCGCTTGCCGGTCGGGCACGGCATTCGGGACCAGACCGATCAGGATGCCGATCAGCGCCGCCGGCAGCAAGGGCAGCAGAATTCGCCGTCGCGGGCTGACTGCGAAACGGTCTCGAACATCGACTCGCTCGATGCGATAGATCGCGTCTTGAACGAGTGCCCGGCCGATCTCCGAATCCAGTTCGTCGGGAGCCAGCGACAAGGCGCTGGAAATGCGTTCCTTCAGCTGGCAGCGCCGGTCGATCTCGATTGCCGCCTCGATCCAGGATCGCCGTACGAGCCAGGTCCACACGGCTGCGACCAGCACTCCGGCCGCGACTCCACCCGCAGCCCAGGACCAGTTCCAAACGGCCGGATCGATTGGCAGGACCCAGATCTTCGGCACCGCAAGGCTCACGGCCGCGACCAACAGCGTCGCAAACAGGGACCAGGCGATGATGCCGAGGAATTGCTGGGCGATCAGTCGGCGGCGCGCCACGGCGACATGCTGCTTGATTTTGTCCACGACAGAAGCCTCTCGGATTGGAATGACGCGTCGACAAGTCGAATTCGTCACCGACGTTATTATAGCAGAGTCGCGCGCGTTTCAGTGCATGATGCTTCCCTGCCCGTGGATCTTGGAAATGCCGTCGGTTACATTGGACGCATGACAGACATTCAACCTACCGATTCCGACGAAAGTCCCGAACAGCCGGGAAAGACTCGCACGTGGTGGCATCCGCTCCTGGCCCGCCTGCTGGACCATGCTTTGCCGACGGGATATCGGGTGCTCGAAGAAGTGCTCGTCGGCAAGCTGCCATTGCGGCTGGACATCCTGCTGATCCGCCGCGAAGCAGGACAGCTTTCGGCGGCGCGCCGTCAGGACGTGGACATCCTGCTGCCGCTGCTGAACCGTTTCACGCTGATCCAGTTCAAAGGACCGACCGATGCCCTGCAGCGGGGCGATTTGGCACAACTGATCGGCTGTGCGTTCCTGTGGCTCAGCCAGCAGGCCGAGCGGATCCCGCACAGTGACATTTCGTTGATGGTACTGGCCCCGACGGTCAACGAGGCGGCGCGCGACGAGTTGCAGCTGTTGGGATGCCGGTTCGAGGAGCGCGAACCGGGAATTTTCGGCGTGTCCGGACTGCCGTTTACGTTATGGTTGGTGGAAACGGACGTCATGGCCGAGCGGGGGCAACCCATCCTGTCGTTGGTTAGCCGTGTGTTTCTTCGGGACCGGGAGCGTATAATAGACCAGTTGACGCATACGGGGCACGTGGATTTGCTGTGCTACGCGTTGCAGCAAGTTCAGCAATTCCGCAAGTTGGGCGAGGATTTTTCGATGCAACACAAAGATTCGGAGTACTTGGGCGAAGTGGAGGCGGAACTTAGAACAGCGGTGCTGGAGGCGATTCCGCCGGAGGAGCGGCTGCGCGGACTGCCGCCCAACCAGCGGCTGCGCGGAGTGTCGTTCGACGAGTTAGTCCTCGACCTGAGCGAAGACCAGGTGGCCCAGCTTCGCGAAGCGCTGGCGCGACGGTCAGGCTCTTAAGTTCCGAACCGCAGCGGGCGACGCAGAAAAACTAGCCCAAATTCCCCCCAGGTCGGCCATCAAGGTGGGGATGCTACTGCCGCGAAAAGCAGAATGTCCCCACAGTGGTTCACGACGCAGCGCTTGCTTGTGAGTCGCCAGTGGACGATAATTCCTCAGGCCGCTTGATTGCCAAAGCGACGCCGGAATTGAGTGCGAGGCGGAGGTCATGGACGCAACAACGTTTACCGTCGAGTTAAGCAGCAACCGAGCAGCGTGTGAGCGGCTGCGCGAGCAGATCCAGCGCGCGGGGCCCGGGCAATATGCCGCGATTGCCCAGGGTCGATTGATTGCCCTCGCGGCGACATTTGACGAGGGCCTGGCCGCCGTCGAGCGCCTGCGGCCGGCACCGAAGCATTTCTTGGTGTTTCCCGTCGATGAAGTGCCCGCCTTCGAAGTGATCGACGATTTCGTGCAGAGTGTTTGATGCATGGACGATGTGTCTTGGCAAGCGGCGGCTGACGGTCGCAGTTGCTAGCCCCCTTCACAGAACGCGGCATCGGACCGATGGTCCAACTGCACGTGTGTCGTGGTGCCCCAGGCGTCCCTAGCCGCGTTGGAGTTCGTGTTCTTCCATCGGTTGACAGGCTGCAAAGTCGAATGGGAACGGTACAGTCGGACATGGCGGGTCAAGTGTCCGTGACACAAGTGTCGCGCAGCTCGTATCGTTGCGATAATCCAGGCTGAGCGCAGGTCCTAAATGCCTTGCCCACTGCTCGTGCTCGACTTCGAGACCCAACCGCGTTCTTGACGCTTTTCTGACGCCGGAGCGTTTCGTAGCCGTTGGAGCCAGCAACCACAAAGGAGTAACTGAGCCTGCCCGCGGGGCTGACGTGCTGGTAGAATGAAGACGGCAGGATTACCCGTTTCGACGAGGAGGACCGCGATCAGGATCAGAGCCACAGTGAAGGGCCGACGCCTGGAGGTCGACGTGCCGGCGGATTGGCCCGACGGCACCGCGGTCGAAGTCTACACGATGGAGCCAGGAATTCAGGACGACGCCGGAACGATGTCAGCCGAGGAAATCGCCCAAACGCTCGCGGTCATGGACCAAGTTGAGCCGCTGGAAATCACGGCTGCGGAACGGGCGGCTTGGGAAGCCGAGCGCGCAGACCGCACGCGGCGTGAGAAAGCTCGGTTTGCGGAGCAGGCCGAAGACCTGCGGAGGATCTGGGAGTGACGCGGTTCCTCCTGGACACCAACATGGCCGGCCATTACATCAACCGGCGCCACGGAGTCTTCGACCGAGCCCGTATCGAAGTTGCCAACGGTAATCCCCTTGCTATTGGCGTGCCTGACCTGGACCTTTTCCGCCTGTCGATGGGCCAGCCAGAAACTGGCTTCAGCCATCCTCTCGCCTCCGTCAGCGAATGAAGAGCAAGGCAGGCCCCGTTCGCTTGAACGACGCGGGCGGTGTGCCCATAATGGCGTCTGCCGAAAGAGCCGGTGAGCAACCGCCTAGACAGGATCTGGCAGGGCCATCAGGCCCCGCGACTTGTGGCGAATTCCCAGCGGCCGTCGGTCAACGGTGTGTGAATGAGCGGTGGACAACCTGCTATCCGAGGCTACCTGATTCAGACGCTAATCGCGCTGCTGGACGCGCT
>Ga0351889_10314_pt1 | contig 12505 bp, 13 predicted proteins | sample TotcelFGM3001M14_FD_206767 | JGI IMG/M metagenome (GOLD analysis project Ga0351889, IMG submission 206767) | Enriched cells from coal bed in the Powder River Basin, Montana, United States - Total cells FGM rep3 HSBNCT.FGM.300.1.M14 ...
CTTCTGCGGATCACGCAGGAATTCGACGATCTCCTGCAGATCCTCCTTGGCTTCGTCGACGCCGGCGACGTCCTCGAAGGTGACGCGCCCTTGCGTCTCCGTCAGCAGTTTCGCCTTCGATTTGCCAAAGCCCATCGCGCGGCCGCCTGCCCCGCCCTGCATCTGCCGCGCCATGTAAATCCAGACGGCGATGAAGAGCAGCAGCGGCAGCCCATTGACGAGCAGAGTCGTGAGCCAACCCGGACTGTCGTTCGCGGGCTTGGCGCTGATCTGCACCTTCTTGGATTCAAGCTTCTGCACGAGGCTCGGATCGCTCGGCGCGTAGGTCGTGAAGGAGCGGTTGTCGTTGAAGTGGCCGGAAATCTCATTGCCGGACATCGTCACGTCATGGACGCGGCCTTCGTCGATCTGCACCAGCAGCTCGCTGAAGGTGATCTCGCGCGCCGGCGTGCGGGTCTGCTGATGCTGGAACAGCCCGAAAAGCAACGCGCCGACAGCGACGAACAGGACCCAAGGCAAATACTTCTTCCAATTCGCCTTCATTTTCACCTCCATGACGAGAGCCGCGGCGGGCCGGGGCGTCGTCGTCAATATGTATGCATCCCCCGCCGGAAGCCGAAGATGCCTCGACTAGCGCAGGATGAGATTAGAAGTAATCTAGGTCAGGATGGCGCAATAGCCAAACAGGCGTCATAATTCGCCAAAAGTTGAGCGGATGAGAAAGATTGTCATCGCCGGCCTAAATGAATGCCTGGGCTCGGCTTTCTCGGGACTGACGGATGTTTTGACGCTCGCGCGCCGCGCCGTCGGTCGGGCGGCCGCGCCCACTGAAAGCGCTGAAGATCCTTTCTATGTCGTGACGGCAAGCGCGGACGGCGAGTCGATCCGCGATCGCACGGGGGCGAGCTTCCCCGTCGCTGCGTCGTTCGAGGCCATTACGACCTGCGACGCGATCATCGTGCCGAGTTTCTGGCCCGGCGAGGACGGAAAGCCGCCGGACATGTCGCGCTTTGGCGCGACCGCCGCCTGGCTACGGCGCCACCATGCGCGCGGGGCGCTCATCGCAGGCTGTGGAACGGGCGTTTTTCTTCTCGGTGAGGCGGGTCTCCTCGATGGCCGCCGCTGCACGACGAGCTGGCGGCATCATGAGGAGCTGAAGCAGCGGTATGCCCGAATCGACGCCGCCTGGGGCGCGCGGCTGATCGAGGACCGTCGCGTGGTCACCGCCGCCGGCCCCTTGTCGTGGATCGACGTCGCTCTGCATGTCGTTCGTGAGCTTTGCGGGGTCGATGCGGCGCGGATCGCAGCGGAGTTCACCCTGGGCGAGGCCGCGCCATTCAAAGGCGCGCAGCTCGGCCCGACCGTCTACAACGCAACAGGGCTGAACGAAGGCGCCGGCGCCTTTTTGTCCGATGCCGAGCGAATCGTTCGGCAGTCCAACTCGTCAATGAGCGCTCAGGAGCTCGCACGGGCGCTTTCGACGTCCGAGCGAACGCTGCATCGCAGGCTCAAACTGGCCTCCGGAGAGTCGCCGAAGACGTTCATCGATCGAATACGCGTCGAGACGGCGCGCATGTTGCTGGAAACCAGCGCCAAGCCAGTCAAGGAGCTGGCCTCCAGCGCCGGCTTCGCCGACGAGGCGAGTTTTCGGCGCGCGTTCCGGCGTTTCGCCGGTATGGCGCCGAGCGCCTATCGGGTGTGGGCGCGCGCCAGAAGCCAGAACAAAGGCCAGCTTTTCGCCCTGCGCAAGGAAGCGGAAATCATTCCGAAAATGCTGACGACCATATTCGACGCCTGCGTCAACGGGGTCACGCTCGCGGACCCCGACCTCGACGACTCGCCGATCATTTACGCCAACCGACCGTTCATGCGGATCACGGGCTATGAACTCGACGAGATTATCGGACGCAACTGCCGCTTTCTCCAGGCCGACGACCGCGACCAAGAAGGAAGACTGCGGCTGCGCGAAGCGATCCGCAATCGAGAACAGATCGAAGTCACGCTGCGCAATTATCGCAAGGACGGCGCGCTGTTTCACAACAAGCTCAACATCACGCCGCTCTTCGACGCCGACGGCCGCCTGCTGTATTTCCTCGGCGTGCAATATGACGTCAGCGATCAGGTGCAGGCCGAGCTGGAAATCGGCGACCTTAAAGCGAAGCTTATGTCGCTGACGGATTAATCGTCATTGCGGCGCACGGGCGCTGAAGCCTGGCCGACTAATCGTTGTTTCGAGCCGGAATACTGGCCGCAAGCCGAAACAGTGCAGCGCTCTTTTGAGCGGCGTGGCAGGTGCATCGCAAAACCTTTTCCTACTTGGCATATTTCTAAGTCGGTGCGCTAATTTGTCGCGCCTGCCTCAGATGCGGCTCTTCGTTTCCTCAATGGGCAGCGAGCCACAGGACAAAGCCATGAATGCGATCTCAGCGATTCTCTCGATTTTTGCCGCGGCCGCCGCCATTACGCTTGCGATCACCGCGTTCGTGAACGCCTGACCCTCGCGGCCACAAATGCGTCGCTCGCCGCCCTGCGGCGAGACGCCGACGTCCTGATTTTTTAAATTGCCCCTCGGAGGCTCGCCGGCGAGAGGCATTTCTGTTCATGACCGGCAGTCCGTCTGGCGCAAACGTTCCAGATCGGCAAGATTGATCGGCGGCGCCGAGGCGTCGCCAGCAAGACTTCTGAATGGCGCGTCCATCGCAGAGCCGACTTCATAGAGCACAGCAAATATGTCGGCGCCGTCGATGCGCATCGGCGGGGCTAATATTTCGCCGGCGCAGCCGCGATGCGACAGCAGCCGATGCATCGCGCCATCGAAAACGCCGATGACATGCGCCAGCGCGGCGGCTTCAGCGATTGCATTCAGCGCGACGCCAAGCTGACCGATCGTGCGATTCATGGCGGCGTCCGTCGCACGAGAATCTCCGGCGCGGCGCAGCGTCAAACGACTTGCTTCCCAGATCAGCGGGCTCTCGACGCGTAACCCATCCGGCAGCGCGCCCGCGAAAGCGTCGTTCAACATCGTAACGCCGGTCGTCGGCAGCAATCTCAGCGCGCCTGCGACGCATTCCATTTCGTCGAGCGCAAGAACGTAGAGCGGATCAAGCGAATCAAAATAATCGACGACCGCCAAACGATGGACCGCAGCGGACGCCCGACCGGCATGAGCGCGAACAGCGCCGAGGCGCAGCTCATACATCTCATCCATGAGACGGGGAAAAAGCGCGCGCGATTCGCCAGGCAGCAGCGCGATCATCGCTCCCGCCGATCGATCGAAGAAAAATCAGCGGGAGCAGTTTCGATCGCGGGACGAAGCCGCTCTGCGCGGACCTGAACCAGCCCTATCCGGCACGCCTCTTCGATCGCATCGTCGACGGAGGCGGCGTGAAGCCGCGCGCGCGCCGTTTCGAGCCAGAAGCGCACAGCAGTTGAACCCGCGCCAAGCGCCACCCCGATCTCATGATCGCCGGTTCCTTGAGCCTTGAGGCGCAGGCAAGCCAATTCGGGATCAGACATCCGCATGTCGACGTGGGATTCTCCTGTGAAGGCGTCTCGCACGCTGGAGTGAAATATCGCGCTCATCGCCATGAGCTGGCGAATCAGAGCTTGGCGCGGCGACAGCAGGGGAGAAGCGTCTTCAGGGCAGCAGACGCTAAACAGCGCATATTCGCCGCTTCGGCCGCGCAGGGGAATGGAGACGCCATTGGCGCCGAGGTCGAGCTCGAGCGCTTCGCCCAGGAGTTTACGAACCATCGGATCGTCGCGATCCAGCAGGCGCCAATCGAGCGGCATGATCCCGCCGAACCCGACGCGCAGGACGGGCTCGAGATCGACACGGCGCGCCTGGGCATAGGATTTTCGCCAAGTGGCGGCATGAACGGCGGACAGCAGCGGTTGGTCGGTCAGCCCTGTCGGAATGTTGAAGGCGAGGTAAGCGACGTTCGCGAGGCCTGTCGCCCGCAGGAATTCACTGAGGAAGCTGTTGGGAATTGGAATTCTGTCGGCGCGCGTGAGCCGATCGATGAGATCGAAAACATCCTCACAATACACGCGACGCCTGTGGCCGGAAGCAATTATCAAATTGATACAGCGTCGCCTCAGGTTAGGCAATGCGCCGCCGCCATCAGATTTACGAAATGGGGTTCACCCGCTGTCAGAACGAAATGGGCGACAAGCTTTGTAAAAATGAGAGCTCGGCCTCACGGCCGAGCTCGATCCACCACTTGCTCAGGTCGATCAGTAATTCGCAACAATGGGGGGAGCGCCCCAGTTGAAGTGATAGTTCACGCCGGCGCGGATAATATTGCCGTTGAACCGGGTTGAAAATTGCGACACGGTGGCGATCGTCGGCGCTCCAAAAAGCGATACGTTCACCGCCGATCCGGTCACGGGCCCAAGATCATAGTACAGATATTCCGCCTTCGCCGACCAGTTCGGCATGAACATCCATTCGAGTCCGCCACCGGCTGTCCAGCCGACACGCGTGTCCGAGACATTGGCTGCGCCGCCTTGGATGGGTAAGAGGGCGCCCGCAAAGGACAGCGACTGGAAACTGCTCACGCTGACGTTCACCCCGCCATAAGCCAAGCCGCCGGTGCCGTAGACCAGCAGGGTCGGCGTGAAGAGCCAGCCAAGGCGCCCCCGCACGGTGCCCAGATAGTCGAGGGACTTCGTTACGTTGACGTTCGAGAGCAAATTGATTGGAACGGGAAAGTCCCCAACGATTATCGTACCCAGCGGAGCGGCTGTCCAAGAAGTGCTGCCACCGCGCGACCCGGCAATCCCCTGGATATCCGCTTCTACGCCCGCGACAAGGCGTCCATTATAAAACTGCCAATTATAGCCAATCTGGCCGCCGCCGATGAAGCCGGCGCCATTATTTGCGGACTGACTGCCGCTCAACGGCAGGTTTAGAATGCTGATCGCTCCAAATGCGGGCAAATTCGTCACATAGACTGAGTTATTGCTGGCCCAAGTGCCGCCTGCGGTAAAACCCTGTCCACATTGGCGGCGGCGGCGGTGGTGGCGGCGGCGGAGCCTTGTAGATGGGGAGATCAGCCGCCAGGGCGGTGCCAGCGGTCAGCGTTAGCGCCAGCATGACGAATATTCTTTTCATCTGAAATCCTCACTGCCTACAGGCGAAAACTTCCGCCGGACCGCTATTAAAACCAAGCAATTACTTTGCCTTAAGCCCAATAAGCGATGAAGCGCGCGCACAGTCAACGCAAGACCGCGAGCCTCGATCGAATTTTCCCGCAGTGTGGCGCCGAGGCCACAGGCGCTAATCACTGGCGCGTCGATGCGCCGGGCCATATCTGCGGCGCCCGATCGATGTCGGCGTCAACTTCCGGCGCGCCGCCTACGTTCACACTCGCCAAAGCGCCAGCTGAGAGCGGGTGCGAGCAACCTCCAGACAGCAAAAAAAGAGCCCGGCCAATCGGCCGGGCTCTTTTAGAGCAATCGTCAGGCTGGATCAGTATTTCGCAACAATCGGAGCGGCGCCCCAGTTGAAGTGATAGTTGACGCCAGCGCGGACGATGTTGCCGTTGAAGCGAGTCTGGGACTGCGTAACGACGCCGGAGATAAGGCTTCCAGCAGGGAACGCCGTCAGCGTATTGCTGAATGTCGTCAAGAGGCCCCCGGAGTAGCTGACATTGCCGAGATCGTAATACAGATATTCGACCTTGGCGGACCAGTTCGGCATGAACATCCATTCCAGGCCGGCGCCCGCCGTCCAGCCGACACGCGTGTCGGAAAAGCTTCCGGACGAGAAAGCAGAGCTAGTGATACATCCCGCCGGGAACTGAGCGCAGTCATTGTTGAACTGCGCGACGCCGGTCGACACGGAGACGCCGCCGTAGGCGAGACCGCCGGTGCCGTAGACAAGCAAGGTCGGGGTGAAGAGCCAACCCAACCGGCCACGAACCGTCCCGATATAGTCGAGCCGCTTCGAGGTCGTGATCGCGGTCGTTACGATTTCGCTGGCGGCGATAAACGGAAATGCGCCCGCTGCGGTAACCGACGTATTGTTGCTGTTGCCGCTGGCGACGCCTTGGATGTCAGCCTCTACGCCCGCGACGAGGCGGCCGCCCCAGAACTGCCAGTTATAGCCAATCTGGCCGCCACCGATGAATCCGCTGGTGTTGCCCTGCGAAACGCCCGAAGCCCCGAGCGCCGAATACGCCGCATATAACGCCGAAGGGGCGCTTCCGGGGAAGGAGGAAATCGGGGCTGACGACGTCCAAATGTTATTGCTGCCACCCCACGTTCCGCCAGCATTCAGACCGACGTAAAAGCCGCTCCACAGCGGTGGCGGCGGCAGCGGGGGCGGCGGAGGAGCCTTGTAGCTGGGAAGATCGGCCGCCAAAGCCGAGCCCGTCAGCGCGACCAGAAGAGCGGCGACGGAAAGAGCTTTTTTCATCTGTGTCCTCTTTAGCTTGAGGCGGAAACCTTCGCCCGATTGCCTAGTTGAAAACCTTCAGCGATCGCTCGCCATGCACTGCACTCAATCAGTCGAGGCCGCGCACAGTCAATGCAAAAGCCCTGTATCTGGCGGGCGTTCGGTCGGAATTCCGGCTGGTGTGGCGCCGGCGCCACAATGGCGCAGCGCTCAGAGTTTGGTTCAACTGGTCGATCTCGCCCACCGCGAAGGGGCTGATCGAAGCCGCGACTTCGGCAGGCGACATACCGACGGCTGCCACGGATATTCTCGTCGCGACTAGCGTGAAGCCTCGCCCCGCCATCAACATGATTGGAGGCGACGGCGCACGGCTGTCCTGGCTTCGAAAAGGCCGCTAGCGATCGGCCAGCAGCGCGATCTCGGCGCGGCGCCAATCCTCTTCGGAGGCCTCCGCCGCCTGGTCCTCCAGCACCCGCGCGGCGACCAGGTCGAGTGATCCCACGGGACAGATTCCAATCCACTCGAGCCGCTGCGCGGGCGCAAGCGACCCCAGCACGCGCGAACAGCTCGTTCCGAAGTGATGCAGAGGCAGAAGCAGGAGTTCGAGTTCCGCCGCATCCCGGTCCGGCGCTGTCCGGGCGCGCGCGACAAGCGGCGTTTGGGCGTCGATGACCCGGCGAATCGCCTCAGCCATCGCCTCCTGCCGCTTCGCGCGCCACCAGTCGAGGAAGAGGCGTCCCTTCTGCTCGCGCTGCCAGAGGGCGTTAACCCGAGCGCCACAGAGGCGGAGCGGAAGTCGGCGTTCCGGGTCCACTTCGATGATGAACATGTCGGGCAGAATGTGGCGAATCGCGACGGGATCGATTTCGGCTCGATCCGGCGCCGCCCGTTCTCCCCTCAATCGAGCCCAATAGTTGTGAAGATCCTTAGTGACTGGCAATCTCATTTAAACCCGCCCGACGCTCGCGCGCCCCCGCCCAGGATTGGGACGCCTTGCCCCCGCCGCGCGCCAACCCTTCTTGAGGGGAGCAGCGATCGTGCCATCGGCGCGGCAATCGCCAGGAGGGGAGCTGACCAACGGCCAGGCCCCCGCACCATGAGCAAAACCGCCAAACTGAACCTGTCGGAAGGCGTCTCCTCCGACCGCTGGCGCTCGCGGATGGCGTCGCGCCGTCGTGGCCCGGCGCCTCAAATCGGGACGCTCGCCGAGGCCGGTCGCGCTAGATTAGCATTGAGGCTGCGCGGGCTCTTGCCCAGCAAAACGGACAGGAGCGAACGTGCACGCGAGGCGAGAACAAATTTTCAATCTCCCGATAGTGACAAAGGCGCTGATCGGCGCGCTGGCGGCGACGCAGGTCATCGTCGCTTACGGTCCTGTGGAATTCTCAAACTGGCTGCTTGCGACGTTCGCTTTCATCCCGGCGCGCGTGACGCTTGAAGGCGGCGCCGAATACGCCACCATGCTGACCTACTTTTTCTTGCACGGCGATTGGACGCATCTCATCGTGAATGCGTTAGCGCTCGCAGCATTCGGCACGCCGGTCGAACGTCGATTCGGTTCGGCGCGCTACCTCCTCTTTCTCGCCGCGAGCGCCTTCGCAGGCGCGTTGTTGTTTCTTGCGCTGCACCCCTACGAAATCGCGCCCGTCGTGGGCGCATCAGGCGCAATCTCAGGAACAATGGGGGCAATTGTGCGTTTCGCATTTACGCCAGGAGCGCGGCTGGCGGACAAGCGGCGCAGTCCCCGAACGGCATACGACGAGGAATCGCATTCCACTTCGCTGTCACAGCTGCATTTGAACCGACAGGCGATGTTTTTCCTTCTCGCATGGCTAGCGGTGAACGTGCTTCTTGGCGTCTTTCCACAGGCGGTCGGCGTATCGAGCGCGATCGCTTGGGAAGCGCACGTCGGAGGGTTTTTGTTCGGCCTGCTCTTTTTCAGCTTCTTCGATCGCGCGGGTCGGCATGCCCTAAGTTCGCAGTAACGCCCTTCGACTGGCGCGGGAGGCCGGTCGAGAGCGAAAAGGAGGGCCAGATGACGATCTCGAACATACTCGCAGAGAAAGGACGAGAGGTGGTGACGGCGAGCGCCGACACGACGCTGCAGCAGGCGGCTCAGCTGATGATGCGCTATCGAATCGGCGCGCTTGTCATTCTGGACGACAGCGGCCGACTGGCCGGACTGATCGCCGAGCGCGACATTGTTTCGGCGGTGGCGCTGGATGGGCCAGAGGCGCTGACGCAACGCATATCAGCGTATATGCAGCCCAGCCCCCAACCGGCGGGAGAAGATGACGCCGTCGAGAACACAATGCGGGTGATGACCATCGAACGGCGCCGGCATATCCCCGTGATCCGGGAAACGCGCCTCGTGGGCCTCGTGTCGATCGGCGACGTGGTCAAATACCGCATTCGAGTCATCGAGGAAGAGCACCGATCGATGCGCGAATACATCGCGCAAGCCTAAGGACCGGGCGAGGTCGATAGCGGGATGTGGGCGAAGATGTTCGGCAGCGCGCGCTTCGTCGCCTCGCGCCCTACGTGGATGAGCTGCTCCGCCTTGTGAAAGTCGAACATGCCGACCTCCTCCAGTCGCGCCGTGATCGTGGCGTCTGGCGGGTCGCCGGCCAACCGCGAACGCAAGATGCGATCCTGGATGATGTTGAATGCGTCGATCATCGCGGTGGCGACGTTCGGCGCATCGCCCGGCTGACGATCGAAATAGCGGGGCAGGAATCGATCGACGAAGGAGGCGTCGGCTTTCTGTCCGAACGGCCCGGCCTCTGCGGCGCGATGCAGCGCGCCGGGATCGTCGCGGATGACGCGCGCGCGATACATTGTGTCGGCGGTGACGTTTACGGCGATCACATATTCCGCGCCGAGCGCGCGGCACACGGTGACCGGCACGGGATTGACCAGCGCCCCATCAAAGAGCCAGCGATCGCCAATGCGCACCGGCTCGAAAACGCCCGGCAACGCGTAAGACGCGCGGATGGCGAGAGACACGGAGCCATGCTGCAGCCACACCTCATGGCCCGTCCCAACCTGAGTCGCGACCGCGGCGAAGGGTATGGCCAGATCCTCGATCTCCAGGCCTTCAAGTTCCTTTTCCAAGGCGGACCGCAACCGTTCGCCGGTGATGAGGCTCGCGCCGGAAAATGAGAGATCCATCAGCGTGAAGACGCGCCGCTTGGTCAGGGTGCGGGCAAAGGCCTCGATCTGATCAAGCTTGCCGGCGGCATAGCATCCGGCGACGACGGCGCCGATCGACGTGCCTGCGATCACATCGGGCTTGATGTCATTGGCGGCGAGTTCGCGCAGCACGCCGATGTGCGACCAGCCGCGCGCCGCGCCCGCGCCGAGCGCCAGCCCGATCGTCGGCTGACCGCCCCTTTGCCGCTTGGCCTCGGTATCGGCCTTGCGTACGAGGGTCGTCGGAGGAGCTTGTGGTTCGTCCGTCATCGCACCAGCCGCCTCGGCATCGGGAAGTTGAGGGTTGCGTGAGCGTAGCGATAACATACGGGCCTTCCCGCGCCGCCGTCTCCGTATGGTCAGCGGCACAAGATATATTTGGAGACCAGCCTGCGCTTCGGAAGGTGGGCTTCAGGTTAACTTTCCGCCAAAAAAGCGCCTACGCGCCCTCGGCGGAGAAAACCAGCGCGCCCTCGTCGCCGAGCGCCCGATAAAAGCAGGACTTCCTCCCCGTATGGCACGCCCTGCCGTCGCCGCCGACTTCGACCTCAAGCAGCACGGCGTCCTGATCGCAGTCGACGCGCAGCGAGAGCACTTTTTGCGTCTGCCCCGAGGTCTCGCCTTTGCGCCATAGCGACCCCCGCGACCGCGACCAATAATGGGCGAGACCCGTCTCGATCGTCTTCTCGAGCGCGAGTTCGTTCATATAGGCGACCATCAGCACTTCGTGCGTCGCCGCCTCGGTGGTGACGCAGACGATGAGGCCGTTCGCGTCGAATTTCGGCGCGAAAAGGCTCCCCTCCTCCACCTCTTTCGAAGCCTGCGACATCACCGCGCCCCGCGCAGCAGCGTATAGAAACGCGCCTGCTCGGCCGGATCGTCACGGAAAACTCCGGAAAACTGCATGGTGACCGTGGACGATCCCTGCTTCATCACGCCGCGCATCGACATGCACATGTGTTCCGCCTCGACCATAACGGCGACCCCGCGCGGCGCGAGCGCTTCGTCGATCGCCGCCGCGATCTGCGCCGTCATCGCCTCCTGAGTCTGGAGGCGGCGGGCAAAAATCTCGACAAGCCGGGCAAGCTTCGACAGACCGACCACCCCGCCCGCCGGATAATAGGCGATGTGCGTCTTTCCAACGAAGGGCACGACGTGGTGCTCGCAATGCGAGGTGAAGGGAATGTCGCGAACGAGCACGAGATCGTCGTAGCCTTCGACCTCCTCGAAGACTTTCGACAGGACCTCGTCGGCGCTCTCCCGATAGCCGCTGAAGAACTCTTCATAGGCTTTGACGACGCGACGCGGGGTGTCGAGCAGCCCCTCGCGGTCCGGATCGTCTCCCGCCCAGCGCAACAGGGTGCGCACGGCGGCTTCGGCTTCATCGCGGGAGGGGCGTTCGACGGTTTTAACCGTCTCGAGCGAAGAAAAGGGACAGGTCTTAACCACGTCATCCATGTGGCGCCTCCATATGCTTCAGCGCGCGCCTCTGAAAGGCGCAACGGCAGCGAATGCCTCGCGCCAGCGAGGCGGTCCCTCAAATCGTCGCCCTCTCCAGATGGTTCGAGATCACGCGAGAATTCGAGACGAACGAGGGCCGCTGGCGGCCCCGGCGCGACCCGCCGCTTTCGCGACGGCGCGCAAAATCCTATATAGAGATTTACCGAGGCGATGGTAAGGCCTTGGCTTGGATGCCCCGGCGGCGATGCTCAACAACATTTACAATCAACGCATTCTGGAGCTTGCCGGAAACATTCCGCGCATCGGCCGGTTGCCGCGCCCCGACGCGACCGCCTCGGCCTATTCCAAACTTTGCGGCTCGACGATCACCGTCGATCTGAGGCTGGAAGACGGGAAAGTGGCCGACTATGCGCATGAGCTGAAGGCCTGCGCGCTCGGCCAGGCGTCGGCGTCGATCATGGCGCGCAACGTGGTCGGCTCCACGCCGCAGGAGCTGCGCGAGACGCGCGAGGCGCTGCGTAGAATGCTCAAGGAGAACGGTCCGCCGCCGACCGGCAAATGGGCGGATCTTGCGGTGCTGGAGCCGGTGCGCGACTACAAGGCCCGGCATGGGTCGACGATGCTGGCGTTTGACGCCGTGGCGGACGCGGTGACGAAGGCGGAGGCTTGATCGCAAGCCGAAGAGGGCGGAAAAGCTCTCATTCTGACGCCAACCGCTCAACTGCTGTCTTTCGCCAAGACAAGGATCGTCCCAGTTGATCTCACAAGATGCGGAACGAACGACCGGCCGCCAGGGCGTCCTCGGCTGGTGGCGCGCGACGCCCCTTTATCTGCGCATCCTGGGGGCCGTGGCGCTGGGACTTCTCGTTGGCGTCACGCTTGGCGACCAGGCGGCGGCGCTCGAAATTCCCGCGAAGCTCGTCCTGCGGCTCCTGGGGGCGCTTGCCCCTCCGCTGATTCTGCTGGCGATCATGCAGGCGCTGATGCGCGCGCATCTTGGCGGGCGGCAGGCGCTGCGGCTGGTGACGCTGCTGTTGACGAATACGCTGGTGGCGATCGGCATCGGCCTCCTTGTCGCCAATATCCTTCAGCCCGGTTCATGGTGGAGCCCCGCGCCGGCGCACGCGCCCGCCAAGGCCGCAGCCGGCGCCGATCCTCTCGCGCAATTTCTGGACAGCGTGCCCAAAAGCATTGGCGGACCCTTTTCAGACAATGGCACGGTGATGGGCGTCATCTTCATTGCGGTGGCGCTCGGCGTCGCGCTGAGAAGTCTGCGACATCATGAGGTGCGTACCGTCGAAGACCTCGTTCACGTGGCGCTGACCAGCCTGATTACGATTCTGCACTGGATCATTGACCTGGTGCCCCTCGCAGTGTTCGGCATCGTCGCCAGCATCATCGGCGTGAAGGGCTTTGCCGATTTTCTCGCATTGGGGGGCTTCGTCGTCGCCG
>Ga0351889_10113_pt1 | contig 12445 bp, 12 predicted proteins | sample TotcelFGM3001M14_FD_206767 | JGI IMG/M metagenome (GOLD analysis project Ga0351889, IMG submission 206767) | Enriched cells from coal bed in the Powder River Basin, Montana, United States - Total cells FGM rep3 HSBNCT.FGM.300.1.M14 ...
TCTCCGCTTTAAAGGTGAAAAGAAATGGCACAGATTGGTTACTCCAAGAAAGTTATGGAACACTTCATGAACCCCAAAAATGTAGGGGTGATCGAGAATCCGGACGGATATGGACAGGTGGGAAATCCCGTCTGCGGCGATCTCATGGAGATATTCATTACCGTCAAGGAAGACAAGGTAGACGACATCAAGTTTCGCACCTTCGGCTGCGGCTCGGCCATAGCCGTCTCCAGCATGGTCACGGAAATGGCCAAGGGCAAGACGCTGGACGAGGCCATCAAGATCACCCGCAAGGACGTGGCAGACGAACTGGGGGGCTTGCCGCCCCAAAAGATGCATTGCTCCAACCTGGGGGCAGATGCTCTGCATGCTGCCATCAAGGACTACTGGGTGAAGATCGGCAAGATCAAGCCGGAGGAAGCGAAGCCTGAGGAGGAGAGCCACGAGGGGGAGAGCTGCGGGACGTGAGTGATTTAATGTTTATCTAAATGGGATGATTATTTATGAGAATTGAAGATATAATTTATTTTTCTCCATCATTTAAATTTAAGGATATTGATTGGGATAATAAAGATCAATTGATCGAAGCGTTCAGTGATCGAGTATGCGGTTTTTATCTTACTCCTGCTGAATATCTTAATTCGAAAAAAAATGGGTTTGCAACTGGCTTATTATGCGTTGCGACAATAGATTTTCTTGCGAGAATAGCCATAGGAAAAGGCCCAGGTCCTAGAATTAAAGAATGGATTGAGGGGAATATCAAAGATTTTAAAGGGAAAAATCATATATGTAAAAAATTTTATGAAGATTTTCGTAATGGGCTTGTACATGAAGGACGAATAAAGAATGGAGGCCAATTTACTTACGATATTTCGAGAATTTATTGTGATGGTGATGTTATGCTAATAAATCCTGATAAGTTTTTGAATAGTATTAAAATATCATTTCAAAATTATGTAAGTAATATCAAGGTGGATGAAGAAAAATTCAAGAAATTTAAAGAATTATTGATGGATGATTTTAAAAAAGAAATTGAATTAACGGGCAAGTAGTATCTAATTATGCAGATATTTTAATACTAATTATATAATAATTTGATCTATCATTTTTCTTGCACTCACATGGTTAGTGCCACAATTTACACTGACTGTCTCCAGTTACTTTCGATGCCTGCCCTACCTGCCTCCAGCGCGCGCGTGTGCCTGCGGGCGCACGTGGACGCTCGGGCGGAGGCCCGCCGGCGCAGGAAAGGCCGCCTGAGACGCGGAGTTATGTGGGGCTTGCTTCAATTGGGCTGTAGGCATGGTCTTTAATTAGAATGAAGATCCAAAATTGATGGAAAATATATGCAGACATTTACAGCCGTCATCCACCGAGAAGAGGATATGTTTGTTGCCGAGTGTCCCGAAGTAGGAACTGCGAGTCAGGGAGCAACTATCGAGGGAGCGCTTGCGAACCTCAAAGAGGCTACGCAGCTTTATCTGGATGAGTTCCCCAGTGATTTGAAACCTGCGCGTTCTTTTGTTACCACCTTTGAGGTGGCCGAAATTGCCGGGACTTAGAAAGGTTTCGGGCGAGGAAACGGTTAAGATACTCTAAGTGTTTTGAAGCTTGACAGGATTTCTTCAGAAGAGTTCGCAGAATATCTCTAGCTAAGTTCCTTTGCTTGGGTCCTAGCTAAACTAGGATGCCGCTAACCAAGTCTCCCGCGCGCGTGTGCGTGCGTACGAGCGCACGTGGACGCTCGGGGCGGGCCCGCAGCAAGTACGGGAAGTGCCACCGGAGCCGCAGAACTTTAAGGGCTCTTCGAAAGGCTCGGGCATAGATTAGTCTCTTCAGTCTCTCAGATCCTCATCGAGATCTCTCAAGAGATCGTCCACCGTCCCTATTTAAATTAAATAAGTTGGGTATAATTTCTTTTCACTCATTCTTCTCCACGACCTTCCTCTGCATCTCCCTCATCCGCTCCCGCCTCTCCCAGGCAGAGGCCCCCAGCGTCCCCAGCCCGAAGGCCATGGGACACGGCGCCGCCTCTCTTTTTATGACCACCTCGATCTCGCCGGATGCAAGGCCCCGTAGCACCTCCTTTATGTTTTCCACCTCGAATCTATCCTCGATGATCTCCCGAAAGCTCTCCCGCAGCACGGCAAACTCGTCCAGCTTGCCGGCAAAGCCGATGAGCATATCTGCGTCCAGTTGCTGGTGCCGGGCAGACTTCTGCCGTCCCTTGTAGCTTTTCAGGATCATGAAAGAGCGGGTGGCGTTGATGCGAAAGACGCTTTTCAGAAGGCTCGTATTCTGCAAAGATCGATAGAGTAGCTGCTCGCAGTTCTCCTCCCGGATGGACCCAATGATGGCCGGCAGATTCACCTTGCCGGACGCAGGAAGAGAGAGAACAAAGCCCGAGTCGTAGGTGGTCATGCAGATATCGCTCATCCTCTGGCGAGCTAGGAGATAAGCTACCATTCTGGCGAATCCCTCGTTGAAGCGCAGGCCGTAGCCAGAGAGAAAATAGTAGATCCTGCGGCCCGTTTCCTGATCAAGACACTCCTGCACAACTATCCTGCAGTTGGTGGGAACCGCATCTTCTCCCAGGAAGGCGATCTGCTGGCGGAATATCTCACAGATGGAGCGGGCGCTGTTCTCGTCGATTGGATACTGCTTCTGCAGCCAGTTGACGATAGCTATGCTATTATCATCATCCTCGCCTTCCCGGCCCTCCTGGCTCTTCATCCTCCGGCTCTTCATCATCCAGAGCATGTCGCTTTTGAAGGACAGAATGCTCTGGGCCAGATCAAAAGATAAGGGCAGCCTCTCCGAGGACCAGGTGGGGATATTGGGCCGGCCTGCCGCCGCGTCCACGTAGATCTTGCCTCCACGCCGGTAGCAGAAAGAATAGGCTCCACCGCCGATGGAAAAGACGTCCCCTTTGTCCAGCTTTTCCATGTATTTCTCATCCAGCCTTCCTACCCAGCGACCTTCACGGGTGAGCACATCGCATGTGAACTGATCCGGTATCATGCCCGAGTTGGTGTAGTAGATCATGCGAGAGCTACCGCCCCGCGTTCCTGTCATCTTCGTCTGGGAATCATAGCGGATCTTTGGGTAGATGCGCCTCTCCTGCATGCCTGCGTGGCCTCCCGAGAGGTAGAGCACAACGCTCATCAGCTCTTCTTCGCTGAGGCTCCGGTAGCAGTAGGATCTTTGCACGACCCGCATTACTTCGTCCAGAGTCCAATCTCTCTCCAGGACCATTCCAAGCAGGTGCTGGCAGAGGGCATCAAGCGCATTTCGGGGAATGTGAATTCGGTCCACATCGCCAGCTTTTGCCCTCTCCAGCATCACGGCGCACTCCATCAGCTCCTCTCTATCCAGAACGATTATCCTGCCCTTCACAGCTTGATCCAGACTGTGGCCCCCTCTGCCGAAACGCTGCAAAAGCGCTGCTACTGATTTAGGCGAGCCGATCTGCAGGACGAGATCGATATAAGGCATGTCGATGCCCAACTCCAGGGAGGTGGAGGAGCAAACGACTTTGAGCTACCCCTGTTTGAGACGACTCTCCGTGTCCTGCCTTCCCTCCCGGCCCATGGAACCGTGGTGGCAAGCGGAGTTTTCGGCATTGTAAAACTGAGGATAGCGCTGCTTTAGGTTGAATAGCGTTCGCTCCGCCCCGTTCCGGCTGTTAGTGAAGATGAGAGTGCTCCTGTGCTCCTGGATATGGCGGTGGAGCAGCTCGTAGAGCCTGTCAGCCAGATCGGTTTGGTCAGCAAGGATTAGATCGGGCACCGGACAGAGCAGGCGCAGGTCAAAGCGGCGGGAGAAGCGGCAGTCCACCACCTGCACCGGCCGATAGTTTCCCGCCAGAAAGTCGGCCACTTCTTGCAGCGGCTCGACTGTAGCCGAGCAGCCGATACGAACGAAGCTTCCAGATGCGGGATCAACAGATGAGTGAATTTCTCCTTCCTGCAGCTCTTTTTTCAGCTCCTCAAGCCGCTCCAGACTGAGGGAAAGGTGCACCCCGCGCTTGGAGGCGGCCAGAGAGTGAATCTCGTCCACAATGACCCAGCGCACCGTTCTGAGCTTCTCCCGAAAACGGGGAGAGCTGAGAAGGATGGCCAGGGACTCAGGTGTGGTGTTGAGGATGTGCGGAGTCCTCTTCAGCATGAGGGCTTTTTCCTGGGCGGAGACGTCACCGTGCCGGATGGCATGCCTGATCTCCTGTATTTCTAGCCCCCGCTCCTCTGCCAGGGCCTGCATCTCCTGCAGGGGCCGCTCCAGGTTTTTGTGAATATCGTTGGCCAGAGATTTGAGGGGAGAGATGTAGAGGCAGTAGACGCTGTTTTGCAGCTCGCTCTTTGCAGCCATGATGAAGAGCTGGTTTAAGATGGAGATGAAGGCGGAGAGGGTCTTGCCCGAGCCGGTGGGCGAGCAGATGAGCACATTCTTGCCCTGCTGGATGAGGGGCACGGCCAGGCTTTGGGGCGGGGTGAAGAGGCCTCCGGCTGAGATGAAGGAGGCAAGCCACCAGTCCCGCACGACGGGGTCGAAGAGGGATAGGATGGCGGCGTCCTCTGGAGAGACGGCTGGCGAGGCGAGAGCTGGGTCGGGCATTCTAAGGAGAGAATGGTAAGGGATGCGAAATAGATCTTTTGGCTATGCGATGCGGGCGAGTTCAGTTAAAATTTTTAAAATATTGCTATGCTTTGCATTAGCTTCATTCATAGCAATTTGTTACTCATAATTGTGCATATATTTAAATAAGTTTTTGATAATTCTCTTTGCGTTGATGTAGCGCAGGATGCTATTTCATCGAATAACTATTTCATAACGTAAGGCAACATATCTAGCAGAGGCAAAGGCGGCGGAGGATGAAGCGTACCTTCAGCCAAAATACAATGCATATAATCAAATGAGCTGGACAATGGTGGATAAGTAAGTGGAATTCAAAGAGGAAACCAAGGATAGTGCAGCATGACTAGAATCTCCGTTAGTGAGCCTGTACTTCGCTGGGCTTTGGAGCGCTCTTGCCAGAGGGCAAACCTTGAGGGCAAGTTTCCTAAACTTCCCGAATGGCTGAGCGGCAGTGGCAAACCCACATTACATCAACTTGAGGACCTAGCAAAAGCCACCTCGACGCCACTGGGATATTTCTTTCTTTCCGAACCACCCGAAGAGCGGCTTTCCATTCCTCATTTCCGTACGCTTGCTAGTGAGCGTCCGCGCCAGCCCAGTCCCGACCTCCTTGAGACCGTCCAGGTGATGGAGCGACGGCAGGCCTGGATGCGTGAGTATTTGATCGAACAAGGTCACAAACCATTGGGTTTCGTTCGTTCGGCACAACTGACTATCGAGCCTGAGCAGCTCGCTGACGAGATGCGGCGGACGCTAGGCCTGGCCAAGGGATGGGCAGCGGACCAACCCAGATGGACGGATGCATTGCGACATCTGCAAAGCAAGATAGAGGAGGCAGGTATTCTCTTGGCCGTAAGCGGCATCGTCGGCAATAATACACATCGCAAGTTAGATCCCGCGGAATTTCGAGGATTTGTTTTGGTGGATGAGTATGCACCGCTTGTTTTCGTCAATGGTGCGGATGGCAAAGCTGCGCAAATGTTTACTCTGGCGCACGAACTCGTGCACATATGGTTTGGCAGCAGTGCAGTCTTTGACTTGCGAGAACTACAACCTGCGGATAATGAAACGGAACGGGCCTGTAACCGCGTTGCTGCCGAGTTTTTGGTTCCGTCGAGCCAGTTATATGATTTTTGGCCAAATATCAGGCAAGAGCCAGAGCGCTTCCAGGCTATCGCTCGCCACTTCAAAGTGAGCGAACCCGTTGCTACCCGACGGGCGTTGGATCTGGGTCTTATCACAAAGGACGAGTTTCGAGATTTCTACCGAGATTATCAGGAAAAAGAACGTCGTGCCACCGCCCAGGGCCAAGAAGGCGGAAACTTTTATGCCACCCAGAATTTACGCATTGGTCGTCGCTTTGCCGAGGTCGTGATACGTGCCGCCAGGGAAGGAAAGCTTCTCTATCAGGATGCGTATCAATTAACAGGACTCTATGGGAAAACCTTTGAGCAGTATGCGCATTCACTTATAAATGGTGGGGCGACGTGACTGCCTCTCGAACCTATGTTCTCGATGCTAACGTGATCATGCAAATAATGGCCTGGTACTGAGCATTGACCGCGTCAAAGTCGAGCTCGAGAGAGGTAAAGACGAGCTGGCGGAGTGGGCCAGCGGGAGCTTTCATGAGCACTTTGCCTCGACAGAAGAAGAGGATGTAATCGCTGCTTACCGTAGGATTATGGTCTGGTCTCAAGGTCAGGCTCAGTTTACCCCAGGAGCCAAAGCAGAATTTGCCAGAGTGGCAGACGGCTGGTTGGTAGCCTATGCCCTGGCTAATGTATGTATCGTAGTCACGCATGAGCAGTCTAATTTGGAAGCCAAGGCAAGAATTAAGATCCCAAATGTATGCCAGGCGTTCGGTGTCCAGTACGTTGACACATTTCAAATGATGCGTGAGCTGGGAGTCAGGCTGGGCTGAAATGCCTGATTTGCGAAGCAATAGTTCGCTTGGCCAGAGCATTTATCATAAACCAAGCAAGAAGGAATGCTAGAATGCCCATAGAAATTCCCGAGTACCTGCCTGTCTACCAGCTCAAGATCATCCACTCAGGCGTCATGCCGCTCGTCTGGCGAAGGATTTTGAGAGGTTTGATCTGGTGGAGGTCAACCGCTTGCTCAGCAAAATCAGATCGACTATAATTTGAAACCCTAGATCAATTCCCGTCTTCCACCAGCGGATCTCGTCGCCCATTCAGGGCAAACGCTTCCTCCCTCTCGATGCAGGTGGGGCAGGTGCGGCATGGCTTCTCCTCTCCTTTATAGCAGGACCAGGTCAGTTCATAGGGCACCTGTAGAGCGATGCCCATCCTCACGATCTCCGCCTTGCTCATATCCACAAAAGGAGCCTGCAGCTCTACAGGATGCCAGGCGGTAGCGAGCCGGATGGCAGGGCGCAGCGCCTGAACAAACTCTGGCCGGCAGTCGGGATAGATAGTGCTATCATTTTTGTGAGCCGCGTAAAATACCTCGGGAATCTCATGAGCCTCGGCGTAGCCCGCCGCCACGGAGAGCATGATCATGTTTCGATTTGGCACTACGGTTTTTTTGGCGGCCTCCTGCGTGTAGTGGCAGCTTGGCACCTCCTTTCCTCCCAGCAGCGCGCTGTCGCCCAAAAGGGAGGCCAAAGAGCTGAGATCGACGATATGATGCGTGATGTGCAGCATTTCTGCAATCGCTTTTGCAGAGGCTATCTCTTTTTTATGCCTCTGGGCGTAGTTGAAGGTGAGAGCCGCCACCTCATAGCCGTCAGATCGCATCTTGTAGAGCAATGTGGTCGAATCAACGCCCCCAGAAAGAATTAAAACGCCTCTCATTTATTTCCCTTATGCCTCGTACCCTGTGGATGATTTATAAAGTGCTCGTATCAGAGCAGGCATTCTGAGCCATCCAGGATGCGTCCGGCAAGATAGCTCAGTTCCTGGCCGTCCAGCCGCTCCAGCCTTGCCTGGAAGTCTTCCGCATCCTCGGCAAAATGCATGGATACCGGCGGGAGAATGGAGCGGTATTCTATGCGTGATTTGCCCTCGATCTCCGGTGCCATCTTCTTCAAGATCAGGATGTCTTTCTCGCTTAGCTTTCTCATATGGATCCATCTTTGTCCTTTGCCAGAGGAGTTACCAGAAGCTTGTCCACTTTTCGCTCATCCATGTCCACAACCTCAAAACGGTAGCCTCCCCACTCGAAGTGATCTCCAGTCGTGGGCATCTTCTCCAAATGCGTCATCACAAATCCGCCTAAGGTTATGTATTGACTCTCTTCCTCCTCAGGCAGCCCTTCCGGATCGACCATCTCTTTGAAGTCATCCACCGGAAGAGAACCGTCCACCAGCCAGGAGCCGTCCTGCCTCTTCACTACTTGCTGTTCTGCCAGATCATCGATGTGCGGTATATCTCCCACCAGCCCTTCCAGGAGATCTACAAGGGATACTATCCCCTGCACCGATCCGTACTCATCCAAAACAATGGCCAGATGAATTCCCGTCTGCTTGAACTTCTCCAGCACCTTCAGAGCCCTCATGCTCTCCGGCACAAAGAGCGGCGGCAGGAGAGACGATCTTAGGTCCACCTTTTGGTCGGCCAGGTTGCAGCTCAGCAGATCCTTGGACTGGACCACCCCGAGCACGTTGTCCAGCTTCTTTCTGCAGACCGGAAACATAGAGTATGCCCCGCCGGCTATCTTTCGAGAAATCTCAGCTGCTGAATCGTCGACTTCCAGCCACACAATCTCGCCTCTGGGGGTCATGATGGAGTTTACCCTTCTGTCTCCCAGGGAGAAGACCCTCTCCATGATATCCTGCTCCTCTTCTTCGATCACTCCAGCCGTCGTTCCCTCGTCGATCAGAATGCGTATCTCCTCCTCGGTCACTGAAGGCTCGGTGTAGGCCTTCACCCCCAGCGCCCTCAGCACCAGATCGGTGCAGAAGCTGAGCAGGACAATTACAGGAGAAACCAGGCGAGAGAAAGCCGCTAAATGAGGGGCTGCAAGAGAAGCGAAGCGCTCCGAATTGCTTAGCGCGATTCTCTTGGGGACCAGCTCGCCTATGACCAGGCTAAAGAAGGTGATCAGCAGGATGACAGCAAACAGGGCCAGGACGCTGCTGTATGGGGTTAGAGCCGGGATGGAGCTGATGTAAGCTGCCAGCTCATCAGCAATTGTCGCGCCTCCATAGGCCCCTGCCATAGTGGTGATGAGAGTTATGCCGGTCTGCACAGCGGAGAGGAGGCGATTGGGATTTTCGGCCAGTTCCAGGGCGGCCTTTGCACCACCATGGCCCTCTTCCGCCATGGCCCTGAGCCGGGTTTTGCTGGAGGAGACCACTGCAATCTCGGCCATGGAAAATGCGCCGTTGGCCAGGAACAGGAGAAAAATGATCAGGATTTCAGTGAGCATGGTCGATTGCCTTCGCTATCCATTTCGCTGCATTTCCTTGAAAAAACCTTAGGCGGATCATTCTAAAAGGTGAGCTAACTGGAAGTTATTTATAGCTTCGCCGAGAGTCGGCATCCAGAAAAAGGAAAAGGCGATTTTTGTTTTGGCCTTCTTTTATTATTATCATTAATGGTTTGATTAATCTGTCCGCCCCTCTCCTTTCCCTAAATCCTGCAAGCTCTTTATCACAGCATCCACATGCCCTTTTACGGCAACCTTCCTCCAGATGCGGGCGATCTTCCCTTGCGGGTTGATGAGAAAGGTGGACCTGACCACGCCATAGCTCTCCTTCCCGTACATCTTCTTTAAAGCCCAGGCTCCGTAGGCTTCCGTGACCTTGTGATCCTGATCGCTCGCTAGCTTCACGCCCAGGCCGTGCTTCTCGGCAAATTTCTTGTGACTGACGGGAGAGTCGCGACTGATTCCCATAACCTCAGCGTCCAGATCTCGTAGCGCCGGCAGAGCGGCTGTGAAATCTAAAGCCTCGCGGGTGCAGCCGCTGGTATTGTCCTTGGGATAAAAGTAAAGCACCAGCCATCTTCCCTGGTAGTCTTTCAGGCAGATCTCCTCTTCATTGCCAACCGGCAGGCAAAACTCTGGTGCCGCATCTCCAACCTCGACCATAATTGAGCGCCTCTCTTTGATAATTCCTTTAACTCCTGTTCTTGAAAAATAAAAGGCTTATGGGAGCCTGACGATCCGGTCGTGCTCCTCTTAGCTGAGCGGCTGAGCTGCTGTGATTCATACTTTATCATTAAACGCAATACTCCGCAGCTTGCTGCGCGGGTGCACCGCAGTTTAAATAAAATATTTACTCAGAATTTAAATAACTATCAACTGACACCAAATTGAAATAATTATATATCTACTACCATCGCTAAGAATAAATACCATGATCGTAAAGAGTTTTCAAGAAAGTCTGACCTAGTGCTTCCAAGAATTATAATGATAATCTCGAGTACTCAAAACTCACTGATGCAAAAATTGAGGAAATTAATCAAGGATATATATTGCAGATGCAGGTAGGAAACATGTCTAAAGTCAAAGGAACTAAAGATGTAGTTAGAATTGCTCAGGACAAGATTCACAGATCGATGGAATTAGTCAAGCTATTTATCCAATCCTTAGGTTTTCTTTCTCAAAAATTTGACCATTTTTGGAATGATATTACCAAATCTCCCGAAAGAACGAGCATAAAGCGCTTTATGCATCCTCGTTGCGATATATATATATGTTGCTTATTCATTTTAATGTTCTTTATCCCATACGCAAATGCTGTGGGAGATGTAAATCCCGGCCCGGGAAATTATATTACCGATTGTGCTGGTACTTATAGCCCCTGCACCGCTAATGATGTTGCTGTAGATCCCAATAGTTATGCAGTGGTGGATTCATTAGGGAATCCTCTAACTTGTTTGGATTGCCAAGATGGCACAGCTAATGCATTTCTTAAAGTAAACTACCAAAGTACAGCAAATGAAAGATACAACGTATTTTTAATATTTTTTATTGGTACAACGCAATATAGGGTTTGTTTGGCTGATACCATAACTGCCGCGCAAGGTCTCAGGACTGTGCAATTCCCAATTAGTTGGCAGTGTGATCAACCTTTGGTTTTGACTGGGCCCAGCCCATGTGGGGGACCAATTCTTACCTGGAGTCAAGACAAGAAAGATGCAGGATGCAGTGAAAATAAGGTTAGTGGAGTGACTAATTGCCACGTTGGTTCCAAGTGCTTCTGCTACCCGGCAAAGACTGTTCCATCTCCCTGTCGAGCTATTGCCCCCTCATTTAGTATTTGCAAAGGAACAACCATTTCGGATCAGTTATTCATAAATCGTGGTGCAGTATGTATTGGCGGATGTAGTGGCACATATACTAATAATATAAATACAAATGTGCCCGGCACCTACCAGTATACAATTACCTGTACAACAGGCACCTGCTCGAGTTCGAAAACTGGAACAGTTACTGTAAATGACGGCCCCTCTTGCGTCATAACGGCTCCTATATCAGTCTGCGAGAGCACAGGTGGCCTCCAGGCCTCAGTTCCAGCGTTTACTGGAGCAACCTATGCCTGGACGGTCTCTGGTGATGGGGCAGGTGTATCCGGAACAAATACTCAGACGCTAACTTGGCAGACCACTGCTAAGTCCACTGGTACAGTCCATCTCTCCGTCACAGTCACCGGACCAGCGCCAACTAGCTGCTCTTGCACAAGCTCCGTTGATATTCCCGTTAATGCTAGACCGAGCTGTACAATAACCGCACCATCATCTGTATGTTCAGGATCAACAGGTAACACGGCTTCAGTCGCTAATGCTGGAACCAGTGCGACCTATGCCTGGACAATCACCGGCGGAACTATCACGTCTACAACGCCTTATGCCAATTCGATAACCTGGACAGCCGGGTCGTCAGGCACTGTTACCCTCGGTGTAACGGTAACTACGGCCGCTGGATGTACATCATCTGCTCCGTGCAGCAAGCAAGTTACCATCAATCCGCTGCCCGTGTGCACGATTACCGCACCGTCATCGGTATGTGGTGGGTCGACAGGCAATACGGCTTCAGTTGCGGATGCAGGAACCGGTGCGACCTATGCCTGGACGATAACCGGCGGGACTATCACGTCTACAACGCCTTATACCAATTCGATAACCTGGACAGCCGGGTCGTCAGGCACTGTTACCCTCGGTGTAACGGTAACTACAGCCGCTGGATGTACCGCTCCTGCCTGCAGCAAGCAAGTTACCATCAATCCGTTGTCCGTGTGCACGATTACCGCACCCGCATCGGTATGTTCAGGATCAACAGGTAACACGGCTTCAGTTGCAGATGCAGGAACCGGTGCGACCTATGCCTGGACAATCACCGGCGGGACTATCACTTCTTCAACGCCTTATACCAACTCGATAACCTGGACAGCCGGATCGTCAGGTATCGTTACCCTTGGTGTGATGGTAACCACAGCCCCTGGATGTACCGCTCCAGCCTGCAGCAAGCAAGTTACAATTAATCCGTTGCCCGTGTGTACCATAACCGCACCCTCATCGGTATGTTCAGGATCAACAGGTAACCTTGCTGAAGTGACTAGCCCGACGACAGGTGCAAGTTATGTTTGGTCAATCAGTGGAAGCACTGGTGCATCAATCACCGCTGACTCAAACGATCCTTCTAAGGCAACCTGGTCGGCTGGAACGGGAACGACTGCAACCATTCAGGTGGTGGTGACCAAGGACGATTGCTCCAACACATGCACAAAGGATGTAACCATCAAACCAGGTCCAACTGCAGTGGCTGGATCAGTCCCGCCAATCTGTGCAGGCAGCACAGCGCAGCTAGATGGCTCGGCAACAAATGCTGCAAGCATAGCCTG
>Ga0351889_10230_pt1 | contig 12378 bp, 11 predicted proteins | sample TotcelFGM3001M14_FD_206767 | JGI IMG/M metagenome (GOLD analysis project Ga0351889, IMG submission 206767) | Enriched cells from coal bed in the Powder River Basin, Montana, United States - Total cells FGM rep3 HSBNCT.FGM.300.1.M14 ...
ACTGGCAGCCGGTGTCCACGATGGGCTCGACGGTCTCGCCGGCAATGGCCTTCACAGCCAGCTCGACGGACAGGTAGCCGATCATGTAGGGATCCTGGGTGACGGAGCCGAAGAACCAGCCGTTCTTGACAGCTTCCTTCTGGTTCTTGCCGGCGTCAAAGCCGATCACGATGACGTCCTTGAAGGCGCCATTGGTGCGATCGAGGTCCTGGCCGTCGGTGGTGGCGGCAAGGATGCCGGCCACGGTGGCTTCGTTGGAGCAGAAGATGGAAACGGGCTTCTTCTGGAGCAGGCCCTGCGCGGTGGTCTGACAGTCGGTGATGTTGGTGGTGGCGGGCACCAGGATGTTCAGCTCAACAGCGACCTTGCCGGTTTCGGAGGCCTTGTTGTACTTGTCGTGGCCGGTGATGGCGACTTCGCCCGGCTTCACGGCGGAGATCAGCTCCCACATCTTGTTCAGGTAGCCCACGGTGCGGCCCACGACGGAAGCCGAGGTCGCGTCCTGGCTCATCGCGCCCAGGGTGATGGGGGCTTCGGGCGTGGCGGCCTCGATGGCGGCTTTCACGGCCGGGATGGCGAACATCTGCTCGGCAGCCAGCGCGCCGGCGGCCTCGTTGTTGGTGGAAGCGGTGGAGACGATGGTGCCTTCGGGGGCGTTCGGCACGCCGGAGTCAAAGCCGATGACCGGGATGCCCTTTTCCTTGGCGGCAAGCAGCTGCTCGGTCACGGACTCGGTGTCAAGAGCCGCCAACGCCAGCGCCTTGGGGTTCTTGGCCAGCGCGGCGTTCAGCATGTCGATCTGGACCGAGATGTCGGACTCAGAGGGCGGGCCGTCGAAGGTGATGTCTACGTTGTACTTCGCGGCGGCTTCATTCGCGCCCATCGCGACGGTCTGCCAGAACTGGTGCTGGAAACCCTTGGAGATGACCGCGATGTAAGGTTTCGCTTCGGCGAGCGCCGAGGCGGTCATCGCGAACGCGAGGACCAGAGCCAGAACCAATGCCAGAGCCTTCTTCATGGTGAAGTTCCTCCTGTTTGATATTATTCCAGCGGCCTGAGGCCGCGCAGAATCGAGTTGAGTGAGCGGACTAGATCTTCTTGACCATGTTGCTCCGCTTCACACGGTACTGGTCGAGGAGCACCGCGCCGATGACGACCGCGCCGGTCATGAACGTCTGCCACTGGCCCTGAAGGCCCATGGACATCAGGCCCGTGCGGAGGATCGACATGGTGAATACGCCGATGAGCGTACCCGTCAGGGAGCCGGTGCCGCCCGACATGGAGGTGCCGCCGATGACGACACCGGCGATGGCGAGAAGCTCCAGGCCGTTGCCGGTGGAGGGGATGATGGTGGTGTACACCGCCGCGAAGAAGATGCCCGCCAGGCCGCTGAAGAAGCCGCACAGTGTGTACACCAGCGCGAGCCAGTACTTGGTCCGGATGCCGGAGAGTCGCGCCGCCTCAAAGTTCGAGCCCATCGCGAAGGTGTAGCGGCCAAACTTGGTGCGGTTCAAGACCACCCAGGCCACCAGAAACACCGCTGCCAGCCAGAAGATGCCCACCGGAAAGGAGCGCAGGTAACCCATGCTCTCCTCGTTGCCCAGCTTGTAGAACAGGCGCTTGAACGTCTGATCGGTGTAACGCATCGTCGTGATCTTGGTGATGATGGCGCCAAAGCCCATGCCCATCATCTGTGTGCCCAGCGTGGCGATGAAGGGGGGCAGTTTCAGGTAGGCGATCATCAAGCCGTTCAGAAGGCCTATGGCTGTGCTCACCGCGACGCCCAGCGTCAGCGAGGCCCAGATGCTCCAGCCCCAGTTCTGCGCCATGCCGCCGATGAGCATGCCGCAGATCATCGTGGTCCCCAGCGACAGGTCGATGCCGCCCGTGATGATGACGAACGTCACGCCCAGCGCCATGAAGCCGATGAAGTAAGAGGCGTTCAGCACGTTCACCAGCGATTCGACGGAGAAGAAGTTGTTGCCGAAAATCGAGAAGAAGATGTAGAGCAGCACCATTACCAGCGGCGCGAACAGCTTCTGCCAATCGAAATTCCGGCTTACAGCCATCGGGGTCTTTGTATCGGTTTGCGACATGGGACCTTCACTCCTAACTCCTCGCCATCGTGGCGAGCGTCATGATCTTCTCCTGGGTGGCCTCGGCGATGTCCAGTTCGCCTGTGACGCGCCCCTCGCACATCACGACCAGCCGGTCGCTCATCCGAAGCAGCTCCGGCATTTCGGAGCTGATCATGATGATGGACTTGCCCATCTTCACCAGTTCCCCCATCAGGCGGTAGATCTCGGACTTGGCGCCCACGTCGATGCCGCGGGTGGGTTCGTCAAAGATCAGGATGTCGCAGTTCTTGATCAGCCACTTGGCGATGACCACCTTCTGCTGGTTGCCGCCGGAGAGGTTTTTGATCAGCTGGCTGACGCCGGGTGTCTTGATGGACAGCTTGTCAACGTACTCCCGGGTGGCCTCGTTCACCTTTTTGCGCTTGACGAAGCCGCCGGAAGTGAAGTTGTCGAGGTTCGCCATGACGCTGTTGTCGCTCACCGACAGCCCCACCGCCAGCCCAAAGGCCTTGCGGTCCTCGCTCAGGTAGCCGATGCCCAAATCCACCGCGTCCACCGGGGAGTGGATCGCGACGGGCTTGCCGTTCAGAACGATCTCCCCGCCCTCCTTGGGGTCCTCGCCGAAGAGCACGCGCATGGTCTCGGTGCGCCCCGCGCCCATGAGGCCGGCAAAGCCCAGGATCTCGCCCTTTTTCAGCGAGAAGCTGACGTTTTTCACGTTTAGTGCCACCAGGTTTTTCACTTCCAGGATCGTGGGCGCGCCCTGGGGCACCTCGCTCGCGGTCTTGGGCTGCTCGTAGATCACGCGGCCGACCATCATGGAGATGATCTGCTCCTTGGTCACGTCCTTGGTATTGACGGTGTTCACGTACTGCCCGTCCCGCATGACGGTGATGCGGTCGGTGATCTGCGGCAACTCGTCGAGCCGGTGGGAGATGTAGATGATCGCGTGGCCGCGGCTACGGAGGTCCCGGATGAAGCGGAACAGCTCCTGCACCTCGGTTTCTGTCAGCGCAGCGGAGGGTTCGTCCATGACGAGCAGCTCGCTGTCGTAGGAGAGCGCCTTCGCGATCTCCACCATCTGCTGCTTGGCGACCGAGAGTTTGTTGCAGGCGACCGCCGGGTCTATGTCGATGCTCAGCGAGCGCAAAAGCTTCCTTGCGTCCTCATTGGCCTTCTTCTTATCGAGGAACGGCCCCTTCATCGGCTCGCGTCCGATGAAGATGTTCTCGGCAACGCTCAGGTGCGGCATCAGGTTCAATTCCTGATGGATGATGCCAATGCCGATGGTCTGAGCCTCCTCGGGGGAGCTCAGGTTGATTTCCTGCCCTTTATAGTGGATCGTGCCGCCGTCCCGCTTGTAGATGCCGGTGAGCACCTTCATCATCGTGGACTTGCCCGCGCCGTTTTCTCCGACCAGCGCATGCACCTCGCCCCGCCGAAGTTCAAAGTGGCAGTTGTTCAGCGCGTGCACGCCCGGAAACACCTTCTCGATGCCCTCCATACGGAGCAGCACCTCGCCGGATGCGGCTTTGATTGGTTCCTGCACCCGCACACCTTCTTTCCTAGTACCCGCAAGGTAACATCAAACTAAATCATATTGATTGTGTATGATTTGACGATCGTTTGCCAACCGGGTTGCATGAAACTATTCCCAAAGCTGCGTCCAGCTGTCCGCGCCGGGCCACAGGAACACCTGTCCCTTGACCAGACGGCAGCCGCGCTCGGCTTTCTCCATTAGCGCCATCTCGTCGGGCGTGAGCGAATCCCCGGTCACGCAGGCCAGATTCGCGCGGATGTTCCGCTCGCTGCCGGAGAACGGGATCGGGACCGCGCCCTTTTGCACCGCCCACTTGAGGCAGGTGAGCGCCGGGTGGATGCCGTGGACTTTGGAAACTTCCACGACCTCGGGAAGCTCGGTGTCGGCCACATCCTCAGGGCTGCGGTCGCGCTCCGGCCGGTTGGGCGAACCCAGCGGGCAGAACCCGATCACCCGGATGCCCTTCGAAACGCAGGTATCAAACAGTTCCTTCTGCTGGAAGCTGGGGTGCAGCTCCATCTCGATCAGGGACGGCTTCACCCGGCAGCCGGGCAGCACCGCCTCGAGTTTTGAGATGGTCATGTTGCTCATGCCCAGATGGCGGACGAGGCCCTGGTCGCAAAGCGCCTCCAGCTCCCGCCACACGCCCAGGAACTCCTCCTTCGAGAAGGGCCTGGAGTCGGGGTTCCGGCTGTCGCCGTCGCATCCGGGCGCGTGGTAGTTGGGGAAGGGCCAGTGAACGAAGTACGCGTCCACGTATTCGAGCTTCAGGTTTTCCAGCGAGCGCTTCAGGGCCTTTGTTGGCTCACCCGGCGCGTGGTGGTTGTTCCACACCTTGCTGGTGACGAAGATCTCCTCCCGCCGGATTTTCCCGGACTGGAAGGCCCTCTCAAACACCAGGCCGATCCGGTCCTCGTTCCCGTACACCTCGGCGCAGTCGAACAATCTGTAGCCCGAGTCGATGGCGGTTTCCACGGCCTTTGAAACCTGCTCGGGGCTGTAGTGGTCCGAGCCGAAGGTGCCAAAGCCGATGACCGGGATCACGTCGCCGTTATATAAGCGGAATCCTTCCATTTACGCGTTCTCCGTGCCGTCGAACACCACGGCGACCTTGCCGCAGTGGCCCGAGGCCATCAGTTCGTAGGCTTTGTCCGAGTCCTCCAGGGTAAACCGGTGGGTGATCAGGTCCTCCGGATGGATGCCCCAGCGCACCAGCCGCTCCACCAGGTCCTCCATGCGCGCAAGGCTTGTGACCCAGGAGCCGTAGATGGTCTTCTGGTCGTGGATGATGTCGGGCGACGGGTTGAAGGTGACCGTGCCGCCCTCGCCGACGAAGGCGATCTTGCCCCACTGACGGGTGGCGCGGATGGCCAGCTGGCGTCCCGCGTCCGCCGCCGACGCGTCAAAGGCGCGCTCTACGCCCTTGCCGCCGGTCGCCGCCTTGATCTTCTCAAGGGTATCGGCGCCGGGCTTGAACACTTCGTCCACCAGGTTCAGCTTCTTCGCAAGCTCGATGCGCTCGTCGCTCATTTCGATGCCGATGAGCTTGTTCGCGCCCAGCGCGCGGCACAGCATCAGGGTCGCGAGGCCCACAGGCCCCAGGCCCACCACCAGCACCGCGTCGTTGCCGGAAACGCCGACTTTTTCAATCGCCTCGTACACCGTGCCGAAGCCGCAGGCCACCTGCGCGCCGTCACAGTAGGTCAACTCGTCCGGGAGCGCGACCAGGTCGCGCTCGTCGCACAGCATGTAGGGCGCCATGCCGCCGTTCCGCTGCCAGCCGTAGGCCGCGCGGTGGGGGCTGGAGCAGGAGATCTGGTAACCCATGCGGCAGTCGTGGCATACGCCGCAGCCGTGGATGTGGTACACAACCACGCGGTCGCCCTTTTTGAAGCGGACGAGGCCGGGCCCCTCTTCCTCGATGATGCCGCAGGGCTCGTGGCCCGCGACCATGCCGGGCTGGTAGCCCTCCGCGCCCTTTCCGGTGTGTTCCCGGTAGATCGCGCGGATGTCCGAGCCGCAGATGGTGGACGCCATCGTCTTCACCAGCACCTGGCCGTGGCCGGGCGTGGGGATTTCAAATTCTTTCATCTCAACCGTGGAATTACCGGGCAGGATGGCCCCTGTCATCTTCTTGCATTGATCGCACATGCGCACCATGCTCCTTTACGCCTTTGTTATCGCATGTGCATATCATACCGCAACCCTTGTGCAATGTCAATGGTTGTCTGCATCCAAAAACGAAACATTTCGCTTGAATGTTGTCCCAGCGTTGTTGACATTGCGAGGGGGCGATGCTATGATGTTAACGGTACAAAGCGAAACATTTTGTATCTGTAAGGAGCGGCTGTGGCGAAAACGTACAAGGACATACAGGCGATGACCGGGCTGTCGCTCTCGACGATCTCAAAACACTTCAACGGCGGCGTGCTGCGCGAGGAAAACCGCGTCGCCATCGAGCAGGCGATCCAGAAGCTGGACTACCGCGTCAACCTGTTTGCCCAGGGCCTGAAAAGTAAAAAATCGCGCAAGGTGGGCGTTCTGATCCCGGAGCTCACCAGTACGCACCATACCTTCGTGACCAGCGAGGTCTGCTACCGCCTGCGCGAGGCGGGGTACGACACGGTGGTGTGCGACGCGCACCGGGACAGGCAAATCGAACGCGACGCGCTGAACTTCCTCCTGGACCGGATGGTGGACGGCATCATCACCATCCCGCTGGACCCGTCCGGGGATCATCTCCTGAAGGCGCGGGAGCGTCGGGTGCCGGTGGTGCTGGTCGACCGGCTGGTGCGCGGCTTCAAGGCGGACGCGGTGATCGTGGACAACGCAGGCGCGGGCGCGACGGCGGCGAAGGTGCTGGTGGAGCACGGACACCGTCGCATCGGGCTGATCACGGGCCTGAGTGAAATCTACACAATGCGGGAGCGCACGAAGGGGTTTTTGTCCTACCTTGCGCTTTCCGGCGTCCCCCACGACGGCGCACTCACACGGGAAATTGAATTCAGCGTCGACGGTGGCTACCACTCCACCCTTTCGCTGATGAACCTTCCGGAGCCGCCCACCGCGCTTTTCACCGCCAACTACGAATTGATGCTGGGCATGATCATGGCGCTCAACGAAATGGGCGCGCGCATTGGGGAGGATGTCTCGGTCGTCGGGTTTGACAACTTCATCCTTGCCCGTGTGATCAAGCCCCGGCTGACCATGATCATGCAGCCGATGGAGGAGATCACGCTGCAGGCGTCCCGCCTGATGATCGAGCGGCTCGAGCACCCGGAGCCGGGCATTCGCGTGGTGGAACTGCCCACGCAGCTGATCGAGGGCGAGTCGGTAAAGACAATTCAGGTTCGCTGAGGCTTCATCGCGGTCATCGCACCGGCGCATGCAGAAGGGATGACGGATATGGACCGCTGCAGCATGACCCGGTGGATCGCCGCCGAAGTCCGTCCGCGCGGTCGTCCAGTCGGCGGAGCGCGCCGGAAATCTTTGACAGGAGGAGACCGTCATGCAGTATCCGGAGATCCGGCATATGCCGAAGGACCCGTCCCTCTCCGGGATGGCGGAGGCGATCCCGAACATCGTCTACTCCGCCGCCACCGGTGCGGACATCGCGCTGACCCTGCTTTTGCCCTGGGGCGCGAGGGAGCGGGGGGATCGCCTGCCGTTGATCGTGTTCATCCAGGGCAGCGCCTTCACGTTCCCGAACGTCGGGTACGAGCTGCCGCAGCTGGGCTGGTACGCCCAGAACGGCTACGCCGTCGCCACGGTGACCCACCGAAGCTGCCTGGACGGGCATCCCTTCCCGGCGTACCTCGAGGACGTCAAGACCTCCGTGCGCTACCTTAAACAAAACGCGGACGGGTACGCGATCGATCCATCGCGCGTCTGCGCCTTCGGCACTTCCTCCGGCGGGAACACCGCGCTGCTGCTGGGCCTCACCGCGGACGACCCCGCCTTCAAGACGGGCGAGTACGCGGATCAGTCTGACCGCGTGAACCTGGTGGTGGAGTGCTTCGGGCCGACGGACCTTGAGAGAATCCTGGATGATCTCGATATGGAAACGCTGCCGCACGACGACATCTTCTACGCTCTGGCGAAGGGGCGTGACATGTGCGAGGTGCTGCGGGCGATGAGCCCTGTCCATTACCTTGCGCCGGGGAAGTCGTACCCGCCCTTCCTCCTCCTCCACGGCGACGCGGACGACGTGGTGCCCTACGATCAGATGGTCCTCATGTACCGGGCGCTTCTCGATCACGGCGCGGACGCGCGGGCCATCTGCGTGGACGGCGCGCCGCACGAGGGCAGCTTCTGGAGCCGGGAACTGCACGAGATCATCCTAAGCTATCTCCGCGAGAAGCTGTAGGCTCCCGTAAAGCATTCCTCCGGGCTTTTGCAAAAAACCACGGGCGCCCGTTCCAAACGAATCGTCCTCCCGGCTCTGGCTGGGAGGACGATTTTATACCAAAAACAAACGGCGCTTGGGCGGCGCGGCGTCAAGCTGTTGAGGGCCCGAGCGCGCCGCGCCGCCCCGGACGCTGTGAACGGGTGCGCGCCGCATCCCACCCATGCGGCCCACCGAATCCAGATTGATCCCACGGATTCCCCGTTGACCCCATTATACCCCTTCGCGGGGTAAAGCGGAAATATGAATGTGCTCATAACGATATATTTTTAGCGATATGTTAGCGCGAGATATGCGCACCGCCAAGCCAGCCCCGTGAAGTACCAATTTCTTCTATGTTTTAGAAGCTGTGGTCCGCTTTATCGGTAGTGGTCATAAAATAACAATGTGTTCGGATTGAAAATATGACTGAAATGCGTTATAATAAGCTTGAGTAAAGGAGGTGTCAGGTATGGAAAGGAGCAACGCAGTAGGCTCCCGGATCAAACGACTCCGGGAAGGATCAGACATCCGGCAAAACCAGTTGGCAACCTATCTGAACATCGATCAGAGTTATCTTTCGAAAGTCGAGGCGGGCGAGCGAAGCATCTCCGTAGAGCTTTTGGAAAAGCTGGCCGTGTTATTCGGGCAGGATATGTCTGTGTTTTATGAGGACGCACAGGATATCCGCCCCGTTCAGATGGCGTTGCGGGCAAGGGAGATTGCACAGGAGGATCTTGAAGTCCTGGCCGCCATAAACCGAATTGCGTTGAATAGCAGAATGATGAGTAAGCTGTTGGGAGAACGGACATGATGGACAGGATGGAATTGGATGCGCAAGCGAAGGAGTTGCGCGCGACACTGGGGGAGGACGCGATATCCCCGATTGATGTGTTTGCGCTCGTGAGTCAGATTGATAAACTTACCTTGGTGGTTTATCCGATGGGCGAACGGATCAGTGGCATGTGCATCAGGGAAGATGAGGCCAAGGTCATAGCTGTCAATTCCACCATGTCCTATGGCCGTCAGAGGTTTTCGCTGGCGCATGAACTGTACCATCTGTATTATGACGAGCATCAAGGTTTCTCTGTCTGTGCCAAGCAGTTCGATCCTGCGCGGGAAACGGAAAAAGCGGCCGATCAATTCGCGAGCTATTTCCTTGCCCCCTATCAAACGCTGTACTCCATGGTTCGCAGAAAAAAGACGGAAACCGGACGCTTGACGCTCAGGGACATCATATCGCTGGAACAGTACTTTGGCATGAGTCATAGCGCGATGTTGTGGAGGTTGGTGGGGGATCGCTATCTGACCAGTGAAGAAGCGGACAGCATGCGGGTTGGGGTCATCGCCGCGGCGAAGAGCTATGGATTTGACGAGAGCCTTTACTGTCCGACAAACAAAGACCACCAGCAAAGAACGTACGGGCATTATATCGAGCAGGCTGAAGAACTGCTGAAAAGAGAAGCGATCTCAACTGGCAAGTATGAAGAATTGATGCTCGACGCTTTCCGGAGCGATATCGTCTATGGTGGCGATGAAACGGAGGGCGAACCTCTTGACTGATCCTTACTATTTCGATACAGATTGCCTGTCGGCGTTTTTGTGGGTGCGCGGAGAGAGCCTGATCGCCAAGTTATATCCCGGGCGAGTCATATTGCCTGCCCAGGTGTACGACGAACTGAAAAAAGTACCGCACCTGCTCGCACGTGTAGACAATTTGAAGAACAGTGGAGATTTATCGGTGGAAAGCGTCATGACCGGAACGGCCGAGGCTGAAGACTATTGCGCCATGGCGATATCGCCCCCACCTGGAGGCAGATGGATTGGAAAGGGCGAAGCAGCGGCAATTGCTCTGGCGAAGAACCGGGGAGGAATCCTTGCCAGCAACAACTTGAAAGATGTCGCCTCCTATGTAACGAAGTTTGGGTTGCGGCATGTCACAACCGGGGATATAATGCTCGAGGCATTGCGTGCGGGGCTTATTACCCGGCAGGAGGGGGATCGCTTGTGGCTTGAGATGCTAAAGAGAAAGCGAAAGTTACCATGCGCAACCTTCTCCGACTATTTGAATGGCACATAAGCTATAAGATAACAGCAAGATAGTCTTGCCCCCGCGCCCAAGCATCCGCTTCGGACGCGGGGGTCTTTTTCACTTGGGATTATTCGGCGTAATATGCCGTTTTGTAGATCTCTCCCAGTTCGGAGATCAGCGGGTAGCGCGGGTTGGCCGTGGTGCACTGGTCCTCGAACGCGCGCTCAGAGAGGCCGGGCAGCGCCTTCAGGAAGGCGGCTTCGTCCACGCCGCAGTCCTTGATGCTCGTGGGCATGTTCAGCCGCTTCATGAGCGCCACCACGGCGCCAATCAGCGCCTGCACCTGCTGCGCCTGCGTTTCGTCCTTGCCCGCCAGGCCCAGCTGGCGCGCGATCTGCGCGTAGCGCTCATCGGCCACGAACTCGCCGTACTTGGGGAAGATGGCAAACTTCGTGGGCTTCTGGGCGTTGTAGGCGATCACGTGCGGCAAGAGCACCGCATTCGCGCGGCCGTGCGGGATGTGGAATTCGCCGCCCAGCTTGTGCGCCAGCGAGTGGTTGACGCCGAGGAAGGCGTTTGAGAACGCCATGCCCGCGATGCAGGACGCGTTGTGCATCTTCTCCCGCGCGACCTCGTCCGCGGGGTCGTCCCAGCTGCGCGGCAGGTACTTGAACACCAGCTCGATGGCCTTAATCGCCAGGCCGTTGGTGTAGTCGCTGGCCATGACCGACACATACGCCTCGATAGCGTGGGTGAGAACGTCCAGGCCGGTGTCCGCGACGATGGATTTGGGCATCGTAGCCACGAACTGCGGGTCGATGATCGCTACGTCCGGCGTCAGCTCGTAGTCGGCCAGCGGGTACTTGATGTTGCCGTTTTGTTTATCGGTGATGACCGAGAAGCTGGTCACCTCCGAGCCGGTGCCCGAGGTGGTGGGGATCGCCACCAGCTGGGCCTTCCTGCCCAGGTTCGGGAAGTGGAAGGCGCGCTTGCGGATGTCGATGAACTTGAGTTTCAGCCCGTCGAAGCTGGTGTCCGGGTGCTCGTAGAACAGCCACATGCCCTTGGCCGCGTCGATGGCGCTTCCGCCGCCCAGCGCGATGATCACGTCCGGCTGGAAGGCGTTCATGGCGCGCACGCCGTTCATGATCGTTTCGACCGACGGATCCGGCTCCACCTCGGAGAACACCTCGTAGTGCATCTTGCCTTCGCGCTTCTCGAGGTAGTAGGTGACCTTGTCGACGTAGCCCAGCTTCGCCATCATCGGGTCGGTCACGATGAAGGCGCGGGTGATGCCCGGCATCGCCTCCAGGTACTGCACGGAGCCCTTCTCAAAGTAGATCTTGGGCGGGATCTTGAACCACTGCATATTCACCCTCCGCTTGGCCAGCCGCTTTTTGTTGATCAGGTTGACAGAGGACACGTTGGCGGTGGTGGAGTTGCGGCCGAACGAGCCGCAGCCCAGCGTCAAAGATGGGGTGTTGGTGTTGTAGATGTCGCCGATCGCGCCCTGGGACGAGGGGGAGTTCGCGATCACGCGGCCCACCTTCATCTGCTTGGAGTAATTAAGGCACAGCGCCTCATCGTCCGAGTGGATCACCGCCGAGTGCCCGAGGCCGCCCAGCTCCAGCATCGCCTTCGCGTACTCGAAGCCCTGCGCCTCGTCCTCGCACACGAAGTAGGCCAGCACCGGGGAGAGCTTTTCGAGCGACAGCGGGTATTCGCGGGCGGGGCGGGGGAGCTTCGCGATCAGGATCTTCGTTTCCTCCGGCACGTCGAACCCGGCGTTCTTCGCGATCCAGTGGGCGGTCTTGCCCACCACGTCGGGGTTCAGGCCCTTCTTTTCCGGCGGGAACACGAAGTCGGACAGCTTTTTGGTCTCCACATCGTTTACGAAGACACAGCCGTTGTCCTTCATGATGGCTTCAAACGCTTCGCTGATCTCCCGGTCCACGATCACCGCCTGCTCCGACGCGCAGATCATGCCGTTGTCGAAGGTCTTGGAGATGATGAGGTCGGTGCACGCCCGGCCCACGTTGACGTTTTTATTGATATAGCAGGGCACGTTGCCCGGGCCCACGCCCAGCGCGGGCTTGCCCGCGGAGTAAGCCGACCGGACCATGGCCGATCCGCCGGTGGCCAGGATCAGCGAGATGCCGGGATGGTTCATCAGGGCTTTCGTGGCCGCGATGGACGGCGCCTCGATCCACTGCACACAGTGCTTCGGCGCGCCCGCCTTTACCGCCGCGTCGCGCAAAACGCGCGCCGCCTCCGCCGAGCAGTTCTGCGCCGACGGGTGGAAGCCGAAGATGATGGGGTTGCGGGTCTTGGCGCAGATCAGCGC
>Ga0351889_10317_pt1 | contig 12345 bp, 8 predicted proteins | sample TotcelFGM3001M14_FD_206767 | JGI IMG/M metagenome (GOLD analysis project Ga0351889, IMG submission 206767) | Enriched cells from coal bed in the Powder River Basin, Montana, United States - Total cells FGM rep3 HSBNCT.FGM.300.1.M14 ...
AAGAATTCCACGGCCGGATTGCGTTCATTCAACCGGTGCTCAACGACAAAACGCGCACGGTCAAGGTGCGAGTCAATGTGCCCAATCCGCATGGCAAGCTGAAACCCGATATGTTCGTGCATTCCGTCGTGCGACCCAGGGTCGCGGCGGGCGGAAAAGTGATGGACCCCAGTTTGGCCGGCAAGTGGATCAGTCCCATGCATCCGGAGATCGTCAAGGACGAGCCCGGCACGTGTGACATTTGCGGCATGCCGCTGGTACGGGCAGAGTCGCTGGGCTATGTGACGCCGGACGCCGGCAACCGGGAAGCGCCCCTGATCATTCCCTACTCGGCCGCCCTGGTGACCGGGACACGGGCCATCGTTTACGTGCAATTACCGACGATGTCGAGCGCAGCCGAACCGGCCCTGCAAACGCTTTCCGGCGCCGTTTCCCAGGACGATCTGCAGAAGATCCGCGCGGCGTTCGCGGCGTACGCCAAGATGCTGGACCAACCCTACGACCAACCGGGGACCGTCTATGCGCGGAACCTCTGGAACAAATACGCGGACACCCTTTCTCAGCACGCGTTGGCCGGTCAGCGAGCTGCATCGGCCAAAGAGGCGGAGTCGATATTCGCCAAGATCGAAGCCACGATGAATGAGGCCCGCGAGTTGTTCGCCCCGCCCGACCGGCCGACATTCGACGGCCGCGAAATCGTGCTGGGTCCGCGGGCCGGCGATTACTATCTGGTCGCGCACGGTTTAGAAGAGGGCGAATTGGTCGTGACGCGTGGCAATTTCAAGATCGACGCCGAAATTCAGATTCAGGCCAAACCCAGTATGATGACGCCCGCAGGCGGCGGTGGAGGCGGTCACGACCACGGCGGCGGTGGAGCGGTGGCGAAAGAGCCCGGCGATGAACACGCGGGACACGAGTTGGCGTTGCCCGCCGAGTTCCGTGGTCAGATGCGCGCTCTCGACGCGGCCTACGAAGAGGTCGCTCAGGCTATTCAGCAACCGGACGTAAGCAAAGCCGCGGCGGCATTCGCACAGTTCGGCCAGGCCCTTAACGACGTGGATGATTCCCTGCTGAGCGGTCATCCGCGGATGCAGTGGAAAGAGTTCGCCATGCTGTTGGGAAACGACGCCGTCGAAGGCCGCGCCGCCCGCAAACGCGCGGAAGCGGATCGCGTCTTCCTGTTGCTAAAAGGACACATGCGGCGGGTGCGGGAACAGTTGGCAGTCGCCCCCGAGAAAGAAACGCACCTGGAACGTATCGTCGTCTCGCCCACGTTCCAGTCCGACTTGGCCCGCGTTTGGGAACAATATCTCGCACTCGGACAGGCGCTGGCCGCGGATGACTTTGAGGAAGCGCAGCAGGTCTTGCCGGGGTTCGAATCGGCCGTCGCGGCAGTCGCCGACAAATCGCTTGCCGGCCGCGCCAAGGAAGTATGGTCCAAAGAGCGAACGAGCCTGGTCAAACTGTTCGACAGTCTGAAGAATTCGCAAGATCTTCAAGCGCTGCGAACCCAGTTCCTGCCGTTGTCTCAAGAGGTCGGCGTGCTGGCCAAGACATTCGGCTTCGGCGAACGCAGCCCGATCTACGAATTGCATTGCCCGATGGCGTTCCAAGGACGGGGCGCCATTTGGTATCAGAACAGCGACCAGGTGCGGAATCCCTACTTCGGCTCGACGATGCTGAAATGCGCCGACCGCGTCGACAGGATCTCGCATGACGAACTCCCGGCGCTCGATCAGCACGAAACGCACGAGAATCACTCGCGACCCTAGGGACCAACGATCCGGATATCGCCGATGGTTGGCAAAGCCATACGTTTCTGTCTCGAAAACAAACTGGTCGTCGCGCTGATTGTGATTGCAGCGATCGGCTGGGGCGTCCTGGTGGCGCCGTTCGACTGGGACGTGGGTGCGTTGCCGCGCAATCCCGTACCCACCGACGCGATCCCCGACATCGGCGAGAATCAGCAGATTATCTTCACCGAGTGGATGGGGCGCTCGCCCCAGGACGTCGAGGACCAAATCTCCTATCCGTTGACGGTGTCTCTGTTGGGGGTGCCGGGGGTCAAGACGATCCGCAGCTATTCGATGTTTGGTTTCTCGACGATCTACGTCATTTTCGATGAAGGCGTAGAATTTTATTGGTCGCGGACGCGGGTGCTGGAGAAGCTGAACAGCTTGCCGGCGGGGACCGTACCCGCAGGCGTGACTCCGACACTTGGCCCGGATGCGACGCCGTTGGGCCAGGTTTTCTGGTACACGCTCGAAGGTCGCGATCCTGACGGCCGGCCGGTCGGCGGCTGGGATCTCCACGAGCTGCGCACCGTGCAAGACTGGTACGTGCGTTATTCGCTGCTCTCGGCCGAGGGGATCTCCGAAGTGGCCTCGATCGGCGGCTTCGTGCAAGAATATCAAATCGACGTCGACCCCGACGCCATGCGCGCCGCGCGCGTCGGCATTGACGAGATCTTCATGGCCGTGCAAATGTCGAACATCGACGTCGGTGCCCGCACCATCGAAATCAACAAAGCCGAGTACTTCATTCGCGGCCTGGGCTTTGTCGAGCGTGTCGAAGACATCGAGGACAGCGTGGTTGCTGTCAACGACAACGTACCGATCTCCATCAAGGACGTGGCGCGCGTCTCCCTGGGCCCGGCGCTTCGTCGCGGGGCGCTCGATAAAGGAGGCGCCGAAGCCGTGGGTGGGGTCGCTGTCGTCCGCTATGGCTTCAATCCTCTGGCCGCCATCAAGAACATCAAGCTGCAAATCGGCGAGATTGCGCCGGGGCTTCCGACCAAGGCGGTCGTCGATTACCGCCAAGTGACGCGCGACGAAGTCACATCGTATGCGCAAGCCAACAACTTGGACGCGTACTCCGAGGTGGAAATCGACCACGACGCCTGGGTGAAACACCTGCGTTCGACGCCGCGTGACAACTGGCCGGCGTGGGTCACAACCAGTCAGGTGACGGTCGTTCCTTTCTACGACCGTGCGGGATTGATCTACGAAACACTGGGCACGCTGAACAAGGCGCTGGTCGAAGAAATCCTCATTACCATCATCGTCATCCTGGTCATGGTGATGCACCTGCGCAGCTCGATTCTCATCGCCGCCTTGTTGCCGCTGGCGGTTCTGATGTGCTTCATCGCGATGAAAACATTCGGCGTGGACGCCAACATCGTGGCCCTGTCCGGCATTGCCATCGCGATTGGAACGATGGTCGATATGGGGATCATCCTTTGTGAGAATATTCTAAAGCATTTGGACGAGGCAAGCCCCGAGGAGAGCCGACTCGAAGTGATTCATCGCGCCACGACCGAAGTCGGCGGCGCCGTGCTCACCGCGGTCTCGACGACGATTGTCAGCTTCCTGCCGGTGTTTACGATGATGGGGGCTGAGGGCAAGCTGTTCAAGCCCTTGGCCTTCACAAAGACGTTTGCGATGGCCGCCGCCGTGATCGTTGCGCTGACGGTCATCCCCCCGGCCGCCCACGTTCTGTTCACGACGAAGGTCAACTCCCGGACCTTGAAACAGGTTCTTTACGCCGGCCTGTTGCTTGCCGGCGTCGCCATCGGAATCTGGCTGGCGTGGTGGGCGGGGCTGGTTGTCGGCGCGCTGGCTGGGTACAAGCTGGTGGAGGAGGCTTTGCCGATTCGGCGGGACGGGTGGCGGGATCGGATGCGCACCGGCAGCACCGTGATGGCGAGTGCCGCGGCCGTGATCTTGGTAGCCATCCTGCTGACCGACGGCTGGCTGCCGCTGGGTCCGGAAAAAGGTTTTCTGCGCAACTTCGCCTTTATCGCCATCATCATCGGCGGGTTGCTGATCTTTTTTCAAGTCTTCCAAAGGTACCTCTACGAGCCGCTTTTGTGGTGGTGCCTCAATCACAAACTGGTTTTTCTTTGCGTGCCAGCCCTGATTCTGATTTTAGGTTTCGGCGCCTGGCTCGGCCCCAACATGATCTTCGGCCGCATTTCGCCGGAATACGACGCCCAGTCGTTATCGGAGACGCAAGTGGCCGGGCTGTCGCGGCTCGAACGATTCAAATACGAGTTGGGCGGGTTGCGTGGCCGCACGTGGGAGGAGATCGGCGATCGGTCCGTGACTACGAAATTGAAATGGACGCTGGCGACCACGTGGAAGGGATTTGGCAAAGAATTCATGCCTCCGCTGGACGAAGGTTCGTATCTCTACATGCCCACCACGATGTCGCACGCCTCGATCGGTGAATCACTGGGCATCCTTCAGCTTCAAAACCAGCGCATCACCGCGATCCCCGAGGTCGAATTGGCCGTCGGCAAAATCGGCCGTGTGCAAAGCCCACTCGATCCGGCGCCGATTTCGATGATTGAAACCGTCATCAATTACAGGTCCGAGTACCTTGTCGACAAGGACGGCCATCGCATCGCGTTTCGCTACCGCCCGGACGAGGTTGACTGGTTCCAAGACAAGGATGGCACATTCTTGCAGGCGGATGACGGCCAGCCGTACAAGACGCTGGGTCGTTTTGAGCGGGATGAAAGCGGCCGGTTGATTCCCGATCCGCACGGCGTGCCTTTTCGCCAATGGCGACGGCCGCTCGATCCGGAACTGAATCCCGGCCGCCAGGCGTGGGCGGGAATTGTGACGCCCGACGACATCTGGCACGAGATCACCGAAGCCGGTCAGGTTCCCGGCACGACATCCGCACCACGCCTGCAACCGATCGCAGCCCGCATCGTGATGCTGCAAAGCGGGATGCGAGCGCCGATGGGGGTGAAGGTAAAAGGTCCGGACCTCGAGACGATCGAACGAGTGGCCTTGGAGATCGAACGCTACCTGAAAGAAGTCCCCAGCGTCGAGGCCTCGGCCGTGATCGCCGACCGCATTGTCGGCAAACCCTATTTGGAAATCGACTTCGACCGCAAGAAGATCGCCCGATATGGGCTGACGATTCGCGAGGTGCAAGACGTGGTAGAAATTGCCATCGGCGGGCGGCGCGTTACCACGACGGTCGAAGGCCGCGAGCGATTTCCCGTGCGCGTACGGTACCTGCGCGAGCTGCGGAGCGAAATCGAAACGATGAAGAGAATCCTCGTCCCCGCCAAGGATGGCTCGCACATCCCGATTTCTCAGTTGGCGGAAATCAGATACGTTCGCGGTCCTCAGGTGATCAAGAGCGAAGACACGTTCCTGATCGGCTACGTGCTGTTCGATATGCAGCCCGGGAACGCCGAAGTAAACGTCGTCGAGGAATGCCAGCGATACCTGCAGGAAAAAATCGACGGCGGCGAGTTCAATTTGCCCGACGGTGTCAGCTACTCCTTCGCCGGCAATTACGAAAATCAGATCCGCTCGCAGAGGACGCTGATGATCGTGTTGCCGCTGGCTCTATTCGTGATCTTCATCATCCTCTACCTGCAATTCCGTTCGGTGATCACGGCGTCGCTGGTCTTCAGCGGAATCGCGATCGCTTGGGCCGGCGGTTTCATCATGTTGTGGCTCTACGCGCAGCCCTGGTTCCTGGACTTCGACTTGTTCGGCACGAATATGCAGACGCTGTTTCAGATCCATCCGATCAACCTGAGCGTGGCGGTCTGGGTCGGCTTCTTGGCCTTGTTCGGCATTGCTTCGGACGACGGTGTGGTAATCGCGACCTACTTGGATCAGAGTTTTTTCAAGCATCGAATTACGAGCAACGTGGAAGCCCGCCGGGCGACGCTCGCGGCCGGGGTGCGTCGTGTCCGTCCCTGCTTGATGACGACCGCCACGACCATCCTGGCGTTATTGGCCGTATTGACTTCGACCGGTCGCGGTTCGGACATCATGGTCCCCATGGCCATCCCCAGCTTCGGCGGCATGCTGATCGCCGTCATGACGATGCTTGTCGTTCCGGTGCTCTATTGCTCCGTTCAGGAATGGAAACTCAGGCTCGGCATCAAGGACCCGCGTTTCGCCGAGCACGCCTCATGAGGCGAGAAGCAGGCTGACCGAGAAGACTTTTTCTCAAAAAGGATTGCACCGTATGTCGCAAGCAACAAGCTACCAATTTGTCAAGCTCGGCATGAACTTGGAATATCTCCGTGGGATCAGTAGCACATCGTTGATGTTGACCACGGGTCTGGATGCATTTCCAGAACTCACGGAGAACCTGCCGGCCAGGCGTTTTGCAGCGCCCAACGTGGTTGCGGTCCTGAAGTCCCTGTTGATCCAACTCGAAGAGATGCAGCTCCAGCGGGCTTTGGCCGCCGCGGCCGAGTTTCGCCCCATGCTGGCCCAGATGGAAGCCTATATCGGCCAACATCCGACCACGCCCGATCCGATCGTCCTGCAGGACGGTTTTGCCAACCGACTCGTCAGCCTCGCCAAGCAGGTATCCCTGGCCCTCAAGCAGGAACTCGGTTCGCAAGCCGGGTAGCGTGCCCCGTCCCGTGGCGCCGGCCCGGGATTTCCAGCGATTGAGCTTTGATCCCGGCAAGGGATTCGCCGCCACCGAGTCCCGTTGTGCGGGGCATGGCAGCTATGCGGACCATTTGCCGAGGGGACAGTCCTCGTGAGGCAGCCAAGCTTTCTTGTCGAAGAAACAGCCGCACACTTGACAGCGACTGCCGTGGTGGTGCGGACAATCGCGACACTGTGCGACGCGCACTTGGTGCGTATCCGCGTCCGCCGTCTGGAAACCGGAGGAGGCGAATTTCACCATCGCCTTGGTTACCGCGGCTGCCATCCTCAGCGGCGTCGCGGAGACGACCGGCGCGACGGTTCGAGGTGGACCGTTTGGGACGGGCGACGGACCAGGGTGGTTCGCCTCTTGTCCGTCCGCCGACAATGATTTGCCTGGGGCGGCGAGGAACGCCGTCTGCCGGATCCCGTCAGGACTGATATCGACGGCAAAGCCCAACGGGGGCCAGGTGGTGAGATGGTGGGACATATTGGGTTTGGATTAGAGGTGTCAGCGTGTGTCGCGGCGAGCGTGAAACACCCGCGGGCAAGCCGCGGGCCTCAAAACGCTTAGGAGATCGTTGCCAGCATTTCGCAATTGTTCCCATCAAGGTCGGTTTGGGGTTACATCCTGTCCAACCATGGCACGTTCAAGCCTGTCAAGTCTGCAGCCAGCCATGACAGCCACAATTCCCCTTCGCCCGCGGCAGTCGAGGACCCGACGTTCAGGAAATTGATGATCAGAAGCGCGTCCAGCGCCGTTAAGCTGCCATCTCCGTTCACGTCGTAATAGGGCGGCGGGGACTGAGCGGTTACCGGCGGCGGCAACTGCTGAGTCGTGATGGCATTGATCCGATTGATCACGATCAAGGCGTCCAGCGGTACGACGGCGCCACTGTTGTCGACGTCGAGCGGCTTTCCCGCATTCTGCCATGGCTTTTGGCTCGCCATCGCTGCCGCGATTAAGTCGTCTCGCAAACCTGCGTAATTCGCCGGCAGATCCAAGTTAAAGGTGCTCAGATTCGTCCAAGCAACCGGTCTGCCGCTGCCGTCCAATACGACCAAATCAAGATGTTCCGTGCCCCAATTCTGCCACACGTCCGATTGGCCGTTTTGGTTGCTATCCACGTCCTGCACCCAAGGGAGGCTCTTATCTTCGAGCATCTCCCCGTTCGCTGATTCCAGGCCGAACCAGTTGACGCCCAACACCTGGATCCGCAGCAGCGGATAGGCGGCGGCTAGATCCTTTTGCAGCAAATCCAAGCGCCCAAACTGGACGCGACAGCCGTGTCACGTTGAATATCCGAAAAACCAAACCGACACGGATCCGAGATAATCGCGCGGCGACACCGTTTGTTGGTACGTCGCCGACGCCGGATTCAGATCGAGCAGAGCAAAGTTGGGGACCAGATCGCCCTCGCCTTCCGCCGTATTCATAACGTCCCACGGCAACAAGTCGTTGCGATCGAGCATCAAACTGTCGACGGCGGCAGCATAGGCTGTGGTCGCCGCGATCTCGTCGTTCGCCTGCTTCGTCTGGGGACGGATCGATGGCACGCTGGTCCCATTCATCCATCTCGTCCGGTGGCTCTCCCACGGGGTTGCGGAGCCCGTCGCCGCGGGCCAAACGGACCGGCTCCCGTCCCTCTGAGCATCCCAGAGCTGCGGGACAACCGGCGGCTGGCTGAACACGGGTGCCGGGTTAGTCGGGGGCGCCAGCGAAAACACCGGTTGGCCCTGCGAAGATTCGCCATCGCCGGAGATCGCTGGACTGGGGGACGCCGCGAGTTCGGCCGATATCGCTGACGACGGAGACGGAGCCGTTTCTGCGGTTACGGTCGGCGTTCCGGTTCTGCCGGAGACGGCAGGCAGCGGCCGGCAGCAGTCGTGGTGGTCGCGGTGAGGATCGTCCACGACAGCGGTGGTCGCCGGGGCCGGGCTCGTAATGGGCGTCACGGGCACAGGCCGGCAACAATCATGATGGTCACCGTGCGTGTCGAGGCTGACTGCCATGGTCCCCGTCGCCACCTCGGACTCGGTTGCCTCCGGCGTCGCGGGCAGCGGCCGGCAACAATCGTGATGGTCGCCGACGGCTTCCTGAGACTCAACGCCGCCATCCAAAATCGCGGCGCTGATCAGTGTGGGCGTTCCGCTCTTTACGGAGACGGCGGGCAGCGGCCGGCAGCAGTCGTGATGGTCGCGGACGGCTTCCTGAGACTCGAGACCGCTGTCTGGAACCGCGGCTCCATTCAGTATGGGCGTTCCGCTCTTCACCGAGACGGCGGGCAGCGGCCGGCAGCAGTCGTGGTTGTCGCCGTGCATATCCGCGGCGATGGCTTTAGTTGTGGCGTCCGGCGATGTCTCGCTCGTGGGGGTTGCGGGCAGCGGCCGGCAGCAGTCGTGGTGGTCGCCCATGCCGTGGGTGCCGACCGCCATGTCACCATGCATGTCCACCGACATCATCATGTGCCCCGAACCGATGGAATCGTCTTGCGCGCTGATGCCGCCTTGGTCAAAGGACATCGGCGATAGGACGGCGTCCGACGAATCCAAGCTGAATGGCGCGATGTTCGCGAGCCAGCCGTTGGCCAGCAAGTTGCGCGGTTCGAGGGATTCGAGGAACAGCGGGGCACGAGAGATGCGCCGGGACGAGTGCCGTCGGTTGCGGGAGTGTGGTCGGCCTTCACTCGCACCGAAACGATGATCTTGTTTCGTCATGTGTGGTAGTCCATCTCTAAAGAGCCAACGTAGATAACTTGTAAAAATTGCACGCCGCATGCCAGTCGGCGCGGCATCCTGGATGATCGGAAAAGGTTGTACATCACGCGGATCGAGATACGGCCCCGCTGTTTTGTAGCGAGCTTCTCGCTACCCATCCCAATATCCACCTGGGCCTGGTTTGCGCAAGAGGTCCGGCTGAATGGAGCCCGACAGTGCCCAAGGAATCCAGACAGTTCCTGGGATTCGCGTCACCGGACAGAGACTGCCAGCGGAAGTCCGCGCGCAGTATCCCCTTGGAGAGAGGGGTTCAGAGTGTCAGCTTGCACAGCGCGACGCAACGCTCCAACGCCGAAGAGGACGTCGCAGCAACCGCGGCGCCCCTGAATTGCCAAATCGGAGGTACCGTTTCGGCGGCTGAACCACTGAGGCAAGGCACGGCCAATGCCACTTTGGCAATTTGATTCTGTTGGACAGGGGCCCGCGGGGGTGCTATGGGAGAATTGGAACCACACCCGCAAACGCACGAGGACGACGTGGAATGTCCCTTGTTCTTCACCCTCTGGCAGCAGGTTCGCCGTGACTCGGCGCTTGCGCCAAGACGCTTGGCACAACAACACGACTTTGACGTGCCCGATCGGCTGGCAACCTCGGCCTCCCGTCCGTCGCAGCGACAGGGATTCGCGGCGGCAACCGGCTGAATTGCCAGCACGAGGGCTGCCAAGCAAGCGAGGAGTCTCGGGGTAAGGGTGGGGAATTTCATGAACACGTTCCAGCCTCTTGCGGCCATGCCGATGTCATCGGCGCTTATCGGCTTACGCTCGCCAAAAACGTTAACGGAAGCCAGGTCACGCGGGATGTGCCGATTTACGTCTGCCAGAGGTTTTCGACCCGGGCCAATCCAAACCTTTTTGCTTCAGTCCTGAAGGCAACCTTTTATACGAAGATTCGCGAAGTATACCGCAGGACACCGAAGGCGGCAAATGCTTTGTCACATTTCTCCGGCGACGGCCACTTTTATAAGAGTCCATTTTCGCACTGGAGGTTCCCCCAGAATGCCAAGTCAAGGTCAGTTTTCTTGGACTTAGGCAATCAGCGGCAAAAGAAGTGATCTTGCCTTGGCCGTTTTCGCTGATTTCTGCGCCAGGAAGGGACACCTACCCACTTTTCTGTCAGGAACGAGTCGCTGCAACGGCTCGAGCCCAATGCCACTTATTTTGAGCGGCATTGGGCGTCAGCCGCCGGTGAAGCCTAGCGACGCATTCCCGCAAAAACCCGCGGCTGAGCGCCTTGCGGCTCACCGTGTCCAGGTGCAAACCGCGAGGCTTGGCCGGGAAGAGGTGGGCCATTCAACGCATTCTTTTGGGAAGCACGCTGCTTCTGTTTTTAGCAGCGATGCGGGCAAACCCGGCACGGCGGTGTTGGTACCCCAAACGCGTCAGCTCGTCGAGAATTAAAACCTCGATCTCGAACTCCTTCCTCTTGAACGCTTTATGCCAAGTGAGCGACGGCTTCTGCCGCGCCCGACGCATCGGCCGGCACAGGATTTGATTCTTTCGGCAAGCGTTTGCTCGCTATCCCTCGCAGGAGTTCGCTGATGCGGTTTGAGGCTCACTTAGCTTGGAATGTTTCGGTCTTATTCGTCGCGACATCGACTTTTGCCGACGGTCACGACAGCAGTTCTCAGGATGTTGCCGTTTATTCGTATCGAGGCGGACCCTCGCCCGTGTCGGTTGCCGAACAATGTTATTCGATGCGTCGTCAACTCCATGCTCGCTGGTCGGGCGACAGGGCCCTGCAACCGTGGAAGCCACGATGCCGGATCGTCGTTCATGCCACGCGAGCCGGTTACTTGAACGCTGTTGGCCGAGGGGCCGCGCAGACGTCGGGAAGCAGCCTGATTCGGTTCGACGGCTCGAGGATCGTCGAACGGCGGATTGACCTATTGGCAGATGGCGGTGGCGAGTTGCCCGCATTGGCTCATGAACTGACGCATGTCGTCTTGGCCGATCGTTTTGGCGGACGTCAGCCGCCGCACTGGGCCGACGAAGGGATCGCCCTCCTTTCCGACAGCGCGGAGAAGCAGGCATTGCATCGGCGCGACTGCCAGCTTGCCTTGCGCAGCGGACGGGCGCTTCGATTGGCCGAAATCGTACGTTTGGAGCGGTTCACGTCGGGGGAAGAAGCAGCCGCGTTTTACGGACAAAGCCTCTCGCTGGTCGACTTTCTGGTCCGGCAAGCGGGCCCCGCTCGCTTCCTCGCTTTCGTCGAGACGGGGATGGACAACGGCTATGACCGAGCGCTCCGCCAATGCTATGATATCGACGGTTTAGGCGCCCTGGAATGTCAGTGGCATGAGGCGGCGACCCATTATTCTGCCAACGCAACACTCTTGTGCCAAACCCAGCCCTCGAGCTTGCGGCCCTCCACCTCGACGCTCGATCCGAGCCAGCCGTCGATCACCTTGGTAACCTTGAACTTCGTGCCGTCACCGATCACGCCGACGGTATTCGCACCCTTCATGAGCTTTACGCCATCACCCTTCACGATCACGGTGTCCCCAGCTTGGATCCGCGTCGGCTCGTACGAGAAGCGGCGATAGGTTTCCGTGCTCGCCCGGGCTGGTTGATAGTCAGCCCCGCTGCTCGACTGCCGCTGTTTCGAACTCCAAAAGCCCGTCCCAAATTCGCCCCTCGCCTTCGCGCCCGCGTCTCGTTGCGCCCATCCGTCTGTCGTCCAACCGCTGGACAGCACGGCCAGGACGATTCCCATCAGCAGTAAGCTCGATGTGCGTTTCATCGTTCTCCTCCTCACTTGACTTGAAAGAAAGCCTCACGTGGGAAATTGACTCATGTCCCCCCGGGCCGTCGTTCGTCGGGGGACGCCCGTTTCATACCTTTAGATGCAGGGCGCCAAGATTTTCTTCGGACGGCGAGGAATTTTTGCTTGGCATCACGCTACCGTCGGATGCCCGTTGGTTCGATCTGCTACTTGACGACGAGCAGCGAAGCAAGACGTTCTCGCACCGGCTCCCGTCCTGTCAGGCAGCCTTGGATCGCGCCAGCCACTGCACCAGCATGGCCAGTTCGTCCAAATCCTGTGCTCCAACGACCGTGATCTGCCGGCCGCCCAACTCCCACGTCGCTGCCAACTGACCTTCCATCGCGACCATCGTGCAACGTTTGCCGCCACAGTCCTTTTCCGTCGC
>Ga0351889_10319_pt1 | contig 12321 bp, 10 predicted proteins | sample TotcelFGM3001M14_FD_206767 | JGI IMG/M metagenome (GOLD analysis project Ga0351889, IMG submission 206767) | Enriched cells from coal bed in the Powder River Basin, Montana, United States - Total cells FGM rep3 HSBNCT.FGM.300.1.M14 ...
CGGATCATCCGATGCGCCTGACAGCGCTATTTCAAGCGGAGAGCGACACAGCTGAGCGGAAAAAGATCCGCATGAAAACGAAGGATTGGCTGGGTCAGAGCGCTAGTTGAAGTAGTTGTATACCCTGCGGATGTTCGACTGATGGGCGGAGTTGGAGTCGCCGCTGCCGTGGGTCGTGCTGCCGTACAGGTGCAGGCAGATCTGACCGTCGAAGTTGTTGGTGCGGCTGATCTCGATGCCGTGGGGCATGCCGTTGATCGCACCGGCAATGTACCTTCCGCCCGCGATGAGGAGCACCGCGCGGCTGTCCCAGGACCATTCGCCGCCGTACAAGCGCTTGAGTACCGCCGTATCGGAGGCGTAGGCCGGTTCCACGTCCAGGTGGTTGTGGCCGCCCACGCGCCGGACGCGCAGGCGTGCGCCGGTGTTGAGGTCCACGATGGTGGCCAGCGCGCCGTCCGGGCAGAACTTGGAAGCCGTGTAATCCGACCAGCGGGTCCGCGTCACCTTGGGCCGACGGCCGTTCGAGGCGAAGATCTTTTTGATCGTCGCGGTGGTGGCGACGCCGGAGACGGAGAGGCCCGACATCATTTGATACTGGCGGATGGCCTTGGAGGTTGTGCTGCCGTACCTTCCGTTGACCGCTTTCGAGGAGATCATGCCGCGCCGCGCCAGCTGCTGCTGGAGCTTTTTGACCGCGGAACCGCTGTTGCCGGACCTGAGGGTGCGGATCGTGGGGGTCTTGGCCTTGACGGCCTTGGTCAGAGACGCCTTGAGCATGTAGCCCTTGACGCCGCTCACCGATACCTTGCACCATTTGCCATTGACGTCGTAGACGACGACCGAGCGGCCCCTGGTCACCTTGCGGGTCTTGGCCTTTGAGGAAATCTTGCTGTACAGCTTGCAGGTGTTCTTGGCCTTGTAGGTCGAGGCGGCCAGCGCAATGCTCTGATGCGCCAGCCCTGCGAACGCCAGGAGGATCAAAACGATCAGCGTTCGCTTTGCCCAAGCCTTCATACTCAAGCGCACACCTTCCTTCCAGCCTTAGTCGCCTCCCATTATATTGCAAATCTATTACGAATTCAAGCCTTTTAGAAAATAATTAACATATGTGTTCTGCATGTAGCGCAAGAAGTCTGTCGCATCTACCAGATGTTGTGAGGCAGGCGTCGAAGCGTGTAATATAATGGCAGTCCCAGCACATAGCAGGCACCCAACTGGCCCGCGCCGACCTCCAGAACCGTCAGCCAGAAGGGCAGGTTGTAGGCGTAGGCCAGCACCGCACCGATGACGACGGCGTTGACGATAACCGGCGGAAGCGCGGCGACGAGCGGCCTGTCCCGGAAGCGGCGGGTGAGGATGGCTGCGGCCAGCGTCGCAAGCGACCCGAACACCACGTCCAGCGCCGTCGCGCCGCCCAGGAGGTTGGCCGCCAGGCACCCGACAAAGAGGCCGGGGATTGCGGCGGGGGTCAGGATGGGCAGGAGCGTCAGCGCCTCAGAAACGCGCAGCTGCAGCGGTCCGTAGCTGATGGGCGCGAGCAGCAGCGTTAGGGCGGCGTACAGCGCGGCGATGACCGCCGCGCGCAGGACAAACCGGAGATCCATTTTCATGAGCACACCTCTTTCAAAAAGTATGGTCGCCCGAAAGCGGCCCGAATAAAAAGGGGCGCATCATGCGCCCCTCGACCCACGCCTTCCGGCGCGGGAAACCTGGTTTTGTTTAGAGACAGGAGGGCCTCGAACTGTCTGTTATGCGGTTTTCGGCTCGCAGACCTAGAATTCTGCGTTTCGCGTGGTGCGCGGGAAGGGCAGTACGTCGCGGATGTTGCCGACGCCCGTCAGGTACATGATCAGCCGCTCGAAGCCCATGCCAAAGCCCGAGTGGGGCACCGATCCGTACTTGCGCAGCTCCAGATACCACCAGTAGTCCTTCGGGTCCATGCCCACCTCTTCGATGCGCGCGGTGAGCACGTCCCCGCGCTCCTCGCGCTGGCTGCCGCCGCAGAGTTCGCCGATGCCGGGAACCAGCAGGTCCGCCGCCGCGACGGTCTTGCCGTCGTCGTTCATGCGCATGTAGAAGGCCTTGATCTCCTTGGGGTAATCGGTGACGAACACCGGCCGCCCGAAGTGCTTTTCGGTCAGGTAGCGCTCGTGCTCGGTCTGAAGGTCGCAGCCCCAGAACACCGGGTATTCGAACGCCGCACCGCAGTTTTTGAGGATCTCGACCGCTTCGGTGTAGCTGACCCTCGCGAAGTCTGCGTCCCGGACCGCCGTCAGCCGCCCGATGAGTCCCTGGTCGACGAAGCCGTTTAAAAACTCCATCTCCTCCGGGGTCTCGGTGAGCACGGCGTCGATCAGGTACTTGACCAGGTCCTCCTGGAACTGCATGTCTTCTTTGAGGGTGGCAAACGCCATCTCCGGCTCGATCATCCAGAACTCAGCGGCGTGGCGCGCGGTGTAGCTCTGCTCGGCGCGGAAGGTGGGGCCGAAGGTGTACACGTCGCGGAAGGCCAGCGCGAAGGTCTCGGCGTTTAGCTGCCCCGACACCGTGAGCGAGACGGGCTTGCCGAAGAAGTCCTTGTCGAAGTCCACCGCGCCCGCCTCGGTGCGCGGGGGATTGCCGACCGCGAGCGTGGTCACCTGGAACATCTCGCCCGCGCCCTCGCAGTCGCTGCCGGTCAGGATGGGCGTGTGCACGTAGACGAAGCCCCGCTCGTGCATGAAGCGGTGCACCGCCTGCGCGGCGATGGAGCGCACCCGGAACGCGCACTGGAAGAGGTTCGCGCGGGGCCGCAAATGCGCGATGGTGCGCAGGTACTCCAGCGTGTGCCGCTTTTTCTGCAGCGGGTAGTCGCTGGGGCTCTCGCCGATGACGCGCATGGCGGTGACCTTCAGCTCAAAGGGCTGCTTTGCGTCCGGCGTCAGGACCAGCGTGCCCTCGGCCGAAACCGACGCGCCCACGCCGATCGCGCGGGTCAGGTCCTTGTATTCGGGCAGAGCGTCCTCCTCCAGCACCAGCTGCAGGGGCTTGAAGAACGTGCCGTCGCTCAGCTCGACGAAGGCGAAGGACTTGCTCTCGCGCATCGTGCGCACCCAGCCGCTGACCTTGACGCCTTCGAGGTCCTGCTTCGGCGGCGTCCTGAATAGCGACCTCACGGTGGTGTCGGCCATGGAAAACATCCTCTCAGTCGATTTAAACCCCATTATAGTACGGACGGTTCGCGATGTAAAGAATTTTCAGCGCAATCAGGCCCCCGGCCGACCGCTATCCCTATTTGCAGGGATTGTCATCCGGATAGCAGCACACCACGGTATCCGGATACTCCAGGCCGCAGAAATACGCGCACAGGGACGTATCCTTTATGGCGCATTGATGCAGGTCCGCACCTTCCTTCTCGTTCCACGGGCACACGTCCTGCTTCCAGGATATCCTTCCCCGGCTGGTCAAATCAATGTCGATGTTGGCGCCCACCAAGCGCGTCAGGCCCATCGCATTCATCTCCATCCGTGAAAAAATCATCGTAGATAAGCGATTGCGCCTATCGGATGCGAAGGTATGCAGCCAAATGATCAGCGGTGCGCCTGCCCGTCTCTACACCAGCTCCAGGCGTTTGGCGGCTTCCTCCCAGCAGCTTTCGGGGGTGCCTGCCAGATCCGTCTCCTGCGCGATGCGGTCGGCCAGCTTGCGAAGATCGCTCGTCACGTTGCCGCCGGACTGGATCTGCCTGCGCACGGCCCTGGTCCACATCAAGCCCATCTTGTCCAGCGAGCTCTTGTCGAACCGGGCCAGCTCCTCGCGGCTGTCGTAGGGCACGTTGAGCATGCGCGCCTGCCAGCGGCCGTCCTGATCGGACAGAATCGCGAACTGCGCCTTGGTCAGCCCCTGGCTCATCGGCATACCCAGCGAACCGGGGTTGATCAGCTGCTTGCCGAAGGCCTCGTAGCGGTACTGCACATGGCAGTGGCCCACAAGCAGCACCGCCTCGTTCAAGTTCTTCATAAGCCTGTCCGCCTCGCGGGTGCCGGGGTAGACCAGCTGGTTGATGGAGTCCGGAGAGCCGTGGCAGGCCAGGATCGGCGCGCAGCCGGGGATCTCGATGCACTTTTTCTTGGGCATCGCGCGCAAAAACTGCATGTCCTCCGCCGTCAGGTGCTGGTAGGTATAGAGGAGCGACCCCGTCTGGGAGGATACGCTCCAGCCGTCCGGATTTAGCTCGTGGTCGAACAGGTACTGCTCGCGGTTGCCGTAGACCATGTAGCACGGCTTCCGGGCGGCCATCGACCTTAAGTGCTCCAGCGTCGCGTGGGGGTCCGGGCAATCGGACACAAAGTCGCCCAGCAGCACGTAGCCGTCCGCGCCCAGGTGGTCTGCAAACGCCTGGCAGGCGCGAAACGCGGTCAGGTTTGCGTGGATGTCCGAAAAAACAGCCAGTTTCATGGGTTGTCCTTTCCTTTCCGGTGTCCGTGGGACGCCCTAGGGGTTTTCGATCAGGAGACAGTACGGCGCGGGCCTGAGACAAGTCGTCGTTTCAGCCGGACGCCATCTACAGGTTTTCGATCAGGAGGCAGTGCTGCGCGGGCAGCTCCAGCGGGAGCCTGCCATGAAGCCAAGGGTCCTCGATTTCAATGCGCCTGGGCGCGTCGGCCCGGTTGAGCGCGGCCAGAATGCATCCGTCGGGCGCAGGGCTGCCGAACGCGTCCCGCCCGCCATGGATGCGCCGGATGGCGACGACGACGTCTTCGCCGGGTGCGAGCAGCTTCAGTTCGCCGGTCCTTAGCGCGGGGCTCTGATTCCGCCGCCGGATCGCGCCGGCTATGTCCTCGAGCAGCGCTTTGTCCTCCCGGCCCCAAGGATAGGTTCCCCGGCAGAACGGGTCCGCCATGCCCTGGTTGCCCGCTTCGTCGCCGTAGTACAGGCAGGGCATGCCGGGGAGCGCGGTGAGGAAGCGCCAGGCGGCGGTCAGGCGGCGCTTGCCCAGCGCGTACTGCGCACCGGTGAGCTTTTTCGCGCTTCGCCGCTCTCGGGGCGGGCTTTGGCCACCCGCGCCCGACAACGCGTTGATCGCGCGGGGCCTGTCGTGGCTTCCGATTAGGTTCATCAGCGAGTAAAAAAAGTCCTTTGGGTAGGCCTCCTGCAGGTGGCCGATGCGCCGAGAAAACTGCAGCGCAGTAATTTCGCCGGTCATGAAATGAAGGAGCGCGTCCCTCAACGGGTAGTTCATCACGCTGTCCAGCGTGTCGCCCGCGCAGTAGGAGCGAACCTCGCCGTAGGCCTCCTTGTTGGAGGCGTCCTCCCAGACTTCCCCGATCACCGCGGCGTCCGGGTCCTCCCGCTTGACCCGCTCCCGAAGCATCCTCAGAAACGGCATCGGCAGCTCGTCGGCCACGTCCAGCCGCCAGCCGCCCGCGCCCGCGCGCAGCCAGTGGGCGGCCACGGCGTCCCGCCCGCGGATCATAAAGTCGAGGTAGCCCTCGTCCATCTCGCGCACGTTGGGCAGCGTCTTCACGCCCCACCAGCTGTCGTAGTCGTTCGGCCAGTTCCGGAAGGTGTACCAGGAGCTGTAGGGCGACTTTGGCGACTGGTACGCGCCGACGGAGGGGAACGCGCCATCCAGGTTAAAGTATCTGCTGTACGCGCCGGTGTGCGAAAACACGCCGTCCAGTACGAGGCGGATGCCCAGCGCCTTCGCGTCCTCGCACAGCGCGCGGAAGGCGGCTTCGTCGCCGAACGCAGGATCGATCATAAGGTAGTCCGCGGTGTCGTACTTGTGGTTACTGCGGGCGCGGAAGACCGGGTTGAAGTAGACCGCGCCAATGCCCAGGTTTTTAAGGTACGTAAGCTTCCGCCGGACACCCTCCAGGTCGCCGCCGAAGAAGTCGTCGGCCGCGTTGTCGCCGCTTACGAGGCGCTGCTCCGGCGCTTCGTACCAGTCCTGATGCCAGTGCCCGCGCTCGGGCGGCTCGCGCTCCGCGACGGGTTTTGACGCGTGGAACCGGTCGACCATGATCTGGTAGACCACCGTCTCCCGCATCCATTCGGGGGTTTTGAACGCGGGGTCGTACACCGTGATTTGAAACGACGGCGGCTCGTGGTCCCAGACCGCGCCGGTCCCGCCCAGACAGTCCGGCGCGTTGCCGTAGAAAACGGTCCCGCCACCCGCCTCCGCGAGGAAGTAGTACCACAGAAGGCCCGGCGCTTCGGGCATCTGAAGCCGCGCCTCGAAAAGCCCGTCGGCGATTCTCTCCATCGGCTCGAGGATGGCCCGTCCGTCCCACCAAAGGCGCAGGTCGGCACGCTCCGCGCCGTCCGCCTCAAGCCTCAGCGTCACCCACGCGCCCGCCGGAAGCGCGCCCGCGGGTAAGCGGAAGCGCTCGTCCCGGGAATCGTGCCGGAGCGTCATAACTCGAGCGGTTTCAGATGCCAGATTTTTTGGTTGTACTCCGCTATCGTGCGGTCGGACGAGAAGACGCCGGAGGAGGCGACATTCCGGACGGCCATGGAAAGCCACTTTTCGCGGTCGTCGTAGTCCTTCATCAGGTGCTGGCGGCAGCGGTGGTAGTCGGGCAGGTCCTTGAGCACGAAGTACGGGTCGGCCATGCCGCCGCCGTCTCCGAACAGGAGCGCGTGGTACAGCTCCTGGAAGAGGTGCGGGTTGTCGGGCGACAGCGTGCCGTCGATGAGCATGGTCAGCGCGCGGCGCACATCGGCGTTGGTTTCAAAGATGGCGCTGGCGCGGTAGGTGGCGTAGCCGCGCTCCACCTCCTCGGCGGAGAGGCCGAAGATGTAGATGTTGTCCTTCCCCACCGACTGAAAGATCTCCACGTTTGCGCCGTCCATCGTGCCAATGGTGACCGCGCCGTTCATCATGAACTTCATGTTGCCGGTGCCACTGGCTTCCTTGCCCGCGGTGGAGAGCTGCTCGGAGACTTCGGTCGCGGGCATCAGAACCTCGGCGGCGGACACGCAGTAGTTCTCCAGGAACACCACCTTGATGAGCTTTGCAGCCCTGGGATGCTTTGCGACCATCTGGGCGATGGCGTTGATGAGCCGGATGATCAGCTTCGCGCGGTAGAAGCCGGGGGCCGCCTTCGCGCCGAAGAGGAAGGTGACCGGATGAAAGTCAAAGGACGGGTCCCGGTCGATGCGGTCGTAGAGCATCAGGATCGATAGCGCGTTTAGCAGCTGCCGCTTGTACTCGTGCATGCGCTTGGCCTGCACGTCGAAGATGTGGCAGGTATCCAGCTGCACGCCCTGCCGCCGCCTGAGGTAGGCTGCGAGCGCCTGCTTGTTCCGGCACTTGACGAAGTCGAACTTTTCCCGGAAGGCTCTATCGTCCGCGAAGGGCAGAAGGTCGATGAGCCGCTCCGGGTGCTTCCTCCAGGTGTCGCCAATGGCATCGTCGACGAGGCCGGAGAGGCCGGGGTTTGCCTGAACCAGCCAGCGGCGGTGGGTGATGCCGTTGGTGATGCCCAGGAAGCGGTCGGGCTCGATCAGGTAGAAGTCGTGGAAGGTCTGGCGGCGCAGGATGTCCGCGTGGATCTGCGAAACGCCGTTGACCGAATGGCACATGGAGACGCACAGGTTGGCCATGTGCACCTGGCCATAGCCGATGATCGCCATGCGACCGATGCGCTCCCACTGGCCTGTGTAGACTTCCCAGAGCTTCTTGCACAGGTGCTCGTTGAGTTCTTTTAAAATCATGTAGATCCGGGGCAGGAGGCGCTCCACCATCTCCTCCGGCCAGCGCTCGAGCGCCTCCTGAAGGACGGTGTGGTTGGTGTAGGCGCAGGTCTTGCGGGCGATGTCCTCGGCGCGGTCCCAATCGAGGCCCTGCTCGTCGATCAGGATACGCATCAGCTCCGGGATCGCCATGCCGGGGTGGGTGTCGTTGATGTGGATGGCCACCTTGTCGGAAAACAGGTCCCACTCCCGGCCGTGGACCTTGATGAAGTCCTTCACCGCGTGCTGCACCGACGCGCTGGAGAAAAAGTACTGCTGCTTCATGCGCAGTTCCTTGCCGGCGGCGTGGTTGTCCTCCGGGTAAAGCACTTTTGAGATGACCTCGGCCAGTTCCTTCTGCTCCACCGCCCGCACGTACTCGCCGCGGTTGAACGAGGGCATGTCGATGGTCTTGGGCGAGCGCGCTGACCATGTCCTGAGCATGTTGACCATGGTGGAATCGTAGCCCAGCACCGGCATTTCGTAGGGCACGGCCTCGACGGTATAGCCGCCCGTCTGGCGGAAGCGGGTGCGGCCGATGCCGTCCACATACTGCTCGACGATCCCGCCAAAGTACACCTCCACCGCCTGGTCGGGCCGGGCGATCTCCCAGAGGTTGCCGTTATCGAGCCAGTTGTCGGGCATTTCCACCTGGTAGCCGTCCACGATTTTCTGGCGGAACAGGCCGTACTCGTAGCGGATGGTGCAGCCCATCGCGGGCAGCTTCAGCGCGGACAGCGAATCGAGAAAGCAGGCCGCAAGGCGCCCGAGGCCGCCGTTGCCAAGGCCCGGCTCCGGCTCCTGCTCGAAGATCAGGGATTTGTCGATGCCCAGCTTCCGGAACGCTTCCTGATAGTTCCGCTCGTTGGTCAGCGCGATCATGTTGTTGTGCAGCGCGCGGCCCACCAGGAATTCTGCCGACAGGTAGTAGAGTTTCTTGGATTTCGTTTCCTTGCGAACGCCGCGGGACTCCGAACGGCGCTGCATGATTTCGTCGCGCACCGTAGAAGCGACCGCCTGATAAATCTGGTTTGGCGTGGCGTCAGCCAACTCGCAGCCGTAATGCCGCTGCAGCTTGCTCACGATGGATTGAGCGATCTGCTCCTCCGTCATATTTTGATAGCCCATGGCCGAACCTCGCTTTCTCTTTTGGAATCGCTATTTTGAAAGCGGTGGGGGCACCGCGCGTGACGGTCAATCAAAGCCTTTGAAAACCGCGCGCATCTGCGCCCGAAAGCCGCCCGGCGCATTCGCCTTCCGCTCGTCGGATGGCGTATTCTAGCATAAGCCGCGCGCCGCCCGCAAGCCTCGTTGTATTAAAGCGGTTATTGTTCGGTTAATCCTTACAGAGGCGGGCGCGTTGCGGTTTATCGCGGCGTTGCCCCTCAAAAAATCTGTGGGGCGCGGCCGCTGAAGCCCGCCCCGATAAGTATGGATGGCGTAAGCCGCGCATGGTGCGCAGGCATGGTCCAGAGCTTCAAGCACGCCGTCCCCGGCCGGTTTCCGCTTCCTTCGCCCACCAAAAAGTCTCAGGCAAGGCTCGACCGTTAAGCTCCGCCAATTCCGAAGGATTTCCGTTCGGCGTTTGCCTGCCACACCAGGCGCGCGCAGGCGAGGCATAGCCACAAAAACCCGCCTCCGGACTTTAGGCGCTGGCAGACCGCCGCGCGCTGGCGGACGCGCTTTTCGTAAGCCTTGACCGCGGAGTCCGACGCGGAAAGGTCCAATAGTTTGATGCCCGCCAGCAACAGCGGAAGGTCGTCCGCCTCGCTGCCGGAGAGCCGCATGAGCTTCGCGCACAACCCGTCCCGCTCCGCTTCCGGCCGCGCCCAGGCGGCGAAGGCCCCGATCAGCGCCGCGCCGGGCGTCAGCGCATACAGCGCGCCGCGCTTCTCGGCGGCAAAGCCGGGAAGCGGCTCCCCGGACAGATACAGCGCGCCGCCCCGATCGACGCGGGCGCGGGGCGCGGCCAGCCGGATCGGATGTTCAAAGCGCAAGCGGCACGACCTCCCCAAAACAGTCTACCAAGTCCATCAAGCCCATCTACACGACGCCGGGCGCGGCCAGCCGGATCGGATGCTCAAAGCGCAAGCGGCATGACCTCCTCAAGGCAGTCGACCAGCTACAGCGCGCTGTCCCGATCGACGCGGGTTCGGGGCGCGGCCAACCGAATTGGATGCTCAAAGCGCAAACGGCATAACCTCCCCGAGGCAGTCGACCAGGTCCATCGGGCCCATCGACACGACGCCGTATTTCTCCGCCGCCCTCTCCCCCGCCAGCCCGTGTAGCTCGTCCGCGACCCAGGCGGCCTTTTCCGGCGGGAGCCGCTGCGCCAGCAGCGCGCCCAGAATGCCCGTCAGCGCGTCGCCGCTGCCGCCCCGGGCCATGCCGGGCGAGCCCGACATGCTCAGGTACAGCTCCTCCCCGCAGATGGCGCTGGTGGGGCCCTTCAGGAGGACTGTCGCCCCCAGCGCGCGGAGCGCCCTCGCGCCCGTGAGTACATCCGTCGGCTTTTCGCCGGTCAGCCGCGCCGCCTCGCCGGGGTGGGGCGTCAGCACGTGATGGGGCGCAAGAAGCGCCGTCAGCGCCGGATTCTCCGCCAACAGGTTGAGCGCGTCGGCGTCCAGCACCACGGGCAGGCCGGACTCCAGCGCCAGCCGCACGGCCCCGGGGTGCGCGCGGCGGGAAAGGCCGGGGCCGATCGCGACGGCGGTCTTGCCCGCAAGTTCTTCCTGGAGGATATCAAGCGCCGCGCCGGAGATCGCGCCATTCTCCTCGGGCAGCGGCGCGCAGAGCGCTCCGGGCGCGCCCAATTGCAGGATGGGCACGACGGAGGCCGGGCAGGCGATGGTAAATAGCCCCACGCCCGATTTCAGCGCCGCGCGGGCCGCGATCAGTGCCGCGCCCGCCATGCCAACGGACCCCGCCACCAAGAGAAGATGCCCGAAGGTGCTCTTGTGGCTCTCCCGCGCGCGCCGGGGCAGCGCACTTTTGAGGTCGCCCGGCTCGATCAGCCGCGCCGCGCCCAGCACCTCGCCGGAGAGGCCGATGGGCGCAACCACCACTTCGCCGCAGGTTTCCGGCCCGGCGGACAGCACATGCCCGGCTTTTAGGTGCTCAAACGTGACCGTCACATCGGCCTCGACCGCCTCGCCCAGCGCCCGCCCGGTGCTGCCGTCGAGGCCCGAAGGCACGTCGACCGCCACCACCAGGCTCCCGAGCCGCCGGTCCGCCGCCATCCGCCGGACCAGCCGCGCGCTCCGCTCATCGAGCGGCCTCGAGATCCCGATCCCGAACAGCGCATCCACCCAGGCATCCGGTCGCTCGCACGGCGCCTCCGGATCCCGGAACCAGACACGGGGCGTCTCGTGGGCGCGCACGCAGTTGATCAGCGCGTCGCCTTTGAGGCGCGCCTCCTCGTCCATCGAAAAGACCACCGAGCGGCCGCCCTTTGACGCGTAGAGCCGCGCGGCGGCGTAGCCGTCGCCGCCGTTGTTTCCGGGCCCGCAGGCAAAGTAGACCAGCGAGCGGGGCGGAAGCCGTCGGCAGAGTTCGTCCGCCACCGCAAACGCCGCCCGCTCCATCGCTTCGATGGACGGCATTCCACGCTCGAAGCACTCCGCCTCAAGCCAACGCATCTGATCGGCCGTCAGGACCGTCCGCATGCTCCCACCTCCAATGATTGCTATTATTGTATCCCAATGCCGCCCCGCGGTCAAATCGGAAAACGCGGCGGCCGCTTCCACTAATCCGACACAATTTTTACCTTTCGCGCCCGGATCGCGGCACTTTTTCCGGATTCCTCCGTCAAACTATGGAAAAGATTGGGCCTCAAGGGCGACCGGCCCCGCCACCTGTCCCGTAAATCAAAAATCGGAGGGGATATCCATGGGCAAACTTCGTTGCCTCGCCGCCTGTCTCGCGATCCTCCTGTGCGCCATGCCGCTCGCGCTATCCGAAACCGCGCCAGAACCGTTCACCAAGGCGGACGTCGAGCAGATCTCCGGCGGCCTGGTAACCGTCGGCGACTACGTGGCCGCGCTGAAGCCGACGTCCTATTCGTGGGTCTACGAGGGCCCGGCCACCGGCCAGACCTACCTGACCCTGCGCACCGAGGCGGACGGGGTGGAACTGGGCGAAGCGACCCTCGTGGTGAGCCCGGAAGACGAGCTGATCGACGGCGCGGAGACGGGCGAGCGCGAGACGCTGCCCGAGGGGCTTTCCGGCCTCGGGGCCTGGCTGAAGAGCGCGCGCTGGATGAGCAAGGATTACGCACTGCCCTTCGTCCGGGGCGTGAAGCCCGGCGCGGCGCAGGCGGACGTGGTCGCGGCGTTCTTCTCCAATAGCGCCGGGGAGCCTGACTACACCGTCCACGACATCAACCCAGCCGTGGATGAAAGCTGGTGGATCGACGATAGTGCACCGCTCGGAGGTTATGCCGTATCCAGGGAGGATGGCGGTGTGGACTACGTATACGGCTGGTGCACGCTGGACGAGCCCGAAGAATGGCGCGAGTATTTCCAGCTGGTCTACCATCTCATGGCGGAAGCGGTCACAAACGTCGAGCTGAGCTACTTCACCGACCCCGAATAAGACCCA
>Ga0351889_10320_pt1 | contig 12300 bp, 14 predicted proteins | sample TotcelFGM3001M14_FD_206767 | JGI IMG/M metagenome (GOLD analysis project Ga0351889, IMG submission 206767) | Enriched cells from coal bed in the Powder River Basin, Montana, United States - Total cells FGM rep3 HSBNCT.FGM.300.1.M14 ...
CAAGCAGGAGTTTGGGGAAATTTACGTTCCCAAGCAGGAGCTTGGGAACGAGGGAAAGGCGGGATGCGCTGCGCTTTCCCGCCCTACGCTCTGATCGCTTGGAGGTGGTTAACGCCGGGAATTTTCGGCATATTCACACAGCAATATCAATTTCCCGCACATCCTCGCCCTTAACTGAATCAGCCACCGCAGCCAGATATTCCTGGACGGCATCCTGGATATTGTGCAAGGCTTCCTCTTCAGTATCACCTTGGGACCAACACCCAGGCAAACCAGGGCAAGAAACACTATAACCCTCTTCGGTCTTTTTTAGTACTACGAAGTATTTTATACAACCCCGCAACCCTATGTCAGCAAGGATCACGCCGCCTTGCGGGTCCGCTTCTTCATGCGGTTGGCCTTCTTGCGCAGGATGTCGATCTTGGCCTGGGGTTCCCCGGCGGCGATGGCCTCCAACTTTTTGGTCCGGATGGCCGCAGCTTTTTCCTTCAAGTCCCGCATGCTGACCTTCTCGGTGTGCTTGCCCTCGGCTTTGATGCCCTTCACCTCTTTGATGGCGGTCAGCAACTCCTCTTTATTCATGCCGTGAACCCCGCTGATCTCTCCCATATTCAGGGCGTACTTGCGCAGTTCCGTGGCGGTCATCTTGTCTAAGGGTTTTTCCTTTTTCTCTTTGCGTTCCTTTTTGGCCATGATGCCTCTCCTGTGATATTTTCCGGCCCGGGTGGGGTATCCCCTCCCCTGCCATAATATTTCCGATTGGCGGGCGGGGCTCGGCTCGCCGCGCCCCGCCCGCCAGACGTTTTTCCTTTATAACTTTGTTAGTTTACCGGTATCGTACCGATTTCTCAACCCCAAATAGCCATCCGGGGCCCCGGATGAGTCCCAACCGCCAACTGGCCGTTGCTCCGGCTATTTTTTGTCCTCCTCCAGCGCCTCCAGCTTCTCCCACCGGTTCGCCATCTTGATAAAGGGGGTAATAAGGTCGATGGGGATGGGGAACAGGGTGGTAGAGTTCTTCTCGGCGGCGATCTCTCTTAAGGTCTGGAGATAGCGCAGGGTTAAGGACATGGGCTCCTGGGCCAGGACATGGGCGGCCTCGGCCATCTTGGCGGCGGCCTGGAATTCACCCTCGGCGTTGATCACCTTACCGCGCCGTTCCCGCTCCGCCTCGGCCTGCTTGGCCATGGCCCGCTGCATCTCGATGGGCAGGTCGATGGCCCGCAGTTCCACCAGGGTCACCTTGATGCCCCAGGGATCGGTATGTTGGTCCAGGATCTCCGCCAGTTGGGCGTTGACTTTCTCCCGGGCCGAGAGCAACTCGTCCAGGTCCACCTGGCCGCAGACGCTCCGGAGGGTAGTCTGGGCCAGCAACTGGGTGGCGTTCCAGTAGTCCCGGACCTCGATGATCGCCCTCAGGGGGTCGATGACCCGGAAATAGACCACCGCGTTCACCTTCATGGTGACGTTGTCCCGGGTGATAATGTCCTGGGAGGGAACGTCATAGGTCACCAACTGGAGGTTGACCTTGGTCAGCTTATCGATCATAGGGATCAGGAGGATAAGTCCAGGCCCCTTGGCCTTGGGCAAGGCCCGCCCCAACCGGAAGACCACGCCCCGTTCGTATTCATTCAGGATTTTGATGGCGCTCATCAAGAAGAACACTGCAATGACGATAATGAAGAGAAAAGAACCGGAGATAAACTGGAACATGACTGCCTCCTTTTATTAAGCCCGGCGTACCCGGAGCTTCAAATCCATAACCTCCAAAATTTCCACGGTTTCCCCCTTGGCGATGGGCTCATCGCTCACCGCCTGCCAGTACTCGCCGTGGACAAAGACCTGCCCTTCCGGGTTCAAGGGGGTATAGACCACCCCCCGCTCCCCCACCATGCCGGCTGCACCGGTCATGGACTGTAGCAGGTGACTGCGAAAGACCATTCCGGCCACCACGATGAAGAACAGGGAAACGATGGCCACCGTAGGAATCAAGACACTCCAGGAGATATCCACTCCTCCTTCACCTCCCCGAAACAACATCATCCCCCCTAAAAACAGGCACACCAGTCCGGCCAGGGACAACAGGCCGTAGCTGGTAATGCTAAACTCCAGAACAAAGAAAATAAAGGCCAAAAAGATCAACAAAACGCCGATATAATTGATGGGCAGGGTCTGGAAGGCGAAAAAGGCCAGGAGCAGGCAGATGCCGCCGAGAACCCCGGGAAATACCATCCCGGGATTGGACAGTTCAAAGTAGAGACCTGCCAGACCGATCATCATCAGGATAAAGGCGATGTTGGGATCGGCGATGTACTTCAACACCCGGGTGCGCAGACCTTCAGGGATTTCCTTGACCGGCGCCCCGGCGGTGTGGAGGACCACCTGCTTGCCTCCCACCTCGATTTTACGGCCGTGGATTTTGGCCAGGAGGTCGTCCCGATTATCGGCCATGAGGTCCACGACCTTGAGCTTCACCGCCTCGGCGGCGGGGATGGAAACGCTCTGGCGGATGGCCTTTTCCATCCAATCGGCGTTGCGGCCCCGCTCCGCGGCCAGGGATCGCCCCGAGGCTACCATGTCGTTGAGCAGTTTTTTCTCCATGGTCTTGTCGATCTTACCCATGCCGATAGAGACCGGGTGGGCGGCGCCGATGTTGGTCCCGGGGGCCATGGCGGCCACGTTCGCCGCCATGGTGATGAAAACCCCGGCCGAGGCGGCCCGGGCACTCCGGGGATAGACATAAACCACCACCGGAACTTTGGCGTTGGTGATGGCCTGAACGATCTGGCGCATGGAGGTTTCCAAACCGCCGGGGGTGTCCAGTTCAATCACCAGGGCCGCAGCGTTGTCCCGCTCAGCCTGGCGGATGCCCTCGACGATGAATTCCGCCAGCCCCGGGTTAATGGAACCCACCGCCGGCAGCACGTAAACCGCCTGGGGCGCGGCCGCCCCGCCGGCCGCCCCGGCCGCCAGGAGAACCGCCAGTAGCGACGCTACGAGATACTTAAGTCTCTTCATGGCCACTCAGATACTCCATGACCTGCTGCATATCGGCCCAGGTTTTGTGCCGCTCCTGGGGCGCCCGCAGCAGATAAGAAGGGTGAAACGTGGGCATCACCCGGATGTCGTGGTACCGTTGCCAGTGTCCCCGCAGCCGGGTCAGGGGCTCCTTGGTACCCAGCAGGGCCTGGGTACTGATGCGCCCCAGGGTAACTATCACTCGGGGCCGGATGGATTTAATCTGCTTTTCCAGAAAGGGCAGGCAGGCGGCAATCTCATCGGCCTCGGGGTCCCGGTTTCCCGGGGGCCGGCTCTTGAGGATGTTGGCGATATAGACCTCTTCCCGGCGCAGGCCCAGCTTGCTGAGCAGATTGTTCAGGAGATTCCCGGCGGCGCCCACAAAGGGGACTCCCTGTTTGTCTTCATCGGCCCCCGGGGCCTCCCCCACAAACATCAGCCGGGCGTTGGCGTCCCCGTCCCCAAACACCAGCCGGATGCGGCCCCCATAGAGCTTGCAGCGGCGGCAATCCCCCATCTCGGCCCGGATTTCCTCCAGGCTAAGAATCTTGTCGGCCGATTTTTCTTTTTCCTGAATCTTGGGCGCAACCTTGCCCGGCACCCCCCGCCAACCCAGGCGCCGTTGATAGCGGAGCCAATCAGATAAACTATCGACCAGTTCCCGCAATTCCTTAACCGGGTCTTCAGGCATCTTTGGCATGGGCCGCGTCGCGGGTTTCCAGAAGCTCGACTACCTTGTCTAAAATTTTTCCCGCCACCTCTTCTTTGCTCAACAACGGCAGGGGCGATGCCTCCCCGACCCGGGGGATCAGGGTGACTTCGTTGGTGTCCACCTGGAAACCGGAATCCGGCCGGTTGACGTCGTTGGCCACAATGAGGTCCAGATGTTTCTCCCGCATCTTGCGGCGGGCCTCGGCCTCCAGGTCGTGGGTCTCGGCCGCGAAACCCACCACGATCTGCCTGTGTTTCAGCGCCGCCACCTGTTTCAGGATGTCGGGATTCTGGGTCAGATGGAAGGTCATTTCCTCATGGGCCCGCTTAATCTTCCGGATTTCCACCAGCGTGGGCCGGTAGTCGCTCACCGCCGCGGCCATCAGCAGGGCGTCCATCTCGGGAAAACGCGCCTGGACCGCGGCCTGCATGTCCCGGGCCGTTCGTACCTGTACCAGGTTCACCCCATAGGGGGCCGGCAGGCTGGTGGGGCCGCTCACCAGGGTGACTCTCGCGCCCCGGCGCCAGGCCACCTTCGCCAGGGCATAGCCCTGCTTGCCGCTGGACCGGTTGGTGAGAAACCGCACCGGGTCGAAGTCTTCATGGGTAGGCCCGGCGGTAACCAACACCTGCCGCCCCGCCAGGTCCGGAACCGTGAGCCGGCGGGCGGCAGCCTCCACAATCAGGTCCGGTTCCGGCAAGCGGCCCAACCCCACGGCCCCGCAGGCCAGAGACCCGGCGGCCGGCTCCATCACCATGAACCCCCGCCCTTTCAGCCGGGCCAGATTCCCCTGCACCACCGGGTTGGCCCACATCTCGGCGTTCATAGCCGGGCAAAGCAGCACCGGCCGGGTGGCCGCCAGCATGATGGTGGTGAGCAGATCGTCCCCGATGCCGCCGGCCACCTTGCCGATAAAATTGGCGGTGGCCGGGGCCACCACGATGGCGTCCACCTCCTGGCCCAGGGCCACATGCTCCAAAGGGTCGCTGTCCGGCCCGAACATGGCCGCGGCCACTTTCTCCCCGGTCAGGGCGGCAAAGGTCAACGCCCCCACGAACTCCTGGGCCGACCGGGTCATCACCACCTTGACCCGGGCGCCGCAGCCGATGAACCGCCGGGCTACCTCCGCCGCCTTGTAGGCCGCAATGCCGCCCGTCACTCCCAAGAGAATCCGTTTTCCATTAAAGGCCATGATAGCTTTCCCGAAAAACTTTCTTAAACCGTCGCTCATGGGCCTTCGGCCCACCCCTCAGGCATGAAAGGGTTAGTGGGGCGGGCGTCCCCGCCCGCCGCCTTTGGTGGCACAGGCTTCCAGCCTGTGCGCCGCACCGGCAAGATGCCGGTGCCACCTATAACCTTTCGGAACAGAGGGCAATGGTACCGTAGGGGAAAAAGGCCAAAAGGTTACCTGAGATTGTCTTCTCCGGTTTGTTGCCTTTTCCCCTTTTCGCCCTTCCCCCTTTTACCCCCGTTGCTAAAAAAACGGATTATACTTCCGCTCCTGGGCCACGGTAGTCACCGGGCCGTGGCCGGGGTAGACGGTATAATTATCTCCCAGCGGAAAGATTTTGGTGCGCACGCCGTTGATCAGGGCGTCGTAGTCCCCGCCGGGGAAGTCGGTGCGGCCGATGGACCCGGCAAAGAGGGTGTCGCCGACGTAGACGTAAGGGTGATCTTCCAGCAGCAGGCTGATGCCGCCCGGGGTATGTCCCGGGGTATGGAGGACCTTCAGCCGATATTTGCCGAAGGTGAGGATGTCATTTTCTTTCAGCAGGATATCCGGCTGGGACAGGCGCAGGCGGTTGCCGGTGAAAAACATGGCCTCCGCCGAAGGTTTGTCCAGCATTTTGGCATCGTCCTCGTGAATGGCGATCTTTGCCCCGGTAGCGTCTTTCAGGGGCTGGTTGGCGTCCACGTGATCGAAATGGCCGTGGGTGTCGATGATCAGCTTCAACTTGAACTGGTTATGGTTCAAGACCTCAAGGATGGCGTCCTCGTCGCCCCCGGGATCGATGACCACGGCTTCTTTGGTCACCTCGTCGCCCAGGACATAGCAATTCACTTCCAGTAAACCTACTATCAGGCCTTTTTGGATCATTTTTGGTTACTCCTTATGGAGACGCACCGCGGGTGCGCCCACAGACAGGGCGGACACACAGGTCCGCCCCTACAGGTCAAGAATTGAGCAGAAATTTCACTCCCTGGACCGCGAAGTAGCCGGCGAAGCCAAAGAGAAAGACGCCGCAGCCGGCCAAAAAACCCTGGTAGATGCGATCGGAGATCAAGCGGCGTCCCTTGGCCACCGCCCCGGACACCAGGGTGTACCAGGCGAAGTCGGCCAGGATGTGGCCGGCGAAAAACAGGGCCACCCCCAGCCAACCGTATTGCATGGAAAACATGACGTAGCCCAGGCCGATGGTGAGCCACCAAATGAGCCAGTAGGGGTTGGCGGCGCTCATGAGCACCCCGGCTACCACCGGGTTGAGGCCCGATACCCCTTGGGGGTTGAATTCCAGGTGGCTGTGGCGCGAGGACCTGAGCAGCCCCAGGCCCATCCACCCCATCATGGCGGCGCCGCCCACACCCACCAGGCCCAGCACCAGCGGGCGGTGCAGCGCCGCCCCCAGCCCGGCCAGAATCAACAGGACCAGGGCCAGCTCCAGCACCGCGTGGCCCACGATAATCAGGGGGCCGGCCCAGAAGCCCCGGCGGGCCGCTTCGCCCACGGTGAGGGTCAACAGCGGCCCGGGCATCAAGGCCCCGGAGAGGGCCACGATAAACGACGTAATGGGCACCCCGGCCAACAACCACCAATCCATCTATGCAAACTTCCTTTCCTTGCCTTAACCGCGTCAATATATTATGTTACCATACAGGGCCTGGATAAACCAAGGTAAAACCAGGGACATGGGGGATGCGCCCCCGGATATGAAAAATAATCCCGCCAAAAGAAAGACCCGGACCAGCGCCTTCGGCACCCCGGGCAGAATATCCCACGACTCATCGCCCTTCTATGCCAGCAAGCTCTATTCCCAGGCCCCCCCGGCCGCGGCCGGCGAGTATATCGAAAATGCGGTGCCGCCGGAATTCCTCAACACCGTGATCGCCAAATCCTCCGAGTCCATGGCGGAAATCCCGGACCACAGCGTCCATCTGATGGTCACCTCGCCGCCGTATAACGTCGGCAAAGACTACGACCAAGACCTTACCCTGGAAGAGTATCTCGAATTTCTCCAGCGGGTCTGGCGAGAGGTCCACCGGGTCCTGGTGCCGGGGGGCCGGGCCTGCGTCAATATCGCCAATCTGGGCCGAAGACCTTATATCCCGCTCCATGCCTACATCGTCCAGGATATGACCAAAATCGGCTTTCTCATGCGCGGGGAAGTCATCTGGCACAAAGGGGCCAGTTCCTCGCCCTCCACCGCCTGGGGCAGTTGGCGGTCGCCGGCCAACCCGACGCTCCGGGATGTGCACGAATACATCTTGGTTTTCTCCAAGGCGGGCTTTTCCCGGCGGAACCCCGAAAAACGGCGGGCCACCATCACCCGGGAGGAATTTCTCGAACTCACCAAAAGCGTCTGGACCTTCCCGGCGGTGTCGGCCCGGTCCATCGGCCATCCGGCGCCGTTTCCGGTACCCCTCCCCTACCGCCTCATCCAGCTTTATACCTATGAAGGCGACCTGGTCCTGGACCCGTTTATGGGCAGCGGCAGCACGGCCATCGCGGCCCTGAAGGGCAACCGGCGCTACCTGGGCTACGAGATCGAACCGGAATACGTCCGCCTGGCGGAAAAACGCCTCAAGCAGTTCATCCTGGAATTCAAATCCCCCAGCCTGATAGACTTCATGGGAGAGTGACGTATGATAATTTGCCAGTTCGTTATCTGCCTGTTCATTGCCCTGAGCCTGCTTATCCAGCCCTCACCCGGTGCGGCCGCCAATACCGGCGTCATCGAAGGGTCGTTGTCCTACCCCAGCGACTTCATCCCCCCGGACATGACCATCTGCGCCGAAAACCTGGCCACCAAGAAAATCTATTCCACCCGCAATCACCTGAAGGCCAGGAAATATCAGTATAAAGTGGGCTATAAACTGGCGGTGCCGCCGGGCGATTACCACGTGTACGCTTACCTTCCCGATCCGGCCAAATACGGGGCCAGCTATCCCCCGGACTACCGGGCCTATTACTCGGAATTCGTCAAATGCGGCCAGACGGTTGACTGCAAATCGCACGCGCCCATTGTCGTCAAAGTAAAAAGCGGCGAGACCGTCAGCGGCATCGATCCCCAGGACTGGTATAAGTAATGTAGGGTGGGCATGGCTCACCATGAATGATGCGCAGTTCGAACTTTACGCCAACTCTAATGATGGTGGGCCGTGCCCACCCTACGCGGAAAAATTGAATGGACAAAATCGTCATTGAAGGCGGAGTGCCCCTCAACGGGGAGGTTTCGATCAGCGGGGCCAAGAACGCCGCCCTGCCCATCATTGCCGCGACGCTGCTGGCCCCGGGGGTGCACCGGCTTTACAACGTGCCGCCCCTGGCCGACATCCGCACCGCCAAGAAACTCCTGGGCCTCATGGGGGTCACGTTTGAAGACGGCGAGCCCCTGGTGGTGGATTCCACCCGCATCACCGGCTGGATGGCCCCCTACGAAACGGTCAAGACCATGCGGGCCGCGGTCCTGGTTCTGGGACCGCTGGTGGCCCGGGCCCGCCAGGCCAGCGTCTCCCTGCCCGGCGGCTGCGCTATCGGGGCCCGGCCCATTGACCAGCACTTGAAGGGCCTGGAGGCCATGGGGGTGAAGATCACCCTCAACCAGGGCTACGTCGAGGCCAAGGCCAAACGGTTGCACGGCGCCGACATCACCCTGGACCTGCCCACGGTCACCGGTACCGAAAATCTGATGATGGCCGCCACCCTGGCCAAGGGCGTCACGCGCATCATCAACGCCGCCCAGGAGCCCGAAGTGACGGATTTGGCCCGGTTTCTCACCGCCATGGGGGCCCAAATCGAAGGCATCGGCACCGACGTTCTCACCATTTGCGGTGTCAAGGCCCTGACCCCGGCCTCTTACACCATCATGAGCGACCGCATCGAAGCCGGGACGTATCTCGCCGCCGCGGCCATCACCCGGGGCCAGGTCACCATCACCAACGCCCCGGTGGCCGCGATGGCTGCCGTGCTGGAAAAATTCCACGAGGCCGGGGTGCGGCTCTCCACCGCCGACGACCGGATCACGGTGGAACCGGGCGGGTCCCTCACCGGGGTGGACGTCAAGACCCGGGCCTACCCGGGCTTTCCCACCGACATGCAGGCCCAGTACATGGCCCTGATGACTCTGGCCAAAGGCGCCAGCGTCATCACCGAAACCATCTTTGAAAACCGCTTCATGCACGTCAGCGAACTGCAGCGCCTGGGAGCCGACATCACCGTCTCCGGCAGCCACGCCATCGTCCGGGAACGGCGCCACCTCCACGGCGCCCCGGTGATGGCCACGGACCTGAGGGCCAGCGCCTCCCTGGTCATCGCCGGACTGGCCGCCCAGGGCACCACCGAGGTCCTCCGGGTTTATCACCTGGACCGGGGCTACGCCCGCCTGGTGGAGAAACTGTCGGGCTTAGGGGCGAGGATTCAGCGGGTACCGGCGTAGAAACAGTAGTCAGTAGCCAGTTGTCGGTTGTCAGAAATTTTTTTGCGTTTTCTCGCTCAATAAACCATGCAGAATTCGCCCAACTTCTGCGGTTAACCCCAAGAGATTCTTTACTGACTACTGGCTACTGGCTACTGTCCATAAGCTCTTCAAAGCTGTCAATGGAGAAAAAGTCCGGGTGGGAGGCGCTCTCCTGGCGGGAGCTGGATTTGGCCTTGAAGTAGGGGTACTTGATGCCGAAGGTAAGGGCCGCGGCCAGAGCCTCGGCGTTGTCGTCCACCAGCAGCGTCCGGCTGGGGTCGAAGCCCAGACGGTCATGCAAGATCTCCCAGAAGCGCACCGCCTCCTTGGGGTGGCCCAGGTCGAAGGAAGAAACCACCTCGTCGAAATACCCCAGCAGCCCGGTGTGGTTCATCTTGAGGCTCAGGGTCTTGTAGTGGGCGTTGGTCACCAGGGCCACCCGTTTCTCTTTTTGCCGCAGGAAGTTGAGAAAATCTTCCGTGTCCGGGTGCACCTCGATGAGGTGGCGGATGCCTTCTTTTAAGGCCGGGATATCCAGTTCCAGTTCCCGGGACCAGAAATCGATGTCGGTCCAGTTGAGGGTGCCTTCCTCCCGCTGGTAGCGGGCGAACACCAGGTCCCGGGCCAGGGCCAGGTCCATTGCCTGCCGCCGGGCGTACTCCTGGGGCACCAGGGTCTCCCAAAAATAATCGTCAAAATGTTTGTCCAGGAGGGTGCCGTCCATGTCCAGGAGCACCCAGGTTATATCATCCCAGGGAAAAGCCATCAGGTTCCTTTCTCCTTTAAGTCGCTGCCTCTATTTATAGAATAATCGGCTAATTTTCAAGCCGCCATTGCATGTGCGTAAGGCAACTTCTCACTTTGAACTTTTCAAGCCGAGAGGCCTTGACCGGTCCTGGGGCCGGACTTAAATTAGCTTTAGTTAACCGATAAAAAGATCGGAAATTTATCATCTTACGGAGGAGAAAGAGCATGCCGATTTTTTTCAGGGAACCGGGGTGGAAGCCCCAGGGGGAACTGGAGCAACTGCAGCGCCGCATGGACCGCCTCTTCCAGAATGTATACGGTCTGGAAGGGCGTCCCTGGCGGGTGGGGGTATATCCCCCGGTGAACATCTCCGAAGACCGCGACCACATCTATGTCCGGGCCGAGCTGCCCGGCGTCCAGGCGGCCGACCTTGCCATCACGCTGCAGGACAACAACCTGATCCTGCGGGGCGAACGCAAGATCCCGGCGGAAGACAAGCAGGTGAACTATCACCGCCGGGAGCGGGAGTCCGGTTTTTTCCGGCGCATCGTGGCCCTGCCGGCCCAGGTACAGGGCGATAAAGTCGACGCCACCTGCAAAGACGGCATCCTCACCGTCAAGATGGCCAAGCCGGAAGAAGTGAAACCTCGCAAAATCGAAGTGAAGGTCGGCTAAAGGAGGCCCGCACATGACTGAAAAAGAACTGCAACCCAAAGTCAAAGAAGAGGCCCCGGCCGAAGGGGAACGGGTCCGGCCCGGACGGGTCTTTGTGCCCGCGGTGGATATTTTTGAGACCCCGGAGACCCTGGTCCTGGTAGCCGACATGCCCGGGGTCTCCGGCGATAACGTGACCCTGGACTTGAAGGAGAGCCATCTCAGCATTTACGGCACCGTCAGCCCGCCTCTGGGCGCCGGGGAAACCATGGTGGAACAGGAATACTACATCGGAGACTTCCAGCGGGATTTCCAGCTGGGGAGCCTCATCGACCAGGGCCAGATCGAGGCCAGCATGAAAGATGGGGTGCTGCGCCTGGTGATGCATAAGGTGGCGCACGCCAAACCTCGGAAGATCGAAGTCAAGGTCGGCTAAACCGCCGCTTAACCGGTAAAAGAAATGTAGGGGCGGGTTTTAAACCCGCCCCTATTGCGTTTTCAAGCTCAGCGGTTTTTATGGCGGCCACAGGCCGCCCTATAAGCACCCTAAACTCCCTCTCTATTTAATACCCCCCCGGGGGCTCGTCCCTTTCCAGGTCATCGAAACGGGTGAACTTGGCCTCAAAGTGCATCTTCACCGTGCCGATGGGCCCGTTGCGCTGCTTGCCGATAATGACTTCGGCGATGCCCTGGTTTTCGGCGTTGTCCTTGCGGTACACCTCGTCGCGGTAGATGAACATGACGACGTCGGCGTCCTGCTCGATGGCGCCTGATTCCCGCAAGTCCGACAACTGAGGGCGCTTCCGTTCCCGCTTCTCGGGCTCGCGGCTGAGCTGGGACAGGGCCATGACCGGCACGGCCAGTTCCTTGGCCAGGCCCTTCAGGGAGCGGGAAATCTCGGAGATCTGCTGCTCCCGGCTGCTTAGCTCCGCCCGCCCCTGCATGAGCTGGAGGTAGTCGATGATGATCATACCCAGCTTGCCGTCGGCCTTGAGGCGGCGGGACTTGGCGCGGATGTCCAGGACGGTGGCGGCCGGGGTATCGTCGATATAGATGGGGCAGTCCAGGAGAATCCCGGCGGCTTCCTGAAGCTTGGTCCACTCCTGGCCAGTAAGGAAAGCGGCCCGGCGTATCTGGGAGGCGTCCACCCGGCCCTCGCTGCTGAGCAGGCGGCGCACCAGCTGCTCCTTTGACATTTCCAGGGAGAAGAAGGCCACCGGCACCGGGGGGGTCGACTGTCCGGCCCCGCGGCGCCGCCCATAAGCGGCATTAAAGGCGATGTTCAGGGCCAGGGCGGTCTTGCCCATGCTTGGTCTGGCCGCCAGGATGATCAGGTCGCTGTTCTGGAACCCGGCGGTGTAATTGTCCAGGTCGGTGAAGCCGCTGGTTACCCCGGTGAGGGAGCCGTCTTTGCGGCCCCAGATAGCCTCCAGGGTGGCGATCTCGGTGTCCACCAGGGCGCTCAGGGGCGAAAAGCCCGGGCGCACCTTGGAT